>Ga0209498_1000032_pt1 | contig 73825 bp, 71 predicted proteins | sample WalLakDeSediment_FD_184131 | JGI IMG/M metagenome (GOLD analysis project Ga0209498, IMG submission 184131) | Lake sediment microbial communities from Walker lake, Nevada to study Microbial Dark Matter (Phase II) - Walker Lake 11/02/13 Deep... | ecosystem: Environmental > Aquatic > Freshwater >... | reverse complement strand
TAGCGGCTGATCAGGGTGCCCACGCCCTCGTTGGTCAGGAGTTCCAGCAATACCGCGTGCTCGACGCGACCATCGACGATGTGGGTGGCCGTGACGCCACTGCGTACGGCGTCCAGCGCGCAGCGGATCTTCGGGATCATGCCCCCGTGGATCACCCCGCTGCGGATCATCTCGTCCACTTCCGCGGCCGTGAGCCGGGGAATGAGCTCGCCCTGGGCATTCAGTACCCCGGGCGTATTGGTGAGCAGGAGCAGCTTTTCCGCGTCCAGGACCACGGCCAGTTTTTCCGCCGCGGTGTCGGCGTTGATGTTGTAGGCGTTGCCGTCCCGGTCGAAGCCGATCGGGGCGATGACGGGGATGAAGGCGCTCTTGTCCAGGTTGTGGACGATGGCGGGATCGACGCTCTCGATCTCGCCGACCAGGCCGAGGTCCACCGCGGTCATGCCGTCGGGTCCGTTCACCTCACGCAGCGGCCGGGCGCGGATCATCTGCCCGTCCTTGCCCGTCAGCCCCACGGCACGGCCGTTGAACCGGTTGATCAGGGCCACGATCTCCTGGTTCACCAGGCCGCCAAGCACCATCTGCACCACATCCATGGTTTCGCGGTCGGTCACGCGCAGGCCGTGGACGAACTCCGAGACCTTGCCCAGCCGCTTCAGCAGGCTGCCGATCTGCGGCCCGCCGCCGTGCACCACCACGGGATTGACGCCAACCTGCTTCAGCAGAACGATGTCGCGCGCGAACCCCGCCTTCAGGCGTTCCTCGGTCATCGCGTTGCCACCGTACTTGATCACGATGGTCTTGCCGGCGAAGCGCTGGATATAGGGCAGCGCCTCGATCAGTACATGTGCGACGGATTGAGCGGTGGTCTTGTCCATCGATGGGCTCGGAGACGGGTGAGGCCCGCATTCTAGCAGCCTGTCGGACTTAGGCTGCTAGCAGCCCGGCGGCCTGCGGCGGACACGGGGCGCTGCGCGAGCGATTCAGTGTCGGCCGGACGAGCCGAAGCCTCCACTGCCGCGCTGACTTTCGCCGAAGTCATCGACCACCCGGAACCGGGGCTGCACCACCGGCACGACCACCAGCTGCGCGATGCGCTCGCCGACGGTGATCAGGAAGGGTCGGTCGCCGCGGTTCCAGCAGGAGACCATCAGGGGGCCCTGGTAGTCGGAGTCGATCAGCCCGACCAGGTTGCCGAGGACGATGCCGTGCTTGTGACCCAGGCCCGAGCGCGGCAGGATCATCGCCGCGAAGCCCGGGTCCTCGATGTGGATTGCAAGCCCGGTCGGGATCAACAGTGTCGCGCCGGGTTCCAGCTCATGATCCGTGTCCAGCAGGGCGCGCAGATCCACGCCGGCGGAGCCGTGGGTGGCAGTCTCGGGCAAGGGGAAATCCCGCCCGATGCGGGGGTCGAGGATCTTCAGCGCAATTTCGGGTAGGGGCATGCCCAGGACTCCGGTTCAGGTGGTGGAAGGATCCGCGCTGCCGTACTCCATGCGCTCGGTGATGAGATCGACCAGTGCGCGCGCAAGATCAGCCTTGGGCTGTTCCGGAAGCAGACGCTCACCACCCTGCCAGAATACCGACAGCGCGTTGGTGGGCCGTCCGATCCCCCGTCCCGCGGAGACGTCGTTCGCAGCGATCAGGTCCAGGCCCTTTCGCGCCAGTTTCGCCAGTGCGTTCCCACGGAGGTCCGAGGTCTCGGCCGCGAAGCCGACCACGAAGGGGCGCGGACGCCGCGCGGCCACCTCGGCGAGGATATCCGGATTGCGTATCAGCTCGAGGGTCAGTGTTGGCGTGTCCTTCTTCACCTTCTGACCGGCCACCTCGCGCGGCCGGTAATCGGCCACGGCCGCCGCGGCGATGAACAGGTCTTGGCCATCGAGACGTTCCAGCACCGCGATGCGCATCGCCTCGGCAGTCTCCACCGGCACCGCCTCGACCCCGGCAGGTGGTTCCACTGCAAGCGGTCCGTGCACCAGACAGACCTCGGCCCCGGCATCGCGTGCCGCCGTGGCCAGCGCCACGCCCATGCGACCGGAGCTGCGGTTGCCGACGAAGCGCACCGGGTCGATCGGCTCGTGGGTGGGGCCCGCGGTGATCAGCACCCGACGCCCGGACAGCGGTCCGGAGCCCGGATCCAGCAAGGCCTGCAGGATGCTGGCGGGTTCGGCCATGCGTCCGGCACCCTCCTCACCGCAGGCCTGGCTACCGGATTCGGGTCCGACCATCCGGACCCCGCGGGTCAGCAGCCGCTCCGTGTTGGCCCGGGTCGCAGGGTGGGCCCACATCATCCGATTCATGGCCGGCGCGAGCAGCAGCGGGGCCTCGGTGGCCAGGCACAGGGTGGTCAGCAGATCGTCGGCCATGCCTGCCGCGAGCCGGGCCATCAAGTCCGCGGTGGCGGGGGCGATCACCACCCGGTCCGCCCAGCGGGCGAGCGCGATGTGGTCCATGCCGCTCTCCGCTTCCGCGTCCAGCAGATCCGTGCGCACCGGCTGCCCGGACAGGGCCTGGAAGGTCAGCGGCGTGACGAAGGCCGTGGCCGCCCGCGTCATCACCACCCGCACCTCGCAGCCGGCATCGCGCAGGCGCCGCACCAGCTCGCAGGCCTTGTAGGCCGCGATGCCGCCGCTGACGCCCAGCAGGATGTTCGGTCTGCCCCCGGATTCCATCGCGGAAGCTTACCCCAGTCGGGATTGCACCGCGAAGCAGGGGTCCTTCGTGGTGCACCAAGTGCTGTCCGGGACTTGGTTTGACCCGTTGTGCGTGGTAAGAATCAGCACTTGACGAACAGCCACAGGGAGGTGGTGATGGCGATTTCCGATTGGCCGGCGGAGGAACGTCCCCGGGAAAAACTGCTGCTGCGCGGGCCGGACGCGCTGTCCGATGCCGAACTGCTTGCGATCTTCCTGCGCACCGGGGTGACCGGCAAGAGCGCGGTGGACCTCGCGCGCGAACTGCTGACCCACTTCGGGGGCCTGCGTCCGCTGTTGCAGGCCGACCAGCAGGCCTTCTGCGACGCCCGTGGACTCGGCGCCGCGAAATATGCCCAGCTGCAAGCCGTGCTGGAGATGGGGCGCAGGTACCTTGCTGCCACGCTGCAGCGCGGCGATGCGATCACCTCGCCGACCGCGACCCGGAACTATCTCGCGGCCCGGCTGCGCGACTATCCGTTCGAGGTCTTCGCCTGCCTGTTCCTGGACAACAGGCACCGTGTGCTCGCCTTCGAGGAACTGTTTCGGGGCACCATCGACGGGGCCAGTGTGCACCCGCGCGAGGTCGTGCGCAGGGTGTTGCACCACAACGCCGCGGCGGTGATCCTGGCGCATAATCATCCGTCGGGGGTGGCCGAGCCGTCGCGCGCCGACGAGGCGATCACGCGACGGTTGCAGGAGGCGCTGGGTCTGGTCGATGTGCGGGTACTGGATCACGTGATCGTCGCCGACGAGACACTGTCATTCGCCGAGCGGGGGCTGATCTGACATTGGTGGGCCACCGGTGCTGTGGCGACAACACAAGGGGGGATGAGCATGGCGAGGGAGTTTGCGATCGCGCGCTTGCCAAGGATCGAGTTCGGAGCCGGCGTGAGGCACAGGCTGCCGGGGCTGGCGGCTGGTTTCGGCAGGCGGGTGCTGTTGGTGACCGGCAGCCGTTCGCTGCTGCAGGGTCCGTTCTGGCCGGAGCTCGAGGCCGGCTTCGCGGCCGCGGGCCTGGACGTGATCGGTCATCGTATCTCTGGGGAACCCTCTCCGGAGGCCATCGATGCCGCGGTGCAGCGCTACCGGGGCCGCGATGTCTCGGCGGTGGTCGCGATCGGTGGCGGCAGCGCAATGGATGCCGGGAAGGCGATTGCCGGCCTGCTGCTTCCCGGCAACCCGGTGCTGGATCACCTTGAGGGCGTTGGCCCGGAGCGACCCTATCGTGGCCCGGCACTGCCCTTCATCGCGGTGCCGACCACCGCCGGGACGGGCTCGGAGGCGACCAAGAACGCGGTGCTCAGCGCGCATGGGCCGGGGGCCTACAAGAAATCCTTCCGCGATGAACGCCTGGTGGCGGAGTACGCGGTGGTCGATCCCGATTTCCTCGCCACCTGTCCGCCTGCGGTGATCGCGGGCAATGGCATGGATGCCCTGACCCAGTTGCTGGAATCCTACCTCTCGCTGCGCGCGAATCCCTTTTGCGATGCACTGGCCCTGGACGGGCTGGCCCATGCGCGCGACAGCCTGCTCGCCCTGTACCGGGATCCCGCTAATGCCGCGGCCCGGGCCGGAATGGCCTATGCCTCGCTGCTGTCCGGCATCACCCTGGCCCAAACGGGGTTGGGTTCCGTGCACGGTCTCGCGGCCCCACTGGGCGCGTTCTTTCCGATCCCGCACGGCGTGGCCTGCGGCACGCTGGTGGCCGCCGCCACCGCCGTGAACATTCGCGCCCTGTCGGAGCGCGAGCCGGGGCATCCCGCGCTGGCGCGTTACGCCGGGGTGGGCCGCCTGCTGACGGGCCGGGAGTATTCCGATGACGGGGAGGCGCGTGCGGCCCTGGTCGCACTCCTCGAAGAGTGGACAGGACGGCTGGATCTGCCGGCCCTGGACGATTTCGGCATCACTGCCAGGGATCACCCCCGGATCGTTGCCAACAGCCGGGGTTCCAGCATGAAGACCAACCCCATCGTGCTGGATGACGCGGAGGTCACCGCGATCCTGGCGGCGCGGCAGTCTGCTGCGGGCCCGGGCTGAGCGCAGGCCCCGGGGCTGAGGGTGTGCCCACCAGGGGGCGGTGCGGCTCAGGTGTACAGGCAGATGTCGGATTCGCCCGCGGAGTCGAAGAAGGTGGCTGCACCCGCGAACTCGATCCCCTCGATGAGATCCCGCTTGCGGAAGGCGTGCAGTTCGGCGGTCATCTGGCAGGCGAACATCCGCACCTCGGCGTCCAGGCACAGCTGGCGCAGTTCCGCGATGTCCGCGACCCCCTTGGCCTGCAGTCGCGCCCGCATCTTCCTGGTGAACAGGGCCTGCATGCCCGGAAGCAGTTGCAGCACGACCGGCATCCGCGTCGCGATGGCGGGGTTGCCCAGCGGGCTCATGTCCAGGTACTGCAGGTCCTGCTTCAGCAACCGGAGCCCGTAAAAGGTGAAGAACATCCGGCACTCGTAACCCAGAGCAGTCGCCGTCGAGGCGAGGATGAAGGGCGGATAGGCCGCGTCCAGTGAACCCTTGGTGACGATGATGGTGATTCTCTTCACAGGCATTGCAAATAACTCCGGTACGGATGGTCCAACAACGGGTATTGGTTGACTATTGATTGATGGATGACGTCAAAGGGCTTGTGGATATGCCGTGCGGGTCCGCGCCAGCGCCCGTTCCAGGGTCTCCAGCAGCCGATCCACATGGGCCTCCGAATGGCTCGCGGACAAGGTGATCCGCAGTCGGGCCGTACCCTCCGGCACGGTCGGCGGCCGGATGGCGGGCACCAGCATGCCTGCCTCGAACAGCGCGGCGGCGGTCACGCTGGCTAGCCGGGAGGATCCCAGGATCAACGGTTGGATGGGTGTCGGGCTCGCCGGCACGGGCAGACCCAGTTGGGCGAAACCCTGCTGCAGGCGTTTGATCAGTGCCTGCAGGTGTTCCCTGCGCCAGCCTTCCCTGCGCGCGATATCGAGTGACACGCGGGTGGCGGCCGCCAGCGCCGCAGGCATGGCCGTGGTGTAGATGTAGGTGCGCGCGAATTGCACCAGGCCCTCGATCAGTGTGGCGCTGCCGGCGACGAAGGCGCCCGCGGTCCCGAAGGCCTTGCCCAGTGTCCCCATCAGTATGGGCACCTCTTCGGTGGACAGGCCGAAATGCTCGCAACTGCCACCACCCTGATCGCCGAGCACGCCAAGGCCGTGGGCGTCGTCGACCATCAGCCAGGCAGCCCGCTGCCGCGCGGCAGCGGCAAGGGCGGGCAGGGGGGCAAGATCGCCGTCCATGGAGAACACGCCGTCCGTGACGATGATGCTGGATTGCTCCGGCGCCGTTGCGGCCAGCAGGGACCCGGCATGATCCGCATCCGCGTGCCGGAAGCGACGCACACGGCAGCCGGTCAGGCGGCTCGCATCGATCAGAGAGGCGTGATTCAGGCGGTCTTCCAGCACCGCGTCATGCCGCCCCGCCAGTGCCTGCAGGACACCGAGATTGGCCATGTATCCGGTGGAGAACAGCAGCGCCCGCGGACGGCCGGTGAAGCGCGCCAGATCTTCCTCCAGTTCGGCGTGGACCCGGGTGTGGCCGTTGACCAGGTGCGCCGCCCCGGCGCCGAGCCCGTACCGCTCCAGCGCGGTATGGGCGGCGTCGGTGACCCGTGGATCGGCTGCCAGCCCGAGGTAATCGTTGGAGCAGAAGGCCAGGACCCTGCGACCGTCGATGACCTGTTCCGGCGCCTGGCGACCCTCCAATACCCGTGGCATGCGCCAGTGCCCGGCGGCATGGACCGCATCCAGGCGTTTGCGCAGCCGATCTTCCATCCCTGGTGTCAATGCATGCCCCGGTGGCTGCCCGCGGGCGACCCGCAGCAGCCCGCTTTGGAGCGGGTACCGGGCAGTGGCATGACCGCATCAGGTCGGGTCACGGCTCCGAAGAGCGCTTGAATGGGGTCCTGAAACATGGCTGCCGGGTTCGCTCCGTCGATGTCCCGTCAGGCGTGCGGGACCCGTTCCCACTGCCCCGACGGTGGCTCGGCCGCGGGTCCCGCAGTCTCCTGTCCTGCCTCGGGCTGGATGCCGAGGCGCCGGAACAGGGCCTGATCGCGGTTCTGGTCTGGATTCGGGGTGGTCAGGAGTTGCTCGCCGTAGAAGATCGAGTTGGCGCCGGCCAGGAAGCACAGGGCCTGCATCTCGTCGTTCATGCCACTGCGCCCGGCAGACAGCCGGACATGCGCCTGCGGCATCAGGATGCGCGCCACCGCGACGGTGCGGACGAATTCGAAGGGATCCAGGTCCTCGACACCGAACAGGGGGGTTCCCTCCACCTGGACCAACTGGTTGATGGGCACGGATTCCGGGTGACGTGGCAGATTGGCCAGTTGCTGGAGCAGGCCGGCCCGATCGCGGCGCGACTCGCCCATGCCGAGGATGCCGCCGGTGCAGACGCTCATGCCCGCGGCACGCACGTGTTCCAGCGTATCCAGGCGCTCCTGGTAGGTGCGCGTGCCGATGATCTCGCCGTAGAACTCGGGGGAGGTGTCCAGATTGTGGTTGTAGTAGTCGAGGCCGGCCTCGGCCAGCCGCTGCGCCTGTGCCGGGGTCAGCATGCCCAGGGTCATGCAGGTCTCCAGGCCCTGCTCGCGCACGGCCTGCACCATCTCGATCACCCGCTCGAGGTTCCGGTCGGTCGGGTTGCGCCAGGCGGCGCCCATGCAGAAGCGGGTGGCTCCCTTCTCCCGTGCGCTCCGGGCCGCCTCCAGTACCTCGTCCAGCGGCAGCAGACGCTCGCGTTCCAGGGCGACGTCGTGATGGGCGCTCTGCGGGCAGTAGCCGCAATCCTCCGGGCAGGCGCCGGTCTTGATCGAGAGCAGGGTGCTCACCTGTACCTGGTTGGGATCGAAATGTTCCCGGTGGACGCCCTGAGCCTGGAAGACCAGGTCGCTGAAGGGCAGGTCCAGCAGGGATTCGATCTCTTCGATCGTCCAGTCATGGCGGATGGGGGCGCTCATTCGGCGTGCTCCTCGGGTTCGACCTCGATCTTCACCTCGTTCCAGTCCTCCCGGTAGATGCGGGTCAGGGCAAAGATCGTCCAGGGAATCAGGATGGCCGCGGCCACCACCCAGTAACCCCGGTAATAATTCAGGTCGGGCGGAAAGAAGGTCGCCACCACGATCAGCGAGCCCATGAGCCCGTAGTAGCGGTAGGCGGCCCACTGGGTAAACTGGCCGACCCGGCCTTCCGGATGGTGGCGGCACATGGCGTAGACCATCATCGAGGCGCCGAACCAGAAGATCAGTGGTACGATTCCCATGATAGCGGCGATGATGGTGACGATGCCCACCTCGCCGCTGACAAGGAACAGCGGTACACCAGCCAGGGAGACGGCGATGAGGTTCCCCCAGTCGAAGGTCGAGGCGGCGCGGCGGCAGGAACGCCCGGAGACGGTCTTGGTTGCCATGAAGGGCCATCCGGAAAAACCGCCATCTTAGCACCGTGCCGGCATCCGACCCAGAATCCCCCATGGCCGCATCCGGTCCCCGGGTCCGGTCGATCTCTGCGTGGGCGGGAGCGGCCCTGGAATGGTTGTACCCGGATCGCTGCGTACTCTGCCTGGCCCCGGCCGGCAGTGGCATCTGCGCGGCCTGCGCCACGGACCTGGTGACGTCGGGGCCGTCCTGCCCAACCTGTGCCGAACCGCTTCCGGTTGCCGGATTCTGCCCTGCCTGCCAACGTCGCCCTCCGCCACTGGACGCGGTGTGGGTGCCCTTCGCCTACGCCTGGCCGCTGAGCCAGCTGTTGCTGGGTTACAAGAGCGGCGGGCGGCCACAGCTTGGGCGTCCGCTGGCCAGACTTCTGTCCGACCATCTGCCCGCGGACGCGACACTGGGCGTGGATTGCGTGATCCCCGTGCCCCTGCATGAGCAGCGGCTCGCGCAAAGAGGGTTCAACCAGGCCGAGCAATTGGCGCGGGTCCTGTGCCGTAGCCGTGGACTTCGCCTGGATCCGCATGTTGTCCGGCGTATCGTCGCCACCCCCAGTCAGCAGGGGCTGAGCCGCCGGGCACGCAAGGCCAATCTGAGCGGCGCTTTCGCAGTGGAGCGGGATCTCTCCGGGCTGCGGGTGCTGCTGGTCGACGACGTGATGACGACCGGCACCACGCTGACTGTGCTCGCGCGGGAGGTTCGGAAGGCGGGCGCGGCGTGGGTGGGTGCAGTGGCGCTGGCCCGAGCCTGAGTCAATGCGTTGGGTGCCAGTCAACGCGGGAAGGGTCTCAGCTTTCGAGCAGCCCAGTGTCTGACAAGTGCCTGTCGATCGATTTCTCACCCCTGCTGGGGGTCACGCCCGCCATCGTCGGCGGTATGATCCTGGACAGCCCCTGCTCCGTGTCGTTGCAGCCCCGGCAGGTCTACGACGTCTGGCAGGTCGAGCTTGTCAGGGCAAGGGCCGCACCGTAGCCACGGGAAGAGCGGTCCGCCGGATGGCAGCGCTTGACACGGCCCGCGCGCACGATGCGCATGACGGCCGCACCGACCACGTCCGGTGCGTGACGCAACGGCAGCCCATCGGCGGCCAGCGACGAGGCGAAGATGCCATTCACATGGCGGCCGACGGTGTCCATGTCCGCCTCCACCAGCTGTGCGCCCTCGTCTTCATAGGTGGCCCGGACGGTGCCAGGGGGGACCGAGGTGTTAACGATCGCCCAGTCCACATGCGCTCTGCCTGTGTAATGCTCCAGTTCGCGCAGGAAGTCCGATGCCTTGAAGCCGTCGGTCTCGCCCAGCTTCGTCATCAGATTGCAGACATAGATCCGGGTGGCGCTGGAGGTGGATAGCGCCTCGGCCATTCCCTTGACCAGGAAGATCGGAAGAATGCTCGTGTAGAGATCTCCTGGGCCAATGACCACGGCATCGGCCTCTGCGATGGCCTGCACGGCCCGGGGATTGGCCTCGACCTCGGTATCCAGGAATACTCGCCGGATGCGCGGAAGAGGCGCGGTCCTGAGGTCGATGTCCGACTCGCCATGGATGATCCGGCCGTCCTCCAGTTCGGCGCAGAGGTCGGCCTTGTCCAATGTCACTGGGAGCACACGGCCCTGGACCTGCAGGATCCGGGAGAGTTGGTCGATACAGCTTTCCAGGTCGTCGCTGAGGCTTGCCAGGGCGGCCATGAAGAGGTTGCCGACGCTGTGGCCGTTCAGGCTGGACTCTCCGCCGAAGCGGAACCCCAGCGCGTCGCGAATCGAACGTGTGCCCTCGTTGACCTGTCCGAGGGCGAGGAGGCACTGGCGCAGGTCGCCAAAGGGGGGTAGGCCGTAGTCTCGCCTCAGGAGCCCGGTGCTGCCACCGCTGTCGAACATCGTGACGATCGCGGTCAGGTTCGCCGTGTGCTCCTTGAGTCCCTGGAGTATCGTCGAGGTCCCGGTACCGCCCCCGATGGCCACGATCTTCGGACCCTGCCCGTTTCTGCCGAAGGATTCCATTCGACGTTCCCCCTCTGCGAGTTTCGTATCCGGACAGGCCGGCCATGTGGCCGACAGCATGACGGCCCGGGTCTGGCGCCCGCGCTCATCCTCTTTTCACATGCACATGGCATGCCGTGGAGCAGGATTACGGGCCGCGCCACGGTTTGCGGAACCCACAGAGGCTGCCAACTGGCAAAGATGGGCGAAGGAGTGACCATAAGTGTCAGCGGGCGTGAGCCGCGTTCGTTTTCGCAGCGCGGCGCGGCCCACAGGATCTCAACCGCCGAGCAGCGTGTCGCCGACCATGCCGACGAGGACCACCAGGCCCAGGTGGTGGTTGTTGCGAAAGGCCCGGAAGCAGGCCTCGGGCTCCCGGTCGAAGATCAGGAACTGCTGGTAGAACATCAGCATGGCCACCACCACCAGCGCGCCCAGATAGATGCCCCCGAATCCGGCCTGCTGTCCGACCAGGTAGAGCCCGAGCCAGACCAGCACCTGCAGGATGCCCGTGATCAGTCGGTCCTGCTCACCGAACAGGATCGCGGTGGAGCGCACGCCCAGGGCGAGATCGTATTCCCGATCCACCATGCCGTAGAAGGTGTCGTAGACCACGGTCCAGGTCAGGGTGGTGACGAACAGCAGCCACGCGATCGGCGGCGGGAATGCATTGTGCACAGCCGTGAAGGCCATCGGTACGGCCCAGGCGAATGCCACCCCCAGATGCACCTGAGGGAGGCTGTGGAAGCGTTTCGTGAAGGGGTAGGTCGCTGCGAGGGCCACCGCGACCAGGGCGAACATGACCGTCAGTGGGTTGGTGAACAGTACCAGCACGAAAGCCAGTGCCGAGAGGAACAGGAAGACCACGACCGCCTCCCAGGGGCGGATACTGCCGCGGGCCAGCGGACGGGAACGGGTGCGCTCCACGTGGGGGTCGATGTGGCGGTCGGCGAAGTCGTTGATTGCGCAGCCGGCGGAGCGCATCAGTGCGACCCCGGCAACGAAGATGAGCAGGATGTGCAGCGGCGGCAGGCCATCCGCCGCGATCCACAGGGCCCAGAGCGTGGGCCAGAGGAGGAGGTAGATGCCGACCGGCCGATCCAGCCGGATAAGCCGGGCGTATTCACCGAGTCGCTCGCGCGGGGTCATCTGCGGCCGGGGGAGGGGGTGGGCACCAAGCTTAACGTGAAAGTCACGGTCACGCCCGCCCCTGCGCCCCCGCTTATGGGGTGCGGGAGCTTGCTCCCGCTATTCGGTGTCGGGGATGAACCCAGCTCCCCAAAGCGGCGGCAAGCCGCCGCACTCCATAGGCGCTCCGCTTTCATCCTTCGGGGTGGCGCGCTCTGAGGCCATGAGAGTTCACCCAAGCGACAGCCTCCCGGCGCATCAACCCGTGGTCAGCGGGAACAGGGTGAGTTCGACGCGTCGGTTCATCGCCCGGCCCTCAGCCGTTTCGTTGGTCGCGATCGGCTGGTGCGGACCCAGGCCGATGGTCGCGATCCGTACCCGGTTCACCCCTCGGATGGTCAGCGCGTGACCCACCGCCTGGGCGCGCCGTTCCGACAGGTCCATGTTGTACTCCACCCGGCCGGTGCTGTCGGTATGCCCGGCGACCTCGATGCCGGTCTTTTCGTACTTGTTGAGTACCATCACCACCGAGTCTAGCACCCGCTGGAACTCCGCCTTGACCTCGGTGCGATCCACGTCGAAGGTGATGTGCCCGGGCATATTCAGGACAAGGTTGTCACCGACGCGGGTCACGCTCACGCCGGTCCCCTCCAGTTCCTGGCGCAGTTCTGCCTCCTGCCGGTCCATGTAGTTGCCGATCGCGCCCCCGGCCAGCGCGCCGATGCCGGCACCGATCATCGCGCGCTCGGTGCGGTTGCGGCTGCTGGTGATGCTGCCGAGGATGGCCCCGGCAGCGGCGCCGATGCCGGCCCCGGCGGCGGTGCGGGAGACCTGCTCCTCGCGAGTGTACGGATCCAGTGTCGTGCAACCGGTCACGAAGGCGAGCAGGCCGACCAGGGCCAGCAGCGGAAGCTTGTGCATGATCCTTTCCTCCAGAAATTGGGTTGTACGACAGGGTAGAACCATACTATTGAACGGGACATGAACGGCGCTCAGCCGACCCCGGCCGAGCCGCGGATCGCCGCCAGTACCGGCGCCGTTTCCGGTCGCACGCCGCGCCAGATCGCGAAGGCCTCTGCGGCCTGTTCGACCAGCATACCCAACCCATCGGTGACCGTCCCCGCCCCCTGGGCCTCGGCCCATTCCAGGAACCGGTGGGCCGCCGGGCCGTAGACCAGGTCATAGGCGGCCCCGGAACTACGCAGCAGCCCCGGGGGCAGGGCGAGTCCATCGGAGCCGAGACCCGCGGCTGTGGCGTTGATCAGCAGATCGTAGGGGCCGGCAGGGATGTCCTCGAGGCCGCTGGCCTCGAGACGCGCGCCGCCTGCGAGGTCGGCAAAGTCCTGTTGCAGACCCCGGGCCTTTTCCCGCGTGCGGTTGGCGATCACCAGACGTGCCGGAGCCGCCTGCAGCAGTGGCTCCAGCAGGCCCCGGGTCGCGCCGCCCGCGCCGAGGATCAGGATCGCCCGGCCCGTTGGGTTAAAGCCCAGCCGCTGGGTGAGGTCGCGCAGGAATCCGGCCCCATCCGTGTTGTCGCCGGTCAGGAGCCCGTCGGCCTCGGCCCAGATGGTGTTGACCGCCCCGGCCCGCTCGGCGCGGTGGCTGTGCTGGTCGACCAGCCGGAAGGCCTCTTCCTTGAACGGCACGGTGACGTTGAGGCCGCGCAGGCCGCCCCGGAACCATTCCCGCACGTCCTCGGCGAAGTGCTCCACCCGGCCCAGCCGGGCCTCGTAGACCAGGTGCTGACCGGTCTGCTCGGCAAACAACGCATGGATGCGCGGTGAGAGCGAATGCCCGATCGGGTTGCCGACCACCGCATAGCGGTCGGGGGTCATCGAGCCGTGTCTGCGCGTAGCCACCCGGCGACATCGCGCGCGAAGTAGGTGAGGATGCCGTCCGCACCCGCGCGCTTCATGCCGGTCAGCGCCTCCATCACACAGGCGCGCTCGTCGAGCCAGCCGTTCTGGGCCGCCGCCTTCAGCATCGCGTATTCGCCGGAGACCTGGTAGACGAAAGTCGGGCGCCGGAATTCGTCCTTGACCCGCCGCACGATGTCGAGATACGGCATGCCCGGCTTGATCATCACCATGTCCGCGCCCTCGGCCAGATCCAGCGCGACCTCGTGCAGGGCCTCGTCGCCGTTGGCCGGGTCCATCTGGTAGGTCTCCTTGCCACCACGCCCCAGATTCCCAGCCGACCCCACTGCGTCGCGGAACGGGCCGTAGAAGCTGGAGGCGTACTTGGCCGCGTAGGCGAGGATGCGCACGTGGATGTGGCCACCGGCCTCGAGGGCGTGGCGGACCGCAGCGATGCGCCCGTCCATCATATCGGAGGGCGCGACCACGTCGGCGCCGGCCTCGGCATGGGAACGGGCCTGGCGCACCAGGGCCTCTACGGTGATGTCGTTCACCACGTAGCCTTCTGCGTCGATGATGCCGTCCTGGCCATGGGTGGTGAAGGGGTCCAGTGCGACGTCGGTGATCACGCCCAGTTCCGGCAGTGCAGCCTTCAGGGCACGCACCGCTCGCTGGGCCAGGCCGTCGGGATTCCAGGCCTCGGCCGCGTCCAGGCTCTTCTTCTCCCCCGGAACAACCGGGAACAGGGCGAGGGCGGGGATGCCCAGTTCAAGGCAGGTCTCGGCCTCGCGTAGCAGTTCATCCACGCTCAGGCGCTCCACCCCCGGCATCGATGCGACCGGCTCGCGCCGGCCCTCGCCCTCGCGGACGAAGACGGGATAGATCAGGTCGTCGGCGGTGAGGCGGTGCTCGCGCATCAGCCTGCGGGAGAAGGTATCGCGGCGCATGCGCCGGGGGCGCACGGCGGGAAAGGCTCCGGGGGTCTCGGTCATGATGTCGGTTCTTCGTTCAGCCAGTCACGGGGTTTCAGGTAGCGATCGTAGAGGTGGGCCTCGGGCGTGCCCGGCTCGGGGCTCCAGTTGTATTCCCAGCGCACCAGTGGCGGCAGAGACATCAGGATGGACTCGGTGCGCCCGCCCGACTGCAGTCCGAACAGGGTACCGCGGTCGTAGACCAGATTGAACTCCACGTAGCGCCCACGCCGGTAGAGCTGGAACTGCCGTTCGCGCTCTCCGTAGGGCATGTCCTTGCGCCGTTCCACGATCGGGCCGTAGGCCTGGAGGTAGTGCTCGCCGATGCTCTGCATGTAGCCGAAGCAGTGCGCGAAGCCGCCCTCGTTCAGGTCGTCGAAGAACAGTCCGCCAATCCCGCGTGGCTCGTTGCGGTGCTTGAGAAAGAAGTATTCGTCGCACCATTTCTTGTGCGCGGGGTACACCTCCGCGCCGAACGGCCGGCAGGCCGACTCCGCAGTGCGGTGCCAGTGCACGCAGTCCTCGTCGAATCCGTAATAGGGTGTCAGGTCGAAGCCGCCGCCGAACCACCAGATCGGCGGCTCACCCTCTTTTTCGGCCATGAAGACGCGCACGTTGGCGTGGGACGTCGGTGCGTAAGGGTTCAGCGGGTGGATCACCAGGGACACGCCGGCGGCCTGGAAGGACCGGCCCGCCAGTTCCGGACGGTGCGCGGTGGCCGATGCCGGAAGCCCCGGTCCCATCACGTGCGAGAAATTGACGCCGGCCTGTTCGAAGACCCCGCCGTTGCGCAGCACGCGTGAGCGCCCGCCGCCCCCGGCCGGGCGGGTCCAGGCATCCTCGTGGAAACCCTCGCCGCCGTCGAGGGCCTCGAGTCCGGCGCAGATGTCGTCCTGCAGGCCTTCGAGAAAAGAGAGTACGGGTTCGATCCGGAATTCGTCAGAGGTCATCAAAAGGTCTCTTCAGTACAGGGAAAATCAGCCGCCCCGGCCTCATCGGCCATCTGTGGCGGGGTGCCCCGGACCCAAGGGCACCGGCGGCCCGCCGCGGACCCAGGCGCCGGTCAGGATGTCCCGTATCGTGCTCGGCGCGTCGGCCCCCTCGCAGGGCAGGTCCAGGATGGCGTCGATGCGCCCGCCGAAGCCCGACCGCACACAGCCGCTGTCGCGACAGGGCGGCTCCCCGGCAAGGTTGGCGCTGGTCGAGACCAGCGCTGTTCCCGCGGCCTGGCAGAGCGCCCTGACCCCGGGATGGGCGGTGACGCGTACTGCCAGCCGGGTATGTGCGCCGCGCAGCCAGGGCGGGCAGCCGGCCCGTGCCGGCCATAGCCAGGTGTGCGGTCCGGGCCACGTGGCCTCGGCACGCGCCTGCAGCCTGTCCGGCAGCGGTTCCAGCCAATAGGCGATGCGCGCGAGGTCGTCGGTGATCACGATCAACCCCTTGTCCGCCTCACGGTTCTTGAGCGCCAGGACACGTTCGCAGGCCATGGGGTCGGAAGGGCGACAGCCGAGTCCGAACACGGCCTCAGTCGGGTAGGCAATCACGCCACCCTTCCGGATCACGCCGGCGACGGCCGCGATGTCACCGGTGATCAGGGGACGCCGGGGCGGTTGGCTGAGGGGCATCGACGCGGGTCCCTGCGCTCGGCGGTTTCGATTCTAGTTGCCGCTGACGGCACGCGGGCCGCCGCCCGAACGCGCGGAGCCGCCCGCTTTTCCGGCTCCGGCCGGCTTGGAGGCCTTCTTCGCCGCAGTCGTTTTGGCTGCAGGCTTCTTGGCCGCAGGCTTCTTGGCGGTCCGCGTGCCCGCGGTGCCCTTTCTGGCCACTGTCTTGCCGGTCTCGGCCTTGGTGGTCCCGTTGCCCTTGGCGTTGGCCTTGGTCTCGCCGGTCTTGGTCGCCTTTGCGGCGGATGCCTTGCCGGCAGCCTTGGCGCCTCCCTTCGCGTTCTTGCGTCCGCGGCGATCCGGGGCGGCCGCAAGCAGCTCCTGGCATTGTTCCAGTGTCAGGGTTGCCGGTTCCTGATCCTTCGGGATCTTGGCGTTCTTCTTGCCGTCGGTGATGTACGGGCCGTAGCGGCCATTGATCACCTCGATGCCCTCGGCAGGGAAGGACTTGATGTACTTCTGGGCGTCCATCGCCTGTTTCTCGGCGATGATCTCGAGCGCGCGCGGCAGTTCCACGGTCCAGACGTCGTCATCGGGTCCGAGGGAGGCGAACTTGCGGCCGTACTTCACGTAGGGGCCGAAGCGGCCCACATTGACCTGCACCGGCTCGCCGTCGGCTGTTTCGCCCAGTTCCCGCGGCAGCTCGAACAGGGTCAGGGCCTCGTCCAGCGTCACCTGATCCATCTTCTGTCCGGGCAGCAGGCCCGCGAAGCGCGGTTTCTCCTCGTCGTCCTTGGTGCCGATCTGCACGATCGGACCGAAACGGCCCATGCGTACGCTGACCGGGCGGCCACTCTTCGGGTCGGTGCCAAGGTCACGCGACTGCACGGCCTCGGCCCGGGTTACGCTGGCGGCCTTGTCCTCCACCTGCTCCCGGAAACCGGTCCAGAAACCCTCCAGCACCGGGACCCATTCCTTTTCCCCTCGGGCGATTTCGTCCAGTTCGTCCTCCAGCTTCGCGGTGAAGTCGTAGTCCACGTAGCGGGTGAAGTGCTGGGTCAGGAAGCTGTTCACGATCCGGCCGATGTCGGTGGGCAGGAAGCGCTTCCCGTCCATCTCGACGTATTCGCGTGATTGCAGGGTCGAGATGATGCTGGCATAGGTCGACGGCCGCCCGATGCCGTATTCCTCGAGGGTCTTGACCAGGCTCGCCTCGGTGTAGCGCGGTGGCGGTTCGGTGAAATGCTGGTCTGCGTTGATGTCGAGCAGGTCCACGACCATGCCCTCGGCGAGTTCGGGCAGCCGGCGTTCCTCTTCTTGATCAGCGGCGGCCACCTCGTCCCGCCCCTCCTGGTACACGGCGATGAAGCCCGCGTGGCGGAGGGTCGAACCGGTGGCCCGGAAGCGATGGGTGGTGTCGCCCGGCACGAGGTCTGCGGCGACGGTATCGAACGTTGCGTGGACCATCTGGCAGGCTACGGTACGTTTCCAGATCAGCTCGTACAGCCGGGCCTGGTCCGAGGTCATCCGGTTGCGGATCTCCTCCGGCAGCCTGCGCACGGAAGTGGGTCGGATCGCCTCGTGGGCCTCCTGGGCGTTCTTGGACTTGGTCTTGTACTGGCGTGGGCTGGAGGGGAGATTGTCGGCGCCGTAGCGCTCGCTGATCAGCCCCCGCATCTCGGCAATGGCCTCGCCCGCGAGCGTGACCGAGTCGGTACGCATATAGGTGATCAGGCCGATCGCGCCGCTGCCGAGGTCAATGCCCTCGTAAAGTTGCTGCGCGACGCGCATGGTGCGGCTGGCGGTGAAGCCGAGCTTGCGCGACGCCTCCTGCTGCAGTGTGGAGGTGGTGAACGGCGCGGCCGGATTGCGCTTGCGCTGTTTCTTCTCCACCGAGGCCACGCGCAGTCGGCCATCGGCCGCGTCGAGCAGGCGGCGCCGGGCATCGTTGGCGAGCGTGTCGGAGTTCAGGTCGAACTGGTCCAGTTTCTGGCCGTCGAAATGCGTCAGGCGCGCGGTGAAGGGCTGCTTCTCGCGTTCGACCTGGGCGTCGATGGTCCAGTACTCGCGCGCCTCGAAGCGCTCGATCTCGTCCTCGCGCTCGCAGATCATGCGCAGCGCCGGGCTCTGCACGCGGCCCGCCGAAAGGCCGCGCTTGATCTTGCGCCACAGCAGCGGGGAAAGGTTGAAGCCGACCAGGTAGTCCAGTGCGCGCCGGGCCTGCTGCGCGTTGATCAGGTCCAGTGACAGGGTGCGCGGGTGGGCGACCGCATCCTGGATCGCCTTCTGCGTGATCTCGTGGAAGACCACCCGTTTGACCGGCCGGTCCCCGAGCAGCCCGCGTTCACGCAGGATCTCGAGCAGGTGCCAGGAGATGGCCTCGCCTTCACGGTCGGGGTCGGTCGCGAGGATCAGGGCGTCGGCGGACTTCAGCGCCTTGGCGATGGCCTGGACGTGCTTCTCGTTGCGTTCGATCACTTCGTAGTTCATGCGGAACCCGGCTTCGGGATCCACCGCTCCCTCCTTGGGCACCAGGTCGCGCACGTGTCCGTAGGAAGCGAGCACGGTGAACTCCGGACCCAGGTACTTGCCGATGGTCTTGGCCTTTGCAGGCGATTCCACAATGACGAGGTTTTTGCTCATGTCGCTCGGGACCACTCCGTTTGCGCCCGGGTTCCAACTCGATCCGCGTCGACGGGACCGTCAGGGCCGGCGCCTATAGGCCGCACCGGGCCGTTTGGATACGGCCGATGCCGGCAGGCGCGGGGCTTCGTTACAGGGTTCTCAGTGCAGATATTCCACCAGCGGGGGCGTGCCCTCGGCCATCACCACCTCCTCCAGACGGGAGTAGGCGATGCTGTCGTCGGGCTGATTGAACAGCACCATCAGCACGACCCATTTGAGCTGGTCGAGGTCGATCTCCTCGGCGTCGAGTTCCATGACCCGGTCGATGACGAGTTCGCGGGTACCCGCGGTCAGCAGTCCATTCTGTTCCAGGAAGACCAGGAAGCCACGGGCCTCCAGATCCAGTCGGTTCTGCTCGTCGAACGTGTAGACCCGCTGCGCGGCCTCGGATCCGACTCTCGCGGCCACCGGCTCTTCGCTGACCAGTCGATCCAGCCAGCCCAGGGCGCGGTCGACCTCCGAGGGGGGGAACCCGGCTTCCTGCAGGCGGGACTCGAGATCCTCACGATCCGGCTCGCTGTCGGTGTCATCGTCCATGTAGTGCTCGAACAGATACATCAGCACGTCCAGCACGTTTTCTTTCATGTCTTGGGGGGTCCTGCGTCGAGGCGCTGGTAGCGCCCGTGGCTGAGTAAGGCCACGCGGCCATTGAGTTCCAGTAAAACCAGAATGGAGGAAAGCGCCGCCACGGTCAATCCGGTGCGCTGCAGCAATTCCTCGAGCTCGATCGGATCGAATCCCATCATTGTGAGCACGCGTTCGTGTTCCGGGTCCAGACTGGCGGCGTCGGCGGGTGCCGCGGTGTCGGGCGGCGCTGATCCGGGCACTCCCAGCCAGTCCGCCAGGTCCTCGAGGATGTCATCCGGCGATTCAACCAGTTGCGCGCCTTGCTGGATCAGTCGGTGGCAGCCACGACTGACCGGACTGAGGATGGACCCGGGGATCGCATACACCGAGCGACCCTGTTCCGCAGCGAGGCGTGCGGTGATCAGGGAACCGCTGCGCAGCGCCGCCTCGACCACCAGGGTACCCAGGGTGAGGCCGCTGATGACCCTGTTGCGTTGGGGGAAATGGCCGGGGCGCGCGAGGGTGCCCACCGGCCAAAGCGACACCAGCAGTCCCTGGTCGGCGATCCGGTGGGCCAGGCGCCGGTGTGCGGAGGGGTAGACCCGGTCCGGGCCGGTCGCCACCACTGCCACCGTGCTGCCGCACGGGGCGGCCAGCGCTCCGCGATGTGCCGCAGCGTCGATGCCGAGCGCGAGCCCGCTCGTCACCGTGAGCCCCGCCCCGGTAAGGGCGCCGGCGAACCGTTCCGCGTGACGCAGACCCTGCGCCGTAGCATCGCGGCTGCCGACGATGGCGATCTGCGGGCGCCGCAGCAGGCCCGGATCACCCACCAGGTAGAGTGCCGGAGGGGGATCCGGGAGTTCGGCCAGGAGCGGCGGGTAGGCGGGGTCGTCACGAGCCAGGATGTGATGGCGATCGTCGCGGTCCAGCCAGGCCAGGTCGGCCTCGACCCCGGCCTCGCGGGCGCAGATCACGTCACCGTCGCGGGCGGCTGCTACACCGAATGCGGCCCATGCCCGCGCGTCGGACTGCAGCGCAGCCGCGGGGGTTCCGAAGCCTTCCAGCAGCCGGGCCACACGCCGAGGGCCCAGGCCCGGCGTGTGCAGCAGCCGAAGCCAGTCTTGCAGCCGTTCCCTCGGCGTCTCGGTGACCGGATCAGGGGTGCCGGACCTTGAAGCCTTCACGGATGGGACGGATGGATTTGATCACCAGCGCGTAGGCCACCTTGTCGAAGGTGCGGAACACCATCAGGTTGCCGATCTCTTCCTCGGGCAACTGGACCATGTCGTTGCCCGCGCCGCTGAACGGGTCACGCGCCACGCGCCCTGCCTCCCAGACCGCGAAGACCTGGCCGTTGCGGACGCCTTCGCGCTCACCGCGGTTGATCACGGCCGCCTGAAGGGTACCGATCTGGGTGATGGCATCGAACAGCATGATCACCGTCCCCTCGAGTCCGGGCGGGGGGCTGCTGATGTCGAACAGGAAATCCTGGTCGTCGTCGAAGCCAATCATGCGATCGCCGCGGACCGCCTCGCGCTGACCCTCGCGCAGTATGACGGTTGCGATTTCGCCACCGCGGACGACTTCGGCCTCCCCAATGGGGATGGTGGCCACGCCCAGTTCCTCTCGGGTGTCTGGATCGACCAGCATCCGGTCCCGACGAACGAGTTGATACAGGTCCCAGCGCTGGGCGTCAGGCGCATTGCGCACGTACACGCGGTCGTCCGGGCCAAAGATCACACGCTCGTCCTGGGCGGCGACGATGTAGGGCGCCTTCTCCAGAGTCTCTTCATCAACGACCCGCGCGCGGAACATGAAGGGCTGGAGGGCTGAAATGGGGAACGGCTCGTCATCCAGCGCCTCGATCCGCACCCGTGGTGCGAGTTCGACCATCACCCCGCGTCGATCACCGACGGAGTAGATGCTGAGAACGTCACCGGGGTAGATCAGGTGTGGATTGCGCACCTGTGGGTTGACCAGCCAGATCTCGGACCAGTACCAGGGATCGCGCAGAAATACGTTGGCGATCCCCCAGAGCGTGTCGCCCTCCTGAACCACATACCGTTCCGGCGCGCTGGCCCTGAACTCCGGCTGTGCCACCGCCGGCTCCGGAGCAGGTTCGGCGGCCGGCGCGCGGGTTTCGGTCGGTGCGGCGGGCTCGGGTCCGGTCGCGCAGGCGACCATGCCCAGAGCCAGCAGGACAACGACACCCGTGCGGCGCATCAATGCTGCTGCAGCCCATGCGTAGAACATCGGTTTCCCCCTGGTCATGTGCCCGTGCCGAAGGCGTCGGGCTTCACGCAATCCCGCGCGTTTCGCCCGCACTGCGAGCGCATCGTCGCGAATTCCTCCCACCTGTCGCTGTCCCCAGCTATACAGCCCCTTGCTGCCGGTGCAGTGTCCACGATGATCCGCGGTTCTCTCGTAAAACGAGCCGTCGACCCAATATACTGCACCAAGCAAACGGTGGTGCCATCCCACCCTGTTCAAACTTAGCAGAAAAACGGCGCTGGCACAGCACCCGAGATCGAGGTCTTACCCATGGCACTTAGAGAAATTCTTCACTTTCCCGACCCCCGCCTGCGTCTGCGCGCCCGCCCGGTGGATGCCGTGGACGATGCCATCCGCGCCCTGATCGACGATATGTTCGAGACCATGTATGCAGCGCCGGGGATCGGCTTAGCGGCGACGCAGATCAATGTGCAGAAACGCATCCTGGTGGCCGATGTGTCGGATGACCAGAGCGCGCCGCATTGCCTGATCAACCCGGAGATCCTCAGCCGCGAGGGCGAGGAGGAGATGGACGAGGGTTGCCTCTCCGTTCCCGGCTTCTACGAACGGGTCCAGCGCGCGGAGCGCGTGCGCGTGCGCGCCCTCGACCGCGACGGCGAAGCCTTCGAGATGGAACTGGATGGCCTGCTCGCCGTCTGCATCCAGCACGAGATCGATCACCTCGACGGCAAACTCTTCGTCGATTACCTCTCCACCCTGAAGCGCAACCGCATCCGCAAGAAGCTGGAGAAGCAGGCCGCGAGGGCACCGTCGGAGCGCACGCCGCTGGCCGGCTCCGCTGTCAACCTTTGATGGCCGCAGGCCGGCGCATCGTCTATGCCGGAACGCCGGAATTCGCGGTACCTGCCCTGGCGGCACTGATCGCCGCCGGCCGCGCGCCGGTCGCGGTCTACACGCAGCCGGACCGGCCGGCGGGACGCGGGCGCAGGCTCACCGCGAGTCCGGTCAAACAACTGGCACAGGAGGCGGGTATCCTGGTCGTGCAGCCGCCGTCGCTGAAGCCCGCCGAGGCCCAGGCCGATCTCGCGGCACTCGCACCCGATCTCATGGTTGTCGCAGCCTACGGGCTGATCCTGCCGCGCGCGGTGCTCTCGATCCCACCGCTGGGAGGTCTGAACATCCACGCATCCCTGCTCCCCCGCTGGCGCGGCGCAGCGCCGATTCAGCGGGCCATCCTCGCTGGCGACACGGAGACCGGCGTCTGCCTGATGCAGATGGAACCGGGGCTGGATACCGGTCCCGTGTTCGCCTGCGAACATCTCCACCTGGAAGCTGACTCGACCGCGGCCAGTGTGCATGACCGGCTTGCCACGATGGGCGCGGATCTCCTCATGAAAAGACTGGACGCCATCCTCGACCGCAGGCTGGCGCCACGGCCGCAGTCGGAGCAGGGCGTGGTCTACGCGCACAAGATCGACAAGGGAGAGGCCTGGATCGACTGGGCCGAGTCCGCGCTCGCAATCGACCGCAGGGTGCGTGCCTTCAATCCCTGGCCCGTCGCGCAGACGGGATTCGACGGGCGGGTCCTGCGTGTGCATGCGGCGCGGCCCCTGCCTGGCGAACCCGTTGCCGGGGACATTCCGCCGGGGACCGTCCTCTCCGCCCGGCGGGACGGCGTCGATGTGGCAACCGGGGACGGGATCCTGCGCCTGCAGATGGTGCAGTTGCCCGGCCGCAAACCGATACCTGCCAGTGCCTGGGCACAGGGCGGGGATCTTCCGGGTCGGATTCTCGGAGGCCCGGCGTGAGTCGTGGGCGGAGCGGGTGGGTTCCACGCCGCCAGGCCCTGGAGGCATTGAGCCGGGTCATCCTCAAGGGCGAGTCGCTGACGGCCGCGCTGATCGAAGAGACCGCCGATCTGCCCCCGCGCGAGGCCGCATGGGTCCGGGCCCTGGCCTATGCGACGGTGCGTTGGTACATCAGGCTCGAGGCCATCGTCGAGGGTATGCTCGAGCATCCGCTGAAGCCGCGTGATGCGGTGGTGAGGGTGTTATTGTGCCAGGGGTTGGCGGAGATCTTCCATTTCGGCACGCCCGATCACGCCGCGGTGCGTGAGACCGCGGAGCTGGCCCGTGCCATCCAGCGGCCAGGTGCCGTCGGCCTGGTCAATGCGCTGCTGCGCCGAGCCCTGCGCGAACGCGCGGAACTCACGGTCGCGATGGACCGGAGTCCCACGATGAGGTACGCATGCCCCTCCTGGCTCGTGACCGGCATCCGAGACGCCTTTCCCGATACCTGGGAGGCACTCCTGCGGGCCTCCACCGAGCCGGCGCCGATGACCCTGCGGGTGAACACTGCCCGCATCGAGCGGGCGGAATTGCTGGAACGACTGGCGGAGGCTGGTCTGGCCGCCGCCGCGCACCCGCTGTTGCCCTCGGCCCTGACGCTCGCTGAGCCCATGGATGTGGACAGACTGCCGGGATTCGCTGACGGGCTGGTGTCGGTGCAGGACGCGGCGGCCCAATGGGCGGCGCTGCTGCTCGCGCCGCGGCCCGGTGAGCGGGTACTCGATGCCTGTGCAGCGCCGGGGGGCAAGACTGGTCACCTGCTCGAGACGGTGGCCGGGGATCTCGACCTCACCGCGCTGGACGCGGACGGTCAGCGCATGGGCCGCGTGCGCGAGAACCTGCGCCGGCTCGGGTACCGGGCAAGGATGCACATCGGCGATCTCGCCGACCCGGGGGCCTGGTGGGATGGTGAACAGTTCGACGCGATCCTGCTGGATGTTCCCTGCTCCGCGACCGGGGTGATCCGGCGGCATCCGGATATCAAGCTGCTGCGCCGCGCGGGTGACGTGAGTGATCTCGCGGCGCGCCAGGCCGAGTTACTGGCAACGGCCTGGGACCTGCTGCGCCCGGGGGGGCGCCTGCTGTACGCGACCTGCTCCCTGCTGGCTGCGGAGAACGAGCAGGTGGTGGCGCCATGGCTGGTGCGGACCGCGGACGCGAGGGCTGTGCCGCTCGCATTTGCGGGCGGCATCGATCGCGTGGTCGGGCGGGCCATCGCCCTTGGTACGGAAGGGATGGACGGCTTCTACTATGCACTGCTGGCACGCGAGGCCTGAGGTCATGCGCGGATGGATCTTCGGCCTGCTCGTCTTGCTGCTGCTGGCGCCTTCCGCCACGATGGCGGCCGAGATCAGGCACGCGGATCACATCTGGCAGGACGAGAACCGTCTGCTGGTGCGCCTGTATCTCGACATGAGCCTGCCGGATGTCCTGACGGATGCGCTGGCCAGCGGCGTGGTGGTGAACTTCCGCTCCGAGGTGCGCCTTGACTACGCGCGCGGCTTCCTCGGCGAGCGTACCGTGAAGTCGGCCAGCAAGGCTGTACGCCTCGAGTATTACGCGCTGAGCCGACATTACGTGGTCACGGATCTCGAGCGGCAGCAGATGGACTTCGCCCCCACCGTGGGGGATGCGCTGGAGATGCTCGCCCGACGCCTTGGCCGCGTGGTGCTGGAGGTGGATCGTGGCGCGTTGCGCCCCGGCCTTGATTACACGCTGGCCTCGCGAGTACAGCTGGACCACACGGCCCTGCCGCTGCCCCTGCAATGGGATGCGCGGCTGCGGGGTGCCTACGGGACGCAACTGGGGTGGTATCGGTGGTCTTTGGAATGAGGCGTTTCCCCTGGGGTCTGCTGGGCATGGTGGTCCTGTTCCTGCTGCTGTTGGCCTCGCTGGTGGTCATGGGCGACGCTGCGCAGAACTCCGACCGCTTCGAGCGGCTGTTCCTCTGGCTGCTGGCCTTCCATGGCCTGGTGCTGGTGGTGCTGGGTACGCTGATCATCTACCAGCTCTCCCGCCTGATCGTCCAGAATCGCGACGGCGTGCCCGGCAGCCGCCTGACCCTGCGCCTGGTCTTCGGTTTCATGCTCGTCGCGGTACTGCCGGCGACGGTGGTGTACTACTTCTCCTTCAAGTTTCTGAACGAAGGTGTGGACTCCTGGTTCGATGTGCGCGTCGACGGGGCCCTCGAGGACGCGCTGGAGTTGTCGCGTTCGTCGCTGGACCTGCGTGTGCGGCAACTGTCTCGGGAGACGCAGGAGATCATGCGCCAGCTGGAGGACGTGTCCGAGACCCTGGTGCCCCTGGCGCTGAATGACGTCCGCGCCCAGATGAACGCGCAGGAACTGACCCTGGTCGGCGCCAACAACCGCATCATCGCTTCCAGCACCGACAGCCCGATCCGGCGCCTGCCATCGCCGCCCGGCGCCGACATCCTGCTGCGCATGAGCCCCGGCCAGCCCTTTACCCGGCTCGAGCCCCAGCCGGATGGCTCGCTGGTGATCCGGGTCGTCGCCACCGGCGGGGACCGCCGCCCGGGCGCGGACAGTCGGATCCTGCAGGGAATCTATCCGGTGGACCCGCGCATGAGCGCACTGGCGGTCCGGGTTGAGGACGCGTTCGTCGACTATCGGGAATTCGCCTACCTGCGGGGCCCGATCAAGCAGGGCTTCATCTTCACCATGTCGCTGGCCCTGGCCATCTCGCTGATGGCGGCGCTCTGGGCGGGTCTGCTGGTGGCGCGGCGCCTGGTTCGGCCGGTCACCGATCTCGCCGAGGGTACGCGGTTGGTGGCCTCGGGCGACTACAGCACGCGCCTGGCCGTGAGCCGGGATGATGAACTCGGATTTCTGGTGCGCTCCTTCAACGCCATGACCCGTACGCTGAGCGAGGCCCGGCAGGAAGCGGAGCGGAGTCGGCGCCTGCTGGACGCGGAGCGCGCCTATCTCGAGAGCGTGCTGCAGCACCTGCGCTCCGGGGTGCTGGCCCTGGACGGCAGCCTGCGGCTGCGGACGGCCAATGATGCCGCCTGCCAGATCCTGGAGTGTGATCTGCGTGCCGGACACAACCGGTTCCCCTCTGAATTCGACGAGGACTGTCCGCTGGTGGCCCAGTTCTTCGACGCCATCAGCGACGCCCTGACCCAACGGGAAAAGGAGTGGTCGCGGGAGGTGGTGGTTTTTGCACGCAGCGGACGCAAGGTCCTGATGACCCGTGCGGTCTGGCTGCCCAATCCCGGCAACAACCGCGGGCTGCATGCCATCGTGTTCGACGATATGACCGAGTTCCTGCGCGCGCAGCGTGACGCGGCCTGGGGCGAGGTCGCCCGCCGCCTGGCGCACGAGATCAAGAATCCGCTGACGCCGATACAGCTGTCAGCGGAGCGGCTGTCGCGCCGGCTCGGCAAAACCCTCGAGGGGGCGGACCGGGAGATGCTCGACCGCGCCACCCAGACCATCGTGCAGCAGGTGGAGGCCATGAAGACGCTGGTCAACGCCTTTCGCGATTACGCCCAGGCCCCGCGCCTCGCGCTGGTGCCGCTGGACCTGAACGGGCTGCTGCGCGATGTCTGCGAACTCTACGACGGCGAAGGGCAGCCGGCGCGGGTGGCGCTGGACCTGGCGGGCCGGGTGCCGACCATCCGGGCCGATGCCGGCCGCCTGCGCCAGTTGATACACAACCTGATCAAGAATGCTCTGGAGGCGGTCCAGGGCCGGCCCGACGGCGAGGTGCGCGTGTCCACCCGCAGTCTCGAGGACGACCACGGCCGGCGCGTGGAACTTCGCGTGGCCGACAATGGACCCGGAATCCGCCAGGACTTCCTGGAACGCATCTTCGAGCCCTACACCACGGACAAGCCTCGCGGCACCGGGCTGGGCCTGGCGGTCGCGCAAAAGATCGTGGAGGAACATGGCGGTATCATTGAATGCCATAATCAGCCGACAGGCGGTGCCGTGTTCGTGATCCGGATTCCGGTCAGTCACGGCGGTGAAACCGGTGGTGTCGGAGAAAAGCACGCATGAGTGGATCTTACGTATTGGTGGTGGACGACGAACCGGACATCCGCATGCTTCTCCGCGATGTACTCGAGGACGAGGGTTACGAGGTTGCACTGGCAGGTTCCGTTGCCGAGGCCAAGGCCGCGCGCCGCAGCCGTCGTCCCGACCTGATCCTGCTCGATGTCTGGATGCCTGATGGCGACGGCGTCAGCCTGCTCAAGGAATGGAGCGACGAGGACGGCCTGCCCTGCCCGGTGGTGATGATGTCGGGGCACGGCAACGTCGAGACCGCGGTCGATGCCACCCGCCTCGGGGCCTATGACTTCATCGAGAAGCCTCTCTCCATCGACAAGCTGACCATCACCCTGAGCAACGCACTGGCCTCGGAGCGCCTGCAGCGGGAAAACCAGGGCCTCCGCCGACACGGCGTCGCCATCGCGGATCCCGTCGGCGACAGCGCGATGATGCAAAACCTCCGTGACCAGGTGCAGCGCATGGCCCAGCACGATACCTGGGTGCTGATCTCGGGCGAGGCCGGCGTGGGTAAACAGACCTTCGCGCGCTATCTGCACGCGCGCAGCGCCCGGAGGGACAACCCCTTCATCGTCGTCGCGGTCGGCTCGCTCACGGGTGAGGAATCGATCGCCGAGTTGTTCGGCACCGAACAGGGCGATCGGGTCCGGTTCGGCCTGCTGGAGCAGGCGGCTGGCGGTCTGCTGTTCCTGGACGAGGTCGCGGAGATGGATCTGCAGACCCAGGGCCGGCTGCTGCATGCCCTGGACACCCAGCGCATTACCCGGATCGGCGGTAGTCAGCCGATCGCCGTGAACGTCCGGGTCATCGCCGCCACCAAGGACGACCTCGGGGAGGCGGTCACCGAGGGGCGCTTCCGTGAGGACCTCTACTACCGGCTGAATGTGCTGCCGCTCAAAGTCCCCCCGCTGCGGGAACACCCGGAGGACATTCCGGCCCTGCTCGACTACCACATGACGCATCTGCACCAGCAGGAAGGCCTCCCGGTCCGTCGTTTCCAGCCGGGGGCCCTGGACCGGCTGCGCCGCTATCACTGGCCCGGCAATGTGCGCGAACTGCGCAACTTCGTGCAGCGGCTGATGATTCTCGGTTCCGGCGACGAGGTCACCAGCGAGGAGGTCGAGCGCACGCTGTCGGGGCAGGTGCTCCACGAGGCCGAACGGGACGAGGCGAACCTGTTCCCGGATCTGCCGCTGCGCGAGGCACGCGAGCAGTTCGAGCGGCAGTACCTGATCCATCAGCTCGAGCGCAGCGAGGGCAACATGACCCGGCTTGCCGAGCGCGTGGGCCTCGAGCGCACCCATCTCTACCGCAAGTTCAAGACCCTGGGCATCGATCCGAAGAAACTGAAGGCGCCATTAGGCGTGTGACAGGACACGAGTCGAGGTGAAGCGGATCGTCATCGTGGGCGCGGGACAGGTAGGGCAGTCCCTGGCCGAGGCCCTGAGCGGTGACGGCCACAACGTCACCGTGATCGACACTCGTAGCGATTGCCTCGAGGCCATCGAGAGTCACCTGGATATCCGTACCATCAACGGCTTCGGCTGCCATCCGGGGGTGCTGGAGTCGGCGGGGGCCCGGGATGCCGAGATGCTGATCGCGGTGACCGATTCGGACGAGGTCAACATGCTCGCCTGCCAGGTCGGGTCTACCCTGTTCGGCATCGGCACCAAGATCGCTCGGGTGCGCGAGCGCAGCTACCACGAAAATCCGAAGCTCTTTGCCCCGGATGCGGTCCCGGTGGACATGCTGATCTCGCCGGAGGCCATCGTGACCAGCCAGATCCAGCGGCTGGTCGAGCATCCGGGCGCGCTGCAGGTGTTGGACTTCGCCGACGGGCTGGTTTCGCTGGTTGGCGTCAGGGCCTACTACGGCGGGCCGCTGGTCGGGCACGAGTTGCGCAACATCCGAACCGACATGCCGGGCATCCAGACCCGCGTCGCCGCCATCTTCCGCCGCAACCAGCCGATTGCTCCCGATGGGCACACCGTGATCGAGGCCGAGGACGAGGTCTTCTTCGTTGCGGCCAAGAAGAACATCCGGGCCGTCATGTCGGAGCTGCGGCGGTTGGAGAAGCCCTACAAGCGGATCCTGATCGGTGGCGGCGGCAACATCGGCCGGCGCCTGGCGGAGGCCCTGACCGAGCGTTACGAGGTCAGGATCATCGAGCGGGAGCCGCAGCGGGCGGACTACCTCCGGCAAAAGCTGCCCGCGGGCACCGAGGTACTGGTCGGCGACGGCTCCGACGACCGCTTCCTGGAACGAGCAGGCATCGGCGACATGGATGTGTTCTGCGCGGTCACCAACGACGATCAGGCCAACATCTTTTCGGGCATGCTGGCAAAGCGGCGGGGCGTGCGCAAGGTCATGGCGCTGATCAACCGGCCGGGTTACGTGGATCTGATGCAGGACAGCGCCATCGACATCGCCCTGTCTCCCCAGCAGGCCACGATCGGGGTGCTGCTGGCCCGGGTCCGCGAGGGTGGCACCGCCACCGTGCACAGTCTCCGCCGCGGTGCCGCGGAGGCCATCGAGACCGTCGTCAATGGGGATGCCGGGAGTTCGCGGGTGGTGGACCGGCGCATCGACGAACTGAGTCTGCCCAAGGGCGCCATGATCGGGGCCCTCGTCCGTGAACGCGAGGTCATCATTCCTCATCACGATACCGTGATCCGTGCCGGTGACCACGCGATCCTGTTCCTGACCGACCGTGACCGGCTGAAGGCGGTACAGCGGCTGTTCCAGCCGCGGGCGAGCTTCTTCTGACCGCCGTGGGCGGGATACCGCAATGGCCTCCAGGGCACCCGTCGGGCTGTGCTAATCTCCGCGCAGAGACAAACCGGAGTCACCGGAATGGCGGACATGATTGCGCGGTTCGAGGCCATGCTCGAGGGTGGCCAGGACTCGCCGATGCTGCGCCTTTCTCTGGGCAATGCCCTAGTCGCCGCGGGAAGGAGTGAGGAGGCCATCGCCCACCTGGAGCAGGCGGTGGCGCAGGACCCGGCCTACTCGGCAGCATGGAAACTGTTGTCCAGGCAACTGCTGGCTGTCGGTGAGCCCGAGCGTGCGTTGGAGGCTTGTGAGCGTGGGACGGTCGTGGCCCGCGAGAAGGGCGACCTGCAGGCGGCAAAGGAGATGGAGGTCTTCGCCCGGAGGGCCCGCAAGCAGATGGAGCCACCTTCCAGTCAGCCATGAACCGTCCTGACGAGGCCGCAGCGGCAGCGGATGATGCCTACCGGGTGCCCCTGACACGCGCGTATTTCGCCCCCCGCTACTGGGGAACCTGGCTGGGACTGGGCCTGCTGTGGCTGCTGCATGCGCTGCCGCGGCCGGTGCTGCGCGGCCCCGCGTCCCTGCTGGCCGTATTGATGCGCCTGGGCTCCGCCAAGCGCCGGCGCATCGCACAGATCAACCTGTCCTGGTGTTTCCCGGAATTGAGCGAGGCGCAGCGGCGGCACCTCCTGCGTGAGCACTTCCGGTATGCCGCCCGCAGCCTGCTGGACTACGGAATGCTGTGGTTCGGTTCGCCGGCGACTCACGCCGCACGGATCCGGATGGTGGGGGAGGAGCATTTCCAGCGCCTGCACGCACGCAGGATCCCGGTCATCGTGCTGGCACCGCACTCGGTCGCGCTGGATCACGGCGGCCTGCGCATGAGTCAGTCGCATGACGGCGTCTCGTTCGCGAAGCCGATGCGCAACCCCGTGGTGGAGTGGATCAATCACCGTTCCCGGACCCGCTACTCCGGCGACATCTTCACTCGTGCGCAGGGTCTGCGCCCTGCGATCCGCCAGATCCGCAAGGGCCGCTTCTTCTATTACCTGCCGGACGAGGACCTCGGTGCCGAGGGCGCGGTCTTCGCTGACTTCTTCGGGGTGCCCAAGGCGACCTTGACCGCGCTGTCGCGCCTGGCGCGTCTGACGGGCGCCGCCGTCCTCCCCAGCTTCGCCTATTACGACGATAGGGTGGACCAGTACGTGCTGAAGCTCTGGCCGCCGCTGGAGGGCTTTCCCAGTGGCGAGGCGGACGCGGATGCGGCTGCCATGAACGAAGCGATCGAGGCTTCGATCCGTGAGGCACCGGCCCAATACCTCTGGACCATGCGCATGTTCCGGACCCGGCCGGGTGGAGGGCCGCACCCCTACCCGGTGAAGCCCGCGCACCGGTCCTGACGGGCCAGGTCCGGATGCGGTGGAAACTGTAACAATGAACGTATTATTGTGGGGAGATGGTAGCCAATGTCCTGAAGATCAAACCGTCCGATCTGCATCGGCCTGTGGGGCAGGTGGCACGTCGGCTGATGCGCAAGCGACTCGCGGTGGCAGAGTCCCTGTTGGGGGACCTGAAGGACCCCGAGGCGGTGCACGAGTTTCGGGTGGCCGTGCGCCGAGCCCGCAGCATCGAGTCGGCCTATCGTCCGCACCTTGCTGACGTCGTCACCCCAAAACTGCGGCGGCGCCTGAAGGCGGTGGTCGCGGCGACCGGCGCGGCTCGGGATACCGAGGTGCAGATGGAGCGGCTGGCGCAGCGCCGGGTGGATCCCAAGCCGCATCACCAGCCTGGCTTCGACTGGCTCCAGGAACGTCTGGAGCGGCGCCTGGAGTCGGAATACGAGGAACTCCGTGCGTCGCTGGCGGAGCGGTTCGGGTTGGTGCACAAGCCCCTGCGCGCCCGGCTCAAGGCCCGGAGCGACGGGGCGGATCCCGGTTTTGCCGAGGTCACCGCGGGCCTGCTGCTGGAGACCAGCGGCGACTTCTCGCTGCGCTGCGCGCAGATCCTGGCGGACAGCTCCGAGGAGCCGCTGCACATGGCCCGGATCAGCGGCAAGCGTCTGCGCTACCTGCTTGAACCCTTGACCCTTGCGCTGCCGCAGGCGGCGGAGCAGGTCGTTGCGCTCAAGGTGCTGCAGGACCTGCTCGGCGAGATCCATGACCTGCAGGTGTTCGGCCAGGAACTGGCCGCGGCCTCGGAGGACGCGGGCGCGGCGCGCCTGCGCAAGCTCATCGAGTTGTCGCTGAGCCTGCCGCTGGATGCCCCGGAACTCGAATTGGCGCGGCAGCAGGACGAGCGGGCCGGTCTGATGTCACTGGCACGCGACCTGCGAACCCGCCAGACTGACCTCGTCGAACATCTTCGGGCCCGCCTGCGCGCCGGCGCGGCCGAGGCGTTGGTGGACGGGGTTCGTGCCATCGCGCGCGACTGTGGCCGCGCTGGCCTGACGGACCCGCCCGCAAGCCGCTGACTCAGGGAGCGCGGCGGAACCCATTGGGCTCCCCCATGGACCAATGCAGCATTGGCACGAAGATTCTGAGGGAAACATGCTGATGCGATTGATCCATCCCGCCCGGCTGTCGCTGGGCGCAGCCTTGCTCCTGTTCCTGCTCACGCTTGGCGCCTGTGCCGGGGAGACCGGCGGGCCCGCCGCTACCTCGGGAGACTACCGCGTGGTCTCGCTGACCAGTGAACTGACGCACCCCTGGGCCCTTGCCTTCCTGCCGGACGACAGCCTGTTGATCAGCGAACGTTCGGGCCGACTGCGCATCTTCCGGGACGGGGCGTTGCTGGCGGATCCCGTGCCCGGCCTGCCGCCGATCACCGCGACCGGGCAGGGCGGGCTGCTGGACCTGGCCCTGCATCCCGGGTTCGAGCAGAACCGCTGGTTGTATTTCACCTATGCGGCGTCGGTCGGGAACGGCGCGACCACCCGGTTGGCGCGGGCACGCTTCGAGGGCGACCGACTTCACGACGTCGAGGTCCTGTTCACGGCGGAGCCCGCGAGCCGGGGCGGCCGTCATTTCGGGAGCCGCATCGTGTTCGACCGGGATGGCTACGTCTTCCTGTCCGTCGGGGACCGGGGCGACATGCCGCGTGCCCAGCGCCTCGATGACCATGCCGGATCGATCGTGCGCCTGCACGACGACGGGCGTGTCCCCGGGGACAACCCCTTCGTCGGGAACGACGGCGCGCGCCCCGAGATCTACGCCTACGGGGTGCGTAATCCCCAGGGCATGGCCCTGCACCCGCGGACCGGCGTGCTATGGGAACACGAGCACGGCCCGCGCGGCGGCGACGAGATCAACATCATCGAGCCCGGCTTGAACTACGGCTGGCCCGTGATCAGCCACGGCATCGATTATTCCGGCGCCTCGATCGGGGACGGCATCCGCGAAAAGGAGGGCATGGAGCAGCCGCTGCACTACTGGACCCCCTCCATTGCACCCTCGGGCATGGCCTTCTATCAGGGTGAGGCCTTCCCGGAGTGGGAAGGCGACCTTCTGGTCGGGGCATTGGCGCACCGTCACCTGGCCCGTCTAAGCTTCGATGTCGGTAACGAGGTCGTGTCCGAGGTCCGCATGCTGGAGGCCTGGGGCAGCCGTATCCGTGACGTGCGCGTGCGCGACGGCCTGATCTACGTGCTGACCGATCACGATCCCGGAGAGTTGCTTCGCATCGAACCCGCCGCGCAACCCTGAGGAACCGCCGATGCTGTTCGCCGCCCTGCACAAGACCCGTATGCCCGATCCCTCCGAGGCCCCGCCCGGCCGCGATGCCGCGATGCCGGTCCCGGCGCGCCATGCGGTCCTCGACGCCCCGCTGGCGCCGCCGTATCCGGCGGGGATGCAGGTCATCCACTTCGGGATGGGATGTTTCTGGGGTGCCGAGAGGCTGTTCTGGCTTCGGCCGGGCGTGTACACCACGGCGGTGGGCTACGGGGCAGGGTACACCCCGAACCCCACCTACCGTGAGGTGTGTTCCGGGCTGACCGGCCACAACGAGATCGTGCGGGTGGTCTTCGACCCCGAACGGGTCTCGATCGAAGCACTGCTCGAGGCCTTCTGGGAGGGGCACGACCCGACCCAGGGCATGCGCCAGGGCAACGATGTCGGAACCCAGTACCGGTCCGGGATCTATGTCTCGGTCCCTGAGCATCTGCCGCTGGCGGAGACGAGCCGGGAGCGCTTCGCGAACGCCCTGCGCGCCGCCGGGCGCGGTGCGGTCACCACCGAGATCGCGCTGCTCGAGGCGTTCTACTTCGCCGAGGCGGATCACCAGCAGTACCTGGCGAAGAACCCAGGGGGCTATTGCGGTCTGGGTGGGCTGGGTATCCCGTATCCCGTCGTGGCCTGATCAGGTCCGTTCTTCCTCCAGGCCCGGCGCTGCCGCACGCACCAGGGACCGAAAGAGGCGTTGCTGGGTTTCCTTCTGTGGCAGGTACTCTGGATGCCACTGCACCCCGATACACCAGCCCTGCGCGGCCTCGATGGCCTGAATGACGCCAGTGGCCTCGCAGGCAGCGACCCGGAGTCCATCTCCCAGTGCGTTCACGGCCTGGTCGTGCAGTGCGTTCACCCAGAGGTCGTCGCGATCGAAGACCCCCGACAGCCGGGTGCCCGGCTTCAGCGTGATGTGCTTCACCGGTAATAGGCTCCGGGACTGCGGGATCTCCACGTAGAACCCGTCCAGGTTCCGGTTCAGGGTACCGCCCAGCACCACGTTGATCAGTTGCATGCCGCGGCAGATACCCAGCACCGGCCTGTGCTCGTCCAGGGCCCGGTTGATCAGGGCCTTTTCCAGGCGGTCCCGCTCCTTGTCCAGTGTGCCGCCGTGGGACTGAAACATGCGCCGCAGCAGCCAGAGGATGGGGTAGAAGGCGTAACCAAAGAGGCGCTGCGACCAACGGCGCTCCGCGGCCTGGATCTCGCTCACGCCGGGGCCCTCGAAATCTCCGTACAGGGAGGGGTCCACGTCGGCGCCGCCGCCGACGATCAGGGCATCGAACGGGCAGTGGTGACGGGGATGGGCCGGACGGACATGCACGGCCCGGCCACCGGCTCGTCTCACGGCCAGGGCCGTGAAGAACCCTGCCAGCCAGCCGCCGCGGTCGGGTCCGGTGATCGCGACCAGCGGCCGCCGGGGCTTGATGTCCGCCGTGGCCTCCTGGTCGGCGGCCCCGTCCAGTTCAGAACCAGTCACGGAAGCGCTTCGCCCATTCGTCAGCCAGCTGCCCGAGGGCCTGTGCCGGCCGCTGCAGGTATTCCGAGCCCGCTGCGTCCAGTCGGTCCGGATCGGCGGCCAGGTGTTCCACCTGGGCCCAGCCATTGAATGGTCGTGCGAGAGTCCAGTCGGGGTCGTCGATCTCGCAGTTGGGCAGGCGGTAGTGCAGGGCCGGGCGAGGCTTGATCAGGTCGCGTTCAACCGGCGCCGCCATCACGCGCTCACGGTCGATCTCGGTGAACAGGGGCAGCATGTCCAGCGGCCGATTGCGCGTCGGGTTGTGTTCGAGATAGTCGTCGATCAGTTCCGTGATGTCGGGGCGGTAGCCGGGTTGCAGGACATGTCGCACGTAGCTGCCGGGAAAGGGCTTGATGTAGGGCGAGAGCTTGCGCGAAAAATCGATGTTGCCGGCCTTCACCAGGGCCTCGTAGAGCAGCACGAAGGCCTTGAGGATGGATGTCAGCCAGTCGGCTTCCAGGCTGTGGGCCTCGATGTTCAACTGCAGTCCGAAGGCATACAGCAGCGAGGACTCCGTTCCGCGAGCGCCCTTCTTCTGCAGCGCGGCCCGAACCCGGTCGATGCGTGGCAACACCTCAAGCGGAACCGGCGGGGCAACGATCTCGTGCGGGACCAGCCGGCCGGCAGCGTCGGCGAGCCAGCGGTCCAGCGTCGCACTGTCCTCGGCGTCCAGTTCGATCCCGAGCCGTTTCAGCTGCTCGCGGTAGCGCCTGTCCTTCAGTACGCGGGCGTCCAGCTCGACCTCGAAGTCCCCGAATTCGGTGTCGTGGACGTGGGTGACAAAGGGGCCCTCGGACGAGATCCAGCCACCGAATTCCTCGCGCACGGCCTCGGCCATCACGTCCAGTGCGACCCCGGCCATCTCGATCTCGACGCCGACCCGGCGGGGGCTGCCGTCCGGCGTGTGCTGCCAGGGAAGGTCTCTGAATCGAGTGGTCATCGCCAGATATGCTCCAGGGGGGGGGCACCGGCCGGACCTTGCCCCTGCGGGTTCAGATCGGATCATAGCGTACCGCCCGCGTACGATTCGAGCAGGAGATGCTGCGCCGGCAGATGCTGGACGGCCGGAACGGCGCTTGCCGTTTCAGTCGGTTATTCTTGCGTATTGTCACAGCCTTTACACGTCCCGACCGGAGGGTTCGCCGTTCATGGATCAGATCTATCTGCGCGACCTGGAGGTCGAGGCCGTCATCGGTGTCTACGCCTGGGAACAACGTATCCGGCGCCGTCTGCGCTTCGATATCGAGATGGGGGCCGATACCCGGGTGGCCGCCCGTTCCGGCGACATCGCGGATACGATCGACTACGAGGCCGTGGCGGATTGCGTCCGTGGCATCGTCTCCCGTGAACCCCACGTGCTGCTCGAGTGCCTGGCGGAGGAGATCGCGCAGACGCTGCTCGACCGCTTCGGCGGCCGCTCGATCCGGTTGACGGTGGGCAAGCCGGGCGCGGTCCCCGGCGCCCGCGAGGTGGGCATCATGATCGAGCGCGGTCGCCCTTGAGCCTCGATCACCGTCCGGCCCGGCGCGCTTTCGTCGGTCTGGGTAGCAACGTCGATCCGGCCTGGAATCTGCGCGCGGCCCTGATGGCCCTGGGACGGGCCTTCGCGCAGCTGCGGCGTTCCCCCGTCTGCGTCAGTCAGGCTGTGGGTTATGACGGTCCGGACTACTGGAACCTCTGCGTGGCGTTTGATACGGAACTGTCCGGGGAGGCCCTGGTGGCCCGGCTCAAGGACCTGGAGCGCAGTCTGGGCCGGCAGCCGGGCGAGCCGCGCCACGCGCCGAAGACCCTCGATGCCGACCTGCTCCTGCTGGGCGACGAGACCTCCGTGGAACCACCGCTGCCGCACCCCGAGATCCTGACCCGGGCCTACGTGCTGGGTCCGCTGGCGATGCTGGCTCCCGGGCATCGGCTTCCGGGAGGCGCGGACCCGGTTAGCGACCTCTGGCGGGATTTCGCGGGGGCGGATGAGCTTACGGTTCTCGAGCCGGATCCCCTCTAAGCGCTTTCCAGCGCGTTCCAGCGCGTTCGACCCGACATGCCGCCGGCTGTGCACCATCAAGGTGCATCGCTGGCCCGTATTCCGTGCTGTCTTGGTGCAAGCGCCGCGCAGTGACTCCCCTCCTGATCGAAAAAGCCCCGGCAGCAGCCCCAGCGCCTGTTGGCACGGGCCATGCAAGAGCCCCCTTGTCTGAATGACACAACTCGTCCCCCGTGGACACACCGGCTCTATCGAAAAGGAGTGAATGATGAAAATGATCACGGCGATCATCAAGCCGTTCAAGCTTGATGATGTTCGCGAAGCAATCTCGGAAATCGGCGTGCAGGGCATGACGATGACGGAAGTTAAGGGTTTTGGTCGCCAGCGCGGTCACACGGAGCTCTATCGTGGGGCCGAGTACGTGGTCGACTTCCTGCCCAAGGTGAAGCTCGAGGTCGCCGTGGATGGCGACATGGTCGACCGGGTGGTGGAAGCCATCTCCAAGTCGGCGAGCACCGGCAAGATCGGTGACGGGAAGATCTTCATTTCGCCCATCGAGCAGGTGGTCCGCATCCGTACCGGCGAGACCGGTGCAGAGGCGCTTTAGAGCGCGGCGACTGAACTCACTTAACACTGGAGAAATCCGATTATGGAACAGCAAGTAACTGAACTTGCCTACGCCCTCGACACCTTCTATTTCCTGGTGTCGGGTGCGCTGGTCATGTGGATGGCCGCAGGCTTCACAATGCTCGAGGCGGGCATGGTCCGCACCAAGAGCGTCGCCGAGATCCTCACCAAGAACATCGCCCTGTATTCCATCGCCAGCATCATGTTCATGTTGGTCGGCTACAACATCATGTATGGCGAGGGCCTGAGTTCGATCATACCGAGCATCGGTGTCTTCATCACCGGCGATAACAGCGTCGAGGACGTGATGGCCAGCGGCGGAGACATCTACTACTCCGACCGGGCCGATTTCTTCTTCCAGGTGGTGTTCGTCGCCACCGCGATGTCGATCATCTCGGGTGCGGTCGCGGAACGCATGAAGCTGTGGGCCTTCCTCGCCTTCGCGGTGGTCATGACCGGCTTCATCTACCCGATCCAGGGCTTCTGGAGCTGGGGCGGCGGTTTCCTCGACGAACTGGGCTACCTCGACTACGCGGGCTCGGGCATCGTCCACTTCACCGGTGCCGTGGCCGCCCTGGCTGGAGTCCTCCTCCTCGGTGCCCGTAAAGGCAAGTACGGCCCGAACGGTGAGATCAACGCCATCCCGGGTTCCGCGATGCCGCTGGCCACCCTCGGTGTGCTGATCCTGTGGCTGGGCTGGTTCGGCTTCAACGGCGGTTCCGAGCTCAAGGTGTCCGACATCGATTCGGCGAACAACGTCGCGGCGGTCTTCGCCAACACCAACCTGGCTGCTGCCGGTGGCGTGTTGGGTGCACTGATCACCACGCGTCTGCTCTTCGGCAAGGCTGACCTGACCATGGCCCTGAACGGCGCCATCGCCGGCCTTGTGGCCATCACCGCTGAGCCACTGATGCCCTCGCCGCTGCTCGCGGCCGTCATCGGAGCGATCGGCGGCGTGATCGTGGTCTTCTCGATCGTCGGCCTGGACAAGCTGCGGATCGACGATCCGGTCGGTGCGATCTCCGCCCACGGCACGGTGGGTATCTGGGGCGTGATGGCGGTGTTGCTGTCCAATCCGGATGCGACGGTCTTCGGCCAGTTGGCCGGTCTGGCGGTGATCTTCGCCTTCGTCTTCATCGCCAGCCTGATCGTGTGGGCCATCCTGAAGCTGGTGATGGGCATCCGCCTCTCCGAAGAGGACGAGTACATCGGCGCAGACATCTCCGAGTGCGGCCTGGAATCCTATCCGGAGTTCAGCAAGAAGTCCTGATGGCATGAACCGGGGTGCCCGGTCAGCGGGGCCGGGCACCCCAACGGAGTCTCCTCCAGCACCGACCACACAGTCTCCCAGGCTTGACATCGGTGTTTCGCGGGCGCAATAGCGCCCGCTTTTTTTTGCGCGGCACCTGCGAAGAACGACGGTTCCTTGCTGAGGGGCCGCCTCGTCCGGTCGCGATGATCGAATGAATCCCTACAGGTGTTCCTGCGCCTTTTTCGGTCGGGTGTCCACCGGGAGTGGGGTAGAATCCCGCCTTAGCAAAGGCTGCGATCGACGAAGGAGCCGCGGTGCTCATGGATTGCCTGCTCGAAATCGAGGGTCTGGAGACTGCGCATCTGGGCCCCGTGGATCTTTGTGTACAGCCGGGTGAGCTGGTGCAGATCACCGGTGCATCGGGCTCCGGCAAGTCGCTGCTCCTGAGGGCGATTGCGGATCTGGATCCGAGTCAGGGCCGGGTTCTCTTGGAGTGCCAGGACCGTGATGACCTGAACCCGACCGACTGGCGCCGGAAGGTGGCCTACGTCCCCTCCGAAACCGCCTGGTGGGCCCCGCAGGTCGCGGAGCATTTTCCGGCAGGCTGGATCCCCGGGGAGGTCCAGGGTTGGCTGCACAGTTTCTCGTTGCCCGAAGAATCACTGCAATGGGAGGTCGAGCGGCTTTCCAGCGGAGAGCGGCAGCGCCTGGGTCTGCTGCGTGCATTCCTGAATCATCCGCGGGTCCTGCTGCTGGACGAGCCCACCGCGAACCTGGACCTGGAAAACACGAGGCGCATCGAGCGCGCGGTGCGCGGGTATCTGGCCGAGGAGGCCGCGGGGGCGCTCTGGGTGAGCCACGACACGCTGCAACGTAACCGTCTGGGCGGCCGCATCCTCGAGATCCGCGCAGGGAGGCTGGGCTCGTGACGGATGGCCTGACGCCTGTTTTGACCCCGCCCTCCAGGGGCCTGCGGCAACCGTTCCCCGAGGGGTGCGATCTGGCGGGGGGCGGACGCCCCCGGAGCCATCCGCAACCGGATTATCATGCAAGCTCCGCAGGCCGTCCTGTCGGGCACAACGCAGTCTCTGCATTGGCCTTCCGCTGTAGGAGGCGAGCCCTCTCGCCGATCTGGTGCCGGAAAACCCATCGGCCAGGGGCTGGCCTCCATCCGCGCGCCTTCAGACAACGCGAATCTGACCACCGGCAGCGCTTTCGTGATCATCAGGATCGGCAATGACCGTGATCAGCCTCAGTGCGCTCGATCTTGCCCTGGCGGCGCTGTTGGTGCTCGCGCTGGCGGCCTTGACGCTGTGGGCGCGGCTCGGTGTCGGGCGAAGCCTGTTGATTGCGTCCGTCCGCACGGTGCTGCAGTTGCTGCTGGTCGGCCTGGTGCTGCAGGCCCTGTTCGATCACGCCCGACTGGGTTGGGTGGCGTTGATGGCGCTGGTGATGCTGGCCGTGGCCGGGTACGAGGTGATGGCGCGTCAGGAACGGCGCTTCGCCGGGTTCTGGGGCTATGGCATCGGCGCGGCGACGATGTTCGTCTCCGCCTTCGCGGTCACCGTGCTCGCCCTGACCACGATGGTCGGCCCGACGCCATGGTGGGAGCCGCAGTACGCGATTCCTCTGCTGGGTATGCTGCTGGGGAACACGATGACCGGCATCGCACTGGGCCTGGACCGACTGACGCAGACGGTGTGGCGCGAACGGCGCGTGATCGAGGGTCGTCTGGCGCTCGGAGACTCCTGGGTGAACGCCACCGCCACCATGCGCCGCGAGGCCTCGCGCAGCGGCCTGATGCCGACGATCAATGCGATGGCAGCCGCGGGGGTGGTGAGCCTGCCGGGCATGATGACCGGCCAGATCCTGGCCGGCGTGCCGCCCGTGGAGGCCGTGAAATACCAGATCCTGATCATGTTCCTGATCGCTGCCGGTACCGGCTTCGGCGCCCTGGGCGCCGTCTGGTTCGCCTGCCGGCGCCTGTTCGACCACCGCTCGCGCCTGCGCCTCGACCGTCTGCGCGCGGGGCGGCGGTAGTGGGCCATGCGAGAAGGACGCTGGCCCAGGGGATGTCCCGCCACCTCATGGAGTGCGGGAGCTTGCTCCCGCTTTTGGGATACCGGACCCCGTTCCAACGCCAAAAGCGGCGGCAAGCCGCCGCTCTCCAGGGGCGCTGCGCGCCGGGGCCGATGCAGGGCGCGGATGCGGCCCGCTGCCTTGTTCAGGCCAGGTTCTTGACGAAGACCCTGGAGTTGCGGGCCAGGTTGTACAGGGCCTGCCGTGCGGGCGGGAGGTCCGTGACGCTGCCCTGCTCATAATCCCGTTCCTGGAACCATTGCGCGGTGCGGGTCGTGAGTACAAAGACCCGCCGGTGTCCCCGTTTCAATGCCAGGGCCTCCATGTGCTCCAGGATCTGGTTCCCACGGCCACCGCCCCGATAGTCGGGATGCAGGGCCAGGCAGGCGATCTCGGCGGTCCCGGCCTCGGGGAAGGCATAGAGTGCCGCGGTGCCGATGATCAGCCCGTCGGCGTCCAGCACCTGGAAGCAGTCGATCTCGAGTTCCAGGTGTTCGCGAGAGCGGCGCACCAGGATACCCTCGCTCTCGAGTGGCTGGATCAGGTCGAAGATACCGCCGACGTCGTCCATGGTCGCGGCGCGCAACCGTTCCAACGGCTCGCGGCTCACCAGCGTCCCGATGCCCCGGCGTGAGAACAGTTCGATCAGCAGCCCGCCGTCGATGTGCCGGTCCACGAGGTGCACACGCAGATCGCGGATCGAGCAGACCTCGACCGCGCTGCGCAGATGGCTGGCCAGTTCCTCTGGAAGTGGCTGGTGCCCGGCGAGGAGTCGCTCGGCGGCGGGAACGGTGAGTTGTGCCAGGGTGTCGTGGTGCTGGTCACGCAGCGGTCCGGCCTCGGTCAGGAAGACCAGCTTGTCCGCCTTCAGCGCGAGCGCGACCTGCGTGGCCACGTCTTCGCCGGAGAGGTTGAAGACCTCACCGGTGGGGGAATATCCGAGCGGCGACAGCAGCACGATCTGCCCGTCGTCGAGCAGGCGTTCGATCGCCAGGGTGTCCACCCTGCGGACCTCGCCGGTGAACTGGAAGTCCACCCCGCCGCGTACCCCGAGCGGCCGTGCGGTGACGAAATTGCCGCTGGCTACGCGCAGTCGGGTGCCGGCCACGCTGGGGCTCCCCAGGTTGCGCGACAGTAAGCCCTCGATGTGCAGGCGCAGGCGGCCCGCCGCGTCACAGACCGCCTCCAGCGCCTGCGCGTCGGTGACCCGCAATCCCTGCGCATAGCGCGGTGTGAGTCCGCGTTCCCGCAGGCGGGCCTCGATCTGCGGGCGCGCCCCGTGCACCAGCACCACGCGCGGACCCAATGCCCGCAATTGCGCGATGTCGCGCAGCAGTGCCGGAAACTCTGGCGCCTGGGCAGCCTCCCCGGCGATGGCAATGACCATCGTCCGGTCCCGGTGCGCCGCCACGTAGGGCACCGCGGCGCGAAACCAGTCGAGCGCGGTCTGTTGCTGGTCGCTGTCCATGTTTCCTTGAGCCGCCGTTCCGTTGTCGTACCTGGCTGGAGTGTCTCCCGCAACCGAGCCCCGGGGGCAAAAGTTGCATTCCTGCTGCATTCTGCCCGAGTTTGGCGCAAGGGTGCCAGACGGGCTCGAATGGCCGATCGAACCGCGACCGTGACGCGCCGCGTCCGAGGGGTGGCCGCGCCGGACCCAGAGGTCCGTGGGGTTTCGGTCCGGTAGCGCGGAGTCTTCCCTGTCCCTGATCAGGGCGGCCCAGCGCCTGTCCTCGATGCGGGAAGCATGACGCGGGCCTCGGTGCCCCCACCCTCGCGCGCGTGCAGTGTGACCGACCAGCCGTTGGCGTTGGCCAGTTGCCGCGTGATCGCAAGGCCAAGGCCGCTGCCACCCGTCTGAGCGCTGCGGGAGCTGTCCAGCCGATGGAACGGCCGGAATACGGCCTCGCGCTGGTCGGCAGGAATGCCATGGCCTCGATCCATCACGCGGATCACCGCCGTCGGGTCGCATTCCAGCATCACGTCCACGGGTTTGCCTGCGCCGTAGCGGACCGCATTTTCCACCAGGTTGGACAGCACCCGCTGCAGGGCCAGGGGGTTGACCTGCCGGACGCAGGTTCTGGCCACCCTGCTCAAGCGGATGTCGGTTTCGGCGCGACCCGCGTCCGCAGCGACCTGTTCGACCAGAGCCACCAGGTCGACCGTCTTGTCTTCCCTTGCCTCCAGGTCGCGACTGAGTGCCAGCGTCTGTCCGATGATCCGATCCATGATCTCGAGGTCCTTGCAGAGACCGTCGACGAGCTTCGGGTCGTGGACCTCACGGAGCATCTCCAGCGACAGGCGCATGCGGGTCAGGGGCGTTCGCAGGTCGTGCGAGATGCCGGCCAGAAGGGTGGTCCGGTTCGCGAGCAGGTCGCGCACCTCCTGGGCCATGTGATTGAAGTTCTGGGCCAGCGTCCTGACCTCGCGTGCTCCCTTCTCGGGTAACGGTTCCGGCAGCTGGCCGTGGGCGACGTCCGCGACCGCTGCCGACAGCAGGCGAATCCGCCTCGTGGTTCGTCCGGCCATGAAGACAGAGGTCACGAGCACCAGCAGGATGGTGATGATCCCTACAGCCAGGACACCTTCGACGTGCCTGGTTGCGACTCGGTCGAGCGGGAACCCGATGCGAAGACTCTGGCCGCCAATCGACAGGTCCGCCCAGAACCATTGCTCGCCATCGCGCATCTGCGGCCGCAGGGGGAGATCGAAGCCGGCCCGGCGTGACAGGGATTGCTCGACGAATTCCAGATAGGGCAGCGGCAGCCTCTCACCCGACGGGATCGCCTCGGTGCGGTCCGTGATGAGCAGGCCGTGGTTGCGATACAGGCGATCATTGAAGGTATCGCGTGCCTGGGGCGGGATCTCGGTCCAGCTGCGTGCCGAGAGCAGCATGAGGGCGGCGAGATCGTCGCCCGCGCTCCTTGCCAGTGGAATGATGGTGAAATGCGCGACCGATCCCAGGATCAGGATCGCAAAGGCGAGGAAGGCGGTGAGCAGGGTGCCGGTGGTGCGCACGAAGAGCGAACTCGGCGCCAGGTTTCTCAGCCAGTTCACGTCGGGACCTCGTTGCCCTCCGGGGCGAACAGGTAGCCGCGACCCCAGACGGTCCGGATGTAGCGGGGATTGCCTGCATCGTCCTCGATCTTGCGCCGAAGCCGCGCGACGCGCACATCGATGCTGCGATCAAAGGGCTGATGTTCGTAGCCCTTGATCAGGTCGAGGAGGGTGTTGCGGTCCAGGACGCGCTGGGGGTGCTCGACCAGGACCCGGAGCAGGGTGAATTCGCCCGTGGTGAGCGGCACCTCCTCGCCGTCGCGCAGCAGGCGCTGCGATGCCATTTGCATCTCGTAGGGCCCGAAGCGGTGGACATCCCCCGTGGCCTCGTCCTCGTCGACGGTGGACGAGTGCCGCCGTAGCACCGCCCGCACGCGCGCGAGGAGTTCCCGCGGGTTGAAGGGCTTGGCGATGTAGTCGTCGGCGCCCACCTCGAGGCCGACGATCCGGTCGATGTCCTCGCCCCGGGCCGAGACCATGATCACCGGCACTGCGTGCCTGGTGACCAGCCTGCGCAACAGCGAGAGTCCGTCCTCCCCGGGCAGCATGAGGTCGAGAATCACCAGATCGAAGGTCTCCTTTGACAGCGCGCCGTCCATCTCCGCGCCGTCCCGGACGGCGACGACCTGAAGGCCCTGCTCCTCGAGATAGCGTTGCAGCAGGTCGCGCAGTCCGGGATCGTCGTCGACCACGAGGATTCGGGCGGGGGTAGTCGTTTCCATGGGTCCTTCCTGCGTAGCTTGAAAACAAGGTGATGAAACATACTGTTACATATTCAGCATATCAGGACACTCTAATGAAACACGTGGCCCGTATGGTGAAGCCTGCACATGGTGCCTGCGTCCAGAAGCGGACGGTTCGCCAACTTCGGCGCTTGGGCCGAACCGGCGGGGTACCGTGAGCATGATTCGATACGAAGCCAAACACAGGAGAAGTCTTTATGTATTTCGACAATTTTACCTTGCTGGGCATCATGGCGGCCCTTGCGACCGGTGGCCTGATCGTCCGTCTGATGGTGCCGGAGCGACAGGACGGCAATCGGAATGTCGTTGCTCGGGCCGGCGTGAGCGACGAAAGAAACCGGTTCGTTCGCTCGTGACCGGCCTGCGCGGGGTGCCATGGCCCACTAGAAGGGCCGGCAGCAATCGATCCTCCGGCGGACTCTGCGCCGGGGGGGCGGCACTGCTCTGTTCCCGGAACCGCGGGGATAGAGCAGTGCCGCCCCCGCCGGGTGGCCCCGCAGTCATCCCCCGGATCAGAACCAGCCCCGGCGGCGGAAGTCGTGAATCAGGGCGCCTGCGATGGTGAGCATCACGAGCCAGAGCAGAGGAGTGTCGTAGCAGGCAGATAACTCCGGTGTTTTCTTCAGTGCAGACGGTTCCGGAAGCATGGGGGGTCGGACTTCAGAGCGCTCGGGATCGGCTAGAATGGGCCAGTACGGTCGCCAGTCGGTACGAGGAGCCATGACGACGAAAAAGGCCCTGATCCGGGACCATTCGGCGGTGGTGCCGCAGGATTCTGCTGCTCGCGATGATGGCCTGGTTCCGGCGAGCGTGACCATTCGTGAGGCGGGGGTCCAGGACGTGGATGCCCTGGTGGCGCTGGAGCAGGCAGCCTTTCAGGGCGATCGGATCTCGCGCCGCCAGTTCCGCTACCTGCTGACCCGCGGCCATGCGCGGACTCTGGTGGCTCCCGGTCCCGTGGGCTGGGGGCTGCTCGGCTACGTGATGCTGCTGTTCAGCCGCGGAACCTCGTTGGCCCGCCTGTACTCGATCGCCGTGAGCGAGGCGGCCAGGGGCATGGGGCTCGGGCGGGAACTGGTGCGCGCCGCCGAGGAGGTGGCGCGCCGCAACGGCTGCGCCGACCTCCGCCTGGAGGTGCGCCGCGACAACCCCGCAAGCCTGGCCCTCTTTCGTGGCATGGCGTTCCGTGAATTCGGGACCATCGAGGACTATTACGAGGATCACATGGGCGCGTTGCGGCTGCAGAAATCGCTGGCCCCGGGGCCCGATCCGGCCCTGGTTCGGGCGCCTTACTACGCGCAGACCCTGGACTTCACCTGCGGTCCCGCGGCTTTGATGATGGCGATGCGGGCGCTGGATCCGGCGCTGAAACTGGACCGGCGGCTGGAATTGCGCCTGTGGCGCGAGGCGACCACGATCTTCATGACCTCTGGCCACGGCGGCTGCGGACCCTACGGCCTGGCGCTGGCTGCGGCGCGCCGCGGTCACGCAGTGGAACTGCTGGTTCGCGACAGCGGCGTGGCCTTCTTCGATTCGGTGCGCAGCGAGGAGAAAAAACGGGTGATGCGTCTGGTGCAGGAAGACATGGTGGAGGAACTGGAGCAGCTCCGCGTGCCGATTACCCAGGGGCCGGTGAATGTGGCCGGTCTCGAGACGCAGTTCAATGGCGGTCGGGTACCCGTGGTGCTGATCAGCAGCGTACGGATCTATGCGGAGCGCTTTCCGCACTGGGTCACGGTGACGGGCTTCGACGAGCGGTTCATCTATGTGCACGACCCCCTGGTCGATGTCGATGAAGGTGAGCGCGCGCTGGACTCCGTAAACATGCCCATCCTGCGCCGCGATTTCGAGCGCATGGCGCGTTACGGACGTGCCGGTCTGCAGGCGGCCGTGATCGTAGGTCTGCGGGAAGCCGCCGGAGCAGAGACCCATGTCTGAACACCTGTTGCTGGTCGAACGCAAGGCCGACTGGAAGGAACATTTCCCGGATCTGCCGGTGGCTGCGATCGACGATTACCTGAAGGAACCTGCCGAGGCCTATCCGCCCAATCTCCGCGTGATCAATCTCTGCCGCAGTCAGCGGTACCTGTCCGAGGGCTATTACGGTTCCCTGCTCGCCGAGGCGCGCGGGCACCGGGTGGTGCCCAGCGTCCGCACCCTGCAGGATCTCTCGCGCAAGGCTATCTACAGCCTGGATACCGAGGACATCGACCGCAAGGTCGCCAAGGTGCTGGGTCGCAGCCGCGTCGGTCTGCAGCCCATCGCGCTGGAGCTGACCGTGTTCTTCGGCCAGTGCGCGCCCAGGGAGATGCAGGAGATTGCCGGGCAGCTGTTCAGCCTGTTCCCGGCGCCGATGTTCAAAGTCGAGTTTCGCCTGCAGGGCCAGTGGCAGATCCGCGCGCTCAAGCCCTTTGCGCTGAACTCCCTGACTCCGTCCCAGGAAGGGGAGTTCTTCAGCGCGCTGGATGGCTATCTGAAGAAGCCCTGGCGCCGGCCCCGGGGAGCCAAAAGCCACCGTTACGATCTGGCCATCCTGCACAATCCGGATGAACCGCTTTCGCCCTCGAGTCCGGCGGCGCTGACCCGTTTCGTACGCGCCGGACGCGCGCTCGGGGTCGATGTCGAGCTCATTCAGGCGCGCGACTTCGGGCGTCTGGCCGAGTTCGACGCCCTGTTCATTCGCGAGACGACGCGGATCGACCATTACACCTACCGCTTCGCGCGCAAGGCCGAGGGCGAGGGCATGGTGGTGATCGACGACCCGAACTCCATCCTCCGTTGCACCAACAAGGTCTATCTGGCCGAACGCTTGGCGGCGCAGAAGGTGCCGACGCCCAAGACGGTGATCCTGAACCGTGACACGATCCTGCGGGCCGAGGAACTGATCGGCTATCCGGTGGTGTTGAAGATCCCGGACGGGAGCTTTTCGCGCGGGGTGTTCAAGGCGAGCACGCGGTCCGAACTGGAGTCGATCGCGAAGAAACTGCTGAAGGAGAGCGACCTGATCCTGGCCCAGGAGTTCGTGTATACCGAGTTCGATTGGCGGATCGGGGTACTGAACAAGAAGCCGCTCTATGCCTCGCAGTACCTGATGTCGCGCAAGCATTGGCAGATCGTGAACCACGAGGCCAAGGGCGGGCCGCGCCATGGGGGCTTCAATACCGTGGACATCGCGGCGGCCCCGGCCACCGTGGTGCGCACCGCAGTGAAGGCTGCCAACCTGATCGGCGACGGACTCTACGGCGTCGACCTGAAGCTGACCGACCGCGGCGTGATGGTCATCGAGGTCAATGACAACCCCAACCTGGACGCTGGCGTCGAGGACAGGATCCTGGGCGAGGCCCTGTACAGAACCCTGATGGAGGACTTCATCCGGCGCCTGGATACGGCCCGCCGCAGTCAGGCCGCGGCAACCCGCGCGCCGTCCCCGGATCCGGCCTAGTGGGCCATGCGGAAAGTTAGGTACCAGATCGCTGTGCTCCATAGGCACCGAACTTTCCGCATGGCCCAATAGACGATATTCGCTACATGTATGTCTTGGCTTCCTCGCCGGGGTTCGGCAGCCCCGCGATGCGCCAGACCGGCAGGCAGCCGCCGAAAAGTTCATGCACCTCGTCCCGCGACAGGCCCGTCGCCCGGCAGACCCGGCGCAGGCTGGGCAACCCGCCGAGGGCGAGGAATCGCTCGCGGACATGGCGTATGAGCCGCCAATGCGGCTCGTCCAGTTGGGCGACGCCTTCCCGCTGGGCGATGCGTTGAGCGAGCGCCTCGTTCCATTGCCCGAAATCCGCGAGGAACCCGTCCTCGTCAAAGAGAAGGACCGGCTCCATGAACAGGCTGGGCGGCGGATTCTTGTTGCTTTGCTGTCTGGTATGGAGCATCAGGCACCTCCGGTTCTGGATGCTGGGTCCTTCCGCGTCGTTTCGATCGCGGAGCCTCACCTGCAGTATCGACGCCCCTTGGTATCAGGTAAAATAATAGATGTCTCTTTAATATCAGGAAAAATGATATGGAGCTACGGCAGCTTCGATCGCTGATCGCCCTCGCGGAGAACGGATTCAGCGTCAGCCGTGCCGCGGAACGGCTACACCTGGTACAGCCGGCGGTTTCCCAGCACCTGCGCTTGCTGGAGGACGAACTCGGAGCGCCACTGTTCGTGCGTACCGGCAAGCGCCTGACCGGACTCACCGACGCTGGCGGCAAGGTGCTGGCCCATGCGCGCAGCACGCTCGCGGAAGTGGCCAATATCGTTGCGATCGGGCGCGATCATGTGGAGGAGGGCCGCGGCGTGCTCCGCATCGGCAGCACGCATACCCAGGCGCGCTATGTTCTGCCCCCGGTACTCAGGCGCTTCAGCCGAGCCTATCCGGAGGTGGAGGTGCAGATCCTTCAGAGTACGCCCGGGCAGCTGGTGGAGATGACACTGACCGACCAGGTGGATCTGGCCATCTGTACCGAGGCCATCGGTGAGCACCCGGCATTGACCACGCTGCCCTCGTATCGCTGGAATCGCTGCCTGATCGCGCCGCTCGGCCACCCGGTGTTGGCGCGGCGGCCGATTTCCCTGGGCGTGCTCTGCGAGTATCCGATGATCACCTATCTCTACGGATTCACCGGGCGCGGCAGCCTCAGCAGTTCCTTCGCCAAGGTTGGGTTGCGCCCCAAGGTGGTCCTCAGCGCGGCGGACACGGATGTGATCAAGACGTATGTACGCGAGGGCATGGGCGTCGGCGTGATCGCGGACCTGGCCTTTCAGCCCGAGCAGGATGCCGACCTCGGAATGCGTGATCTCAGCCACCTGTTCCCCTGGGAGGTCACGAAGGTCGCCCATGTCCGGGAGAAATACGTGCGTCGATTTCAGCAGCGATTCATGGATCTGTTCCAAGAGGAGGCCAACCGGCTCGGAAGCAGGGTGCGGGTCCATACTGTCCCCGGGCAGGCTTCGGCGCCGGAATAGCCGGAGCGGACCTCCGCGCACCAGGGGCGTTCAGCGGGCTGGGCGTGGGTCTGCCTGGTCGGAAGAGGGTGCGGGACCGAGTGCTGCCCCGGCTCCCGGCGCGGCATCCCGGATGTGCAGGTCCATCTGCGGGTAGGCGATCTCGATGCCCTTCCTGCGGAATTCCTTGAGGATGGTCTGGTGCAGTTCGCTGACGGTGATCAGGCGATCCTTCAGTTGGTTCACGTAGATGCGCAGTTCGAAGCTCAGGGCGCTGTCGCCGAACTTCAGGAACAGCACGCTGGGTGGGGGTTCCCTCAGCACCAGCGGGCTCGCATCAGCGATCTCGCGCAAGGTCTTCATCACCTCGTCGACATCGGCGTCATAGCTGACGCCGACCGGCAGCACGATCCGGGTCATGGTGTCGGAGAGCGTCCAGTTGATCAGCCTTTCTGTGATGAAGTTCTTGTTCGGGACCACGATCTCGCGATTGTCCCAGTCGACGATGGTGGTGGCCCGGGTGCGGATGCGCGATACCGTGCCGCTGTATTCACCGATGGTGATGGTATCGCCCACGCGAACCGGCCGTTCGAACAGCATGATGATGCCCGAGACGAAGTTGGCCACCACCTCCTGCAGGCCGAAGCCCAGGCCCAGGGTCAGTGCCGCGACCATCCACTGCAGCTCGCTCCAGCGCAATCCGAGCAGCGAGAACACGCTGATGACCGCGACCACGGCCAGCACGTAGCGCAGCAGCGTGGTAACCGTGTAGCGGCCGGCTGCGTCCATGTGGGTGCTGCGCGACAGCAGGATCTCCACCAGGCCCGGCAGGTTGCGGGCCGCCAGTGTGAACAGCACGCCCAGGAAGATGGCCAGCAGGAAGTCCTGGAGGCTGACGCGACTCAGGATCTCCGTATCGCCCACGGCGATAGTACGCGACCACAGCGTGACCCCGTCCAGCCAGGTCAGCGCCGGCAGGATGTCCGCCCAGACCCAGAACAACCCCAGCACCATTGTCGCTCCCGCCGTGACCCGGAGCAGGGTACGGGTCTGCTGATTGATGTTCTCCACGCTGAGGTGGGGCTCGGGCATGTCGATGACGGCGCCTTCGCCGACGGTGGCGCCCGCTTCCATGGCTGCTGCCTTGGCGCGCTGCTCGCGCATCCGGCGAATCACCAGGCGGGTCTCGCTGAGCACCAATGCGCGCTCTGCGAGACTGTAGCCAAGCCACACGGCGGCCACGACGATCACGGTATTGATGGTTCGGCCCAGCAGGGTCGCGACCGTCAGCAGGTATCCGGCCAGGGTCAGACCGATCAGCACCGCCGCGAACGCCGTGAGGGCGATGCGCAACAGTCTCCGGTGCCGCTCCTGCCTCTCCGTGGCCTCGGATTCCTTTCGTGGCGCGAGCATGCGCCAGGCGAAGAGCCCGGTCACGAAGGCCGCCCCGGCGAGCCCAGCCCGGGCGAATACGTCGGGAACTAGTTCGCTGGGGTGTCCGAAGGTCAATGCGAGAAAGACGATCAGGAGCAGCAGTACCGGCAGATACCAGGCAAGATGGTGGCGCAGGCGCCGCACCACGAGCGGGTTCCATTCCAGATGGGCCATGCCGACGCCGTTCTTACTGGTGAACAGCAGGAAGATGTGCCCGGCCACCCACCAGAGAGCGACACTGAACAGCACCAGCGCGAGCATCTCGACACCCGGTCCGATGTCCGGTATCCGCTCGAGGCGGAAGCCCGTGGCGGCGAGCAGGACGGGAATCGGGATCACGCGCAGGAGGCTCCATCCGATGGCCTGGACGGTCAGGCCGATGCGGTCGGTGAAGCGATGGGTGGTCATCTCCGCGAGACGCGCCAGGTGCCCAGGCGTACCACGTCCCCACATCACCAGCAGGGCGGCTGCCAGCATGGACAGCAACGCACCGAAGGGGCTGCCGATGGTCACTTCGTACAGTGCGTCGCGAATCTCCTGCCAGGACGCGGGATCCAGGAGCGCGATCACCGCCGCGGGTACGTGCGTGGACCATTCGAGGCCCACCGGCGGGTGGCTCGGCCACCACAGCAGCGATTCCCGGAGGATCTGCGACAGTTCCTCGACCTGCAGGACCACGGTGCGCAGCCGGGTCTCCACCTGTCGCAGCTGCTCGGTCAGCTGCTCATCCGCCTGCAACTGGGCCTCGATCACCTCGCGCTGGAGGCGACGCAGTTCGGCCTGGGCGCGGTCATCCGTCACCAAGGAAGGGAGCGGAGGCAGGGCGCGCAGCTCATCGCGAAGGGTGATGTCCCGGAGCCGTGACTGGGCCAGTTCCCGCTCCACGTCGCGCAGCACGAACTGCAGATCGACCAGCCGTCGCAGGCGCCGCTCCTCTTCCATCAGCAGACCGCCGAGGACATCGGTAAGCCCACCAATCTCCAGTCTCTCCCTGACGCTGGCCAGGGTCTGGCTCAGGTCGCTCTCGATCTGCGCATAGCGTTCGCGGCTCTCCTGGAGGTCGCGGACGCGTGCCTGCGCCGCCGCGATCCTGTCGATGCGCTGCAGCATCAGCTGGATCTCGGGTCCGAAACGCTCCGCGGCCTCGGGTTCGCGTTCGGTCAGGCGCCGAATCTCTGCGCGCAAGGCCCGTAATTCCTCGCCCGAGCGCTCGACGAGCTCCGCGGCCAGTTGCCCCTGGCGCTGTCCAAGCCAAAGGGCGTCGGTCTCCAGGATCCGCAACTCGAGGCGCAGGACTTCCATCCTCGGCGGTATCGTCTGGGCGTCCAGTTGCGCGGCAATGATGCGGGCGTCGGCCCGCCGTTCCTGTGCATGCTCCCAGGCCGCGAAGGCGTCCGCGATGGCGGGTTCCTCGAGCGGACCCCAGGGTGTCGTATCCAGATCGGCCGCGCGTTCCTGGCGCAGGCGCTCCAGCGTCTCCCTCTGCACGCGCGCCTGGCCCTCGAGTCGCTCCAGGGTTTGCCGCTTCTGGTCGCGTTCCAGCGATACCTGGGTGCGTCGATGCTCCAGCGCGGCGATGTCCTGCTCGATACGGGTCAGGCTGCGATCGTCCTCGTCGGGCAGCGGAACCAGTCTGGCATCCAGAATCTCCTGGATGCGCCGCTCGGCCTCTCCGATGCGTTGCTCGGCTGCCAGGGCACGGGCAGCCCGCTCCAGGGCGCCGCGAATGCGCTCGGTGCCGGCCCGTTCATGCTCGAGGCCAGCCTGCCAGATGCTTCGCCCGGGCGCGTCCTCGGCCGTCACCTCGAGAACCTCCGAGATGCGGTCCGCCTGGTTCGCTTCCAGCCAGTCTTCAGCGGGGCCGGTATCGACCGCATCGACCATGGGCATGACCCGCTCGAGGCCGTCACGCAGGGCGGCGCGGAGATCGAGCAACTGCTGCGTCGTGACCATCACCGGTGCGGCGGCACCGTGGTCATTATTCCGCTCCTGTGCCGGCGCGCCTGCGGCCCACGGCAGCAGGAAGGCGAGAACCAGCAGGGGGTGGAGGAGTTTCGTTGGCAGGCGCATGTTCAGGTCGGTTTTGGGATCGTCGGATGCCTGCCGTTACGGCAGGCGCTTCGGGGGTGCTGCTGTGTTTGCCCAGGGGCGGTTGCGGGTACTGCCGGGATCAGCCCCGGACGGGGCGACCCATCAATGGCGGCCGCTCGCGAGATCCGCCACCAGCCGCTCGAGGTCGTCGACGCGGGTGCCGGCCTCGATACCGTGGCGATCAAACCAGCCCTGGTTGACCTCAAGGGCGTAGCGCGCAGGGCCATCCGACGGGTGCGTCCGCAGTGAATGGGGTTCCATGTCGGCAATGTTCAGTACCCGGAAATCGCGATCGATGAACGCGACCGACAACGGGATCAGGGTGTTCTTCATCCACATCGCAATGACCTGGTCCCCGGGCCAGATGAAGAGCATGCCATGAGCCTCGGGCATGTGCTCGCGAAACATCAGGCCCCTCGCCATCGCCTGCGGTGTGGCGGCGATCTCCACCGTCAGGGTCTGATCGGCAACCCTCAGTTCTTCGGTCGGGAGCTCCGCCCGGGCGCCGCCGACGGCGAACCCGAGCAGCAGTAAGGCGACCGCTGCGGGAATCCATCGGTGCCGTGACCCTGGCGGGGCAGCCGTGCCGTATCGGGGCATCATTCCTTGTCCATACGCCCAACGGCGCAGCTGACGAAGGATTTGGCCCGGGCGCCGGCGGACTTCAACCCGCGGACCGTGCCCGTCTCGGGATAGCCCATGGAGGCGAGCTTGTGTGCAATTTCGGGACGGAGTCCGTCGTCCGCCTCTACCTCAACCACTCCACCCTCGATGTCCACATCGACCGCGTTGACTCCGTCGAGGCCCATCAGGCCCTTGCGGATGCTGCCGGCGCAACCGCCACACTTGATGTTTTCCACTTCGATGCGCATGGGATCCTCCGGGGTTTCGCCACGATCGGGAAAGTGAAGGTATGATTTCACATTACGCCAAATGTTCAAGGGATGTTCGCATGCCCCAGTATCGCTCCCGCACCACGACTCACGGCCGTAACATGGCCGGCGCCCGCGCGCTGTGGCGCGCGACCGGCATGAAGGATGGCGACTTCGGCAAGCCGATCGTCGCGGTGGCCAACTCCTTCACCCAGTTCGTGCCCGGCCACGTGCACCTGAAGGACCTCGGCCAGCTGGTGGCGCGGGAGATCGAGGCGGCCGGCGGGGTGGCGAAGGAATTCAATACGATCGCGGTGGATGACGGGATCGCGATGGGGCATGGGGGCATGCTCTACTCGTTGCCTTCGCGCGAGATCATCGCCGACAGCGTCGAGTACATGGTCAACGCCCACTGCGCCGACGCGCTGGTGTGCATTTCCAACTGCGACAAGATCACGCCCGGGATGCTGATGGCCGCCATGCGCCTCAACATTCCGGCCGTCTTCGTCTCCGGCGGACCGATGGAGGCGGGCAAGATCCAACTCCGCGGCAAGGTGGTGCACCTGGATCTCGTCGACGCGATGGTGCAGGCGGCCGATCCCGATGCCACCGACGAAGAGGTCGCGTTGGTGGAGCGTTCCGCCTGCCCGACCTGCGGCTCGTGTTCCGGCATGTTCACCGCCAACTCGATGAACTGCCTGACCGAGGCCCTGGGCCTGTCCCTTCCCGGCAACGGCTCGTTGCTCGCGACCCACGCGGGCCGCAGAGAGCTGTTCCTGGAGGCCGGGCGGCTTATCGTTGATCTGGCCCGGCGCCATTACGAACAGGACGATGCTTCCGTACTGCCGCGATCCATCGCGAGTTTCCAGGCCTTCGAGAACGCCATGAGCCTGGACATCGCGATGGGCGGGTCGACCAATACCGTGCTGCATCTGCTCGCCGCCGCGCAGGAGGGCGGGGTGGACTTCACCATGGCCGACATCGACCGTCTTTCGCGCCTCGTCCCCAACATCTGCAAGGTCGCCCCGGCCACGCAGAAGTACCACATGGAGGACGTGCATCGCGCCGGCGGCGTCGTCGGAATCCTTGGTGAACTGGACCGCGGGGGACTGATCCATCGGGACGTGCCCACCGTGCACAGTGCAACCCTGGGAACCGCTCTGGATCGCTGGGACGTGGTGCGTGCCGAGGCCGGCGAGGCGCGAACCCGTTATCTCGCCGCGCCGGGTGGCATCCCGACCCAGGTGGCCTTCTCGCAGGCCGCGATGTGGGACGATCTGGACGTGGACCGCGCGAACGGCTGCATCCGCGATATCGAGCATGCCTATTCGCGGGACGGCGGGCTGGCGGTGCTGTATGGCAATATCGCGCCGGAAGGCTGCATCGTGAAGACGGCGGGTATCGACGAGAGCATGTTCGAGACCGAGCAGCTGCGTTACACGACCAGTGTTCCGACCTCGCTGATCCGAGTGTTCACGGGCCCCGCACGCATCTTCGAGAGCCAGGACGCGGCGGTGGAGGCCATACTCGGGGACCGGATCCAGGCAGGCGACGTGGTGGTGATCCGCTACGAGGGCCCCAAGGGCGGACCGGGCATGCAGGAGATGCTCTATCCGACCAGCTACCTGAAGTCCAAGGGACTGGGCAAGGACTGTGCCCTGATCACCGACGGGCGTTTTTCCGGCGGTACCTCGGGGCTGTCCATCGGCCACATCTCCCCGGAGGCGGCGGAGGGTGGGACCATTGGCCTGGTGGAAGAGGGCGACACCATCGAGATCGATATCCCCGGACGCCGCATCGAAGTCATGGTTTCCGAGGAGGAGATGGCCGAGCGGCGCAGGCGGATGGAGGCGAGGGGCGACCAGGCCTGGCAGCCCGTCAATCGTGAGCGGATCGTGAGCCAGGCCCTGAAGGCCTACGCCCTGCTCACCACATCCGCGGCGCGCGGAGCGGTTCGCGATATCTCCCAGATCAAGGTCCGCTAGCGAAGATCCCGCTCATTGTTCTTCGGCAATTTCACGCCGAAGGCAATCATCGGCTTGCGGTTCGTCCTGAGTCTGGCGAACGGATGCATCGGATGGATTTGTTCAGCGTTCCCCAAGCGGACTCAGCGGGATCGTGTCCCGCTTGTCTTTGCCCTGAACGTTCGGAAGCGGGGCCGACTGCCTGTCAGCGGGTGTCGGCGGCAGGGATGCTGCCGTCAAGCCTACAGGGACGTATCCACGGCGTCCCGCTGACAGGCAGTCGGCCCCGCTTCCTGCCGCGGGCCGTGTACATCCCAGGTGCGCCGAGAAATCAGCCCCGCCCTGCGTCCTCGGGGATCTGCCGGCTGACCATCTGCCCCTCGGCGATCCAGCGGGTGATGCCATCGGTCACGTTGTAGACGTTCTGGTATTGCAACTGCTCGGCGAGCGCATGCGCGAGCGTCGCGGTGCGGCTCCCCGTGCGACAGATCAGGACCACCGGTTCGTCCCTGGCCACCAGTGCCTGGAACTCGGCGGGGAAACCGGGCACGACTCGCCCGTGCCGATCAAACGCAGTGATCAGGTGGCTGCCCTCGACCACGCCGGTCTGGTGCCACTCCTCGGGGCGGCGAATATCCACCACCTTCACGCCCTTCGCCATCATCTCCGCAAGCCCCCTGTTGTCCAGCTCGGAGAACGGCGGGGCCTTCACATCGAGCAGTTCCACCTCGAAGCGCAGGGTGGCGTTGGGCGGAATCACGCCGCCGGCGCCGCGGGCGCCGTACCCGAGCTCGGGTGGAATGATCAGTTCCCGGATCTCGCCAATGCGCATGCCCTCGAGCCCCTTTTCCCAGCCGGGGATCACGCGGCCGGCTCCCAGCGTCAGCGAGAAGGGCTCGCCGCGGTCGCGGCTGGAGTCGAACTGGGTGCCGTCCATCAGCCATCCGGTGTAATGCACCGTGACCTCGGTACCCGGCACCGCCTCGGCACCATCGCCCGGTTGCAGCACATTGATCTGGAGCTCTTCGGCATTGGTGGAGGTCATAAGCAGGCTCAGCAGTAGTAGGAGAACGGTACGGAACATCATTCGCGGTTCCTCTCCGGCAAGTAAACGGTTGGGTCGTGATCTTCGCATCATCGGCCTGGCGGGCAAAGAATCCGCGCGGGGTACCGGGGCGTGTTCTCAGGAACTATTCTTGCGGGCCGATACGCCCGCAGTGAGGGTGTAGCGCATTGCGTCCTCCAGGGAGAGGTCCAGCGGTTCCACCCGCTCGCGCGGCAGCATCAGGGTATAACCACCGATCTGGTAGCTCATGGGCAGGTAGACGGCGATCGTGCCTTCCGTACCGAGTTCGTCCGGGAGGCTGGAGAAGTCTTCGCGGGTCACAAAGCCGACCAGGCGATAGTCGGTGCCCGGCAGGGTTACCAGCACGGCCTCGCCGAACTGCTTTTCCCAGTCGCCGGAAAACACGTTCATCACATCGCGGACGACGCCGTAGATGGTCTTCACCAGCGGGATCCGCTGCACGAGACCTTCCAGCCAATTGAAGAGGCCCTGCACCACGTAGGCACGGAGCAGAACTCCGACCGCAAAGATCAGGCCCAGGCCCACGATCAGCCCGAGGCCGGGGAAGTAGAGGACATCGGGCAGCAGCTTCTGCAGAATTCCGCCGAGCAGGCTCTCCGCCGCGGCGCCCAGCCAGAGTAGCAGGGCCAGGGTGATGGCGATCGGCAGGATGGCCGCGAGGCCGGTCAGAAAGGTGCGGGTCACTCCCTTCACGGTGGACTCCTTCAGGTCAGTATTCCGGGGGTGGGGCGGGTCTCTACCCGCACACTGTAACGGATTGACGACCAACCCGGAAAAGCGGTGGTCGTCGTGTCGGGCGCGTCTGCGGATCAGATAACATGGCCGCATGGACTGGTCGAATCAAGTGATCTTCCTCGGTGCGCTGGTGATCCTGGGCAGCATTCTGTCCAGCGTGGTCACCTCGCGCCTCGGGGTGCCGCTGCTGCTGGTGTTCCTGGGTATCGGCATGCTCCTCGGCCCCGAGGGTCCGGGAGGCCTGGTCTTCGAGAATATCCCGCTGGCGCACCTGATCGGTTCCGCGGCCCTGGCTGTGATCCTGTTCGACGGCGGCCTGCGCACCCCCGTCCGCAATTTCCGGATCGCCCTGAAGCCGGCGCTGGGGCTCGCGACCGTCGGCGTGGTGCTGACCTCGGGTCTGACCGGACTGTTCGCCTACTGGTGGCTGGGCCTGTCCTGGCTGGAATCGCTGTTGCTGGGTGCCATCGTCGGATCCACCGACGCCGCGGCGGTGTTCTCCCTGCTGCACTCGCGCGGCCTGGAGCTCAAGAGCCGCGTTGGCGCCACCCTCGAGATCGAGTCGGGCAGCAACGACCCGATGGCCATCTTTCTGACGATCGTGCTGATCGAACTGATCCTGCTGCCGGATGCCGTTTTTGGCCTGGTGGTCGTGGTCGAGTTCGTGCAGCAGATGGGCCTGGGTGTGGTGCTCGGCCTGCTGGGCGGGTTCGCGCTGCTCGGATTGATCAACCGGCTGCCCATGTCCGCCGGCTTTTACCCGCTGGCGGCGATGGCGGGCGCGTTGACGATCTTCGGTCTGACCGGACTGCTCGGTGGCAGCGGCTTTCTTGCGGTGTATCTCGCCGGACTGGTCGTCGGCAACCGGCCGTTGGAGGCCAGCCAGAACATCAAGCGTTTCCACGACGGCATCGCCTCGCTGTCGCAGATCGGGATGTTCCTGATGCTGGGGGTGATCGTGACCCCGTCGGAACTGCCGCCGGTGGCGCTGGACGCCGGTTTGCTCGCGGCGGTACTGATCCTGGTCGCGCGCCCGCTGGCGGTGGGCATCTGCCTGTACCCGTTCCGTTTCCCCTGGCGGGAGCAGCTGTTCATCGCGTGGGTGGGCCTGCGCGGCGCGGTACCGATCATCCTCGCGCTCTTCCCCCTGCTGGCCGGGCTGGAACTCGCGGGTTATTTCTTTCACGTGGTCTTCTTCGTGGTGCTGATCTCGCTGCTGGTGCAGGGCTGGACGGTGGCGCCAGCGGCCCGCTGGCTGGGGCTGGAACTGCCGCCGAGCCCGACCCGGGTGCAGCGGACCGAGCTGGACATCCCCGGCCAGCAGGAGATGGAACTGGTGGGCTACCGCCTGGCCGACAGTACGCCGGTGGTGCGCGAGGCATGGTCCAGCTTCCGGCTGCCCAAGAGCGCGCGGCTGGTCGCCCACCTGCGCGGGGGGCGGCTGCTGGAGACCCTGGAGATCCTGGACCTTCGCGCCGGCGATCACCTCTACATCATGGTGGCACCGGTAGACCTTGCCGACCTGGACCGGCTGTTCCTGGCCTCGGAGGTTCCGGAACGGCTCAGCGAACGCAGCGTGTTCGGCGATTTCGTGTTGAACGGCAACGCCCAGCTGGGCGCGGTGGCGGTCGCCTATGGTGCGGCCGTTCCGGCGGAGCAGCGCGGCCTGACCCTGGAGGAGTTCCTGCGCGAACGGCTTCAGGCCGAGCCGGTCGTCGGCGACGCGGTCGACCTCGATCGGGTCCGGCTGGTCGTGCGCGAGATGGACGGCGCGCGCATCACCCGCGTAGGTCTGAAGCTGCTTTGATGTCGGAGGCGAGCCCTCTCGGCGATTCCGTGGATGGTGGTGGGGATGGAGCCGGTCTCCCGCACGCGGGTGTTGGCAGCAGGGATGCTGCCATCAAGCCTACAGGGATGTATTCACGGCGTCCCGCGGGCGGGAGACCGGCTCCACCCCTCTTTCCAGGCTTCAGGAGCCGCTCTTCAGCAGGGCCTTGAGCCCGGCAAGGTGGGCCTTGGCGGTCAGGCGCTGGGTCTCCGGATCGGGTGGTTGCGCGTCCGGCCATTCCAGGTGCTCGGCAGGCAGTTCATCCAGGAACCGGGACGGTAGGCATTCCACGGCATCGCCGAAGCGGCTGCGCCGCGCCGCATGGGTGATGGTCAGCGTCTGCTGGGCCCGGGTCAGGCCAACGTAGGCCAGCCTCCGTTCCTCCTCGATGCTGTCCTCTTCCAGGCTGACGCGGTGGGGCAGCAGTTCCTCTTCGAAACCGACCAGGAAGACGTGGGGAAACTCCAGGCCCTTTGCCGTATGCAGGGTCAGCAGCTGTACCGCGTCTTCGTCGCTGGCTTCGCGCTGACGTTCCAGCACGTCCATGAGGCTGATACGCCCAACCACCTCCTCGAGACTGAGCCCGTCTTCGCCGTCCGGATTGGCCCTGGACACCCGTCCGATCCAGTCGATGAATTCCCGTACGCTATCCATGCGCCGCGCACCCGCCCTGGGGTTCGGGCTGTTGTCGAGCAGCCAGGATTCGTAGTCGATGTCCTCCACGAGCCGGGCGAGCACGGCCTCGGGAGCGGTGCCGTCCGCACGGCCGCGCATCTCATCCACCCAGTCGGCGAAACGGCTCATGCGCGCATGGCCCCGGGCATCCATGTGCTCGCCCAGACCCAGCCCCGCCGCCGCGCGCAGCAGGGAGCAGCCCCGGGTATGGGCATATCGACCCAGCTTCTCCAGCGTGGACGGACCGATCTCGCGGCGCGGCACGTTCACTACCCGCAGGAAGGCGGGGTTGTCGTCGGGGTTGACCAGCAGGCGGAGATAGGCCGCGAGGTCGCGGATCTCGGAGCGTTCGAAGAAGGACTGGCCACCGCTGATCCGGTAAGGGATGCCCTGCTCGCGCAGGAGCTTCTCGAACAGCCGGGACTGGTGGTTGCTCCGATACAGGATCGCGAAGTCCGACCATTTGGCGTGCAGCCGGAACCGCAGCCGCATGATCTCGGAGACCACCCGGGCGGTCTCGGCCTCGGCATCGGCACAGGGAATCACGCGGATGGGTTCGCCCTCGCCCAGCGCGCTCCAGAGCCGCTTCTCGAACAGGTGCGGGTTGTTGCCGATCAGCTGGTTGGCCACCGCCAGGATGCGGTTGGTGGAGCGGTAGTTCTGTTCCAGCTTGATGACCGCAAGGCGCGGAATGTCCTCGCGCAGGCGCGCGAGGTTTTCGGGCCGGGCGCCGCGCCAGGCGTAGATGGACTGATCGTCGTCGCCGACCACGGTCAGCCCCGGGTTCACGCCCACCAGCAGCTGAACCAGGCGGTACTGCGCGCCATTGGTGTCCTGGTATTCATCCACGAGCAGGTGGCGGATCCGGTTCTGCCAGCGCTCGCGCAGCTCGGGGTCGCGGGTCAGCGTGTCCACTGGGCGCTTGATCAGGTCGTCGAAGTCGACCGCGTTGTAGGCGGAAAGGGCCTTTTCATAACGCTGATAGACGCGCGCGGCCAGCTGTGTCTCGGTGTCCGCGGCCTGTGCGAGTGCGCGCTCCGGATCCAGGAGTTCGTTCTTCCAGCCGCTGATGCGTGCCAGCAGGGGCTCGAGGTCGCCGGCATCGTCGTCGCGGTGAGTGATCTCGCGCAGCAGCTGCCGGCAGTCGGCAGGGTCGAGTACCGAGAAACCCTTGCGGAGTTTCGACGCACCCGGTTCCCGGCGCAGGAAATTCAGTCCGAAGGTGTGGAAGGTCGAGATGCCGAGCCCCCGGGCCTGGTCGCGGTCCAGGCGCCCCCGGACCCTCTCGCGCATCTCGCGGGCGGCCTTGTTCGTGAAGGTGATGGCGACGATCGCGCGTGGTGGCAGTTGCCGCTCCTCGATCAGGAAGGCGATTTTCTCCGTGATCACCCGGGTCTTGCCCGATCCGGCGCCGGCGATGACGAGGAGGGGACGGTCGCTGGTGATGACCGCGGCGCGTTGCTGGGGGTTCAGGTCAGGCAAGTGGAGGTACCGGTTCCGGGAGGACGGCGCGCGAGGCATTTTCGCCGTGACAGAATCTACTATGATAAGGGAAAGAGTTGGTGACCCGGGGGGCCATGAGTCGTGAGGTCTACGGGTCTGGTCCCGGTTCGGGGCGTTCCTGTCCGGCCAGGCGGCCGAGCGTCAAATCGAAACAGAATCACGGAGGAGACCATGCGGCGAATCAAGATTTTTGGAATCCTGATGCTGGGGCTGCTCGCCTTTGCCATCACCGGCCTGAGTGGCTGCGGCACCATTGAAGGTTTCGGCAGGGACGTGCAGAAAGGGGGCGAGGCCATCGAGGACGCGGCGGATCGCAACCGCTCCAACTGATCGAAAGTCGACGCAACCATGCGCCGGGTCATCGAGGCAGCCCCGCAGGCGGGGGAGCGCGAGTCCATGGGTGATGCCGGCGCAACTGCCGGCCTGTGGTGGCCGGCCGCCAGGGTGTGTCCGAGTCCCAACCGTGATTCCAGGCCGTTGGGCGTCGAGCCGGAGTTGATCGTCATCCATGCCATCAGCCTGCCGCCGGGAAATTTTGGCGGTCCCTTCATCGTGCAGTTGTTCACCAACACCCTGGACCCACGGCAGCACCCTTTCTTTGCGGAGATCGCGGATCTGCGGGTCTCGGCGCACGTAGTGATCGGGCGTGACGGCCGCGCCACCCAGTTCGTGCCCTTCGATGAGCGCGCCTGGCACGCCGGCGTGTCGTGCTGGAACGGGCGCGAGTCCTGCAACGACTTTTCCATCGGCATCGAACTGGAGGGCTGCGACGAGCGGGCGTTCACCGAGGCGCAATATGCGGCGCTGGTGCGGCTGATCCGCTGGCTGCGGGTGCAGTTTCCCCGGCTGGCCGCCGAGGGCGCCATCGCGGGACATTCCGATATCGCGCCCGGGCGCAAGACCGACCCGGGCCCCCATTTCGACTGGGCCTACCTGGACGGGCAGCTCAAGAGGGATCCCGCCGCATGATCATCGACCTGCTGCGTCACGGCGAGCCCCGCGGTGGCGTCCGTTTCCGCGGAAACGGTTGTGACGATCCCCTGAATGAACAGGGCTGGCGCCAGATGTGGCAGGCCGTGGGCGAGTCGGTGCATTGGCCGTGGGATGTGGTGCTGTCTTCGCCGCTGGCCCGATGCCGTGACTTTGCCGAGGCACTCTGCGCGCGCAAGCCGACGTCCCTGCGGATCGTCACCGACCTGCGCGAGGTGGGTTTCGGCGACTGGGAGGGCAGCACCCGGGAAGAGATCCGGACAGGGCGGCCGGAACAATACCGGGCCTTCTACGCCGACCCCGTTCTCAATCGACCGCGTGGAGCCGAACCCCTGGCGGATTTCCGCCGGCGAGTGGAGTCGGCGCTCACGTCCGAGACAGCCGCGGCGGGTGCCGGGCGCATTCTCGTGGTCACGCATGCAGGCGTGATCCGCTCCGCGATCGGATGGGTTCTGGGAACGCCGGACGCACAGCTTTACCGCCTGGAATGCGAATACGCGAGCATCAGCCAGATCCGCCTCGATGCCGAGCGCGGCTGGAGCGTGGCGTTCACCAACCGCCGGGATTAGTGGGTCAGCCGGCCAGTCGGAGTCGGCCGGGGCGGGTGGCCCGAATCCTTGGGTACGGCGTTCACCGAGAGGTGGCCATCGTTGGCAATGATCGCGAACAGGCGGTCGATGTTCGGATGTTTGCCGGGATTCCTGCGCGCATCCTCGGCGTGGTCGCCGTAGCGGAGCAGGGCCGAGTTGGCGGCCTTCGGACCGATTCCACCAAAGGCAAGCGCCACCTTGTAGTAGATCTGCAGCGACAACCGCTGCCCCTCGCGGTTTTCGATCACCGCGACCGGTGTGTAGTCCTCGTCGAACAACTCCAGCCGATCGATTTGGCTGATGTCCGGAAGATCGCTGGCCATGAACGCATCCCGTGCTCGGAGTGTTGGCGGGATTATCACGGGTTGCTAAAGGCGCGACAAGCGGATCCGGGTGCGGCTTGACCTTCGAGGCAGTACACTCGCCGCTTTCGCGAAGGGAGCCAGGAAATGACGCAAAGCCCACTCATGGCCACTGCCCAAGCCGCTGCCGATGCCGCGGAGACGGTGATCCGCCACTACTACGAGGCTGGCGTCGAGATCGAGATCAAGCCGGATGCCACACCGGTCACCCGTGCCGACGTGGAGAGCGAGGAGGCGATTCGCGCGGTCATCCGGGAGCGGTTCCCGGATCATGGCTTCTACGGGGAGGAGACCGGGCAGTCGGATATCGACGCGGATTACGTCTGGCTGATCGATCCCATCGACGGCACCAAGAGTTTCGTGCGTCGCTACCCGCTGTTTTCCAGCCAGATCGCCCTGATGCACCGGGGGGACCTCATTCTCGGCGTCTCAAATGCGCCGCTGTTCGGGCAAAGGGCCTGGGCGGAGAAGGGGCAGGGCGCCTTTCTGAACGGCCGGCGCATCCACGTTGCGCCAACAGCCACTCTTGATGAGGCGACGCTCTCGACCGGCAACCTCAAGACCCTGGCGCTGAGCCCCTGCTGGGTGGACCTCGGGGCATTGGTCGCGCGGATGAATCGTGTGCGCGGGTACGGCGATTTCTATCATTACCACCTGCTGGCCAGTGGCAGCATCGATCTGGTGCTGGAATCGGATGTCAATATCCTCGACATCGCAGCCCTTGCGGTGATCGTGCGTGAAGCGGGAGGGGTCTTCACAGACCTCGCTGGCCAAGCGCTGCATCTCGGCACCCGCGACGTGCTGGCTGCGGCCAACCATGACCTGCACGATGCCGCACGCGCCTACCTGCCCTGGTCGAACGCCCGCTGACACGTCGGGAGCGAGACAGGGCCGACGGCCGCTCCGGTCCGGTCCCGTGATCAGATCAGTTCGTGGGCGCGCAGCTTCTTGCGCAGGGTAGCGCGATTCAATCCGAGAAGATTCGCGGCCCGGGTCTGGTTGCCGCCGCAATGTTCCAGCACGCAGGCCAGCAGCGGCCGTTCGACCTCGGACATCACCATGGTGTAGATGTCACCCGCATCCTCGCCATCGAGGTTGGCGAAGTAGGCATCCATCGCGGTTCTGACATACTCCGCCAGCCGGCAGGTCGGGGCGATCGACTCCGGTGCGTTACCCATCCCCTGGTCTCGTGCAACATGCATCGAGGAGCTCATGCGGCTTCTCCCCCCCTGGGATCGCTTGTCTTCTTATTGTAGTTCGGTATCCGGCCAGGATGCAGCGACCGCAGATACGCCGAACAGATGGGACAATGCGGCCAGCTGTCCGTGGGCATCGGCGATGGCAAGGATCCGACGCCGGTCCACTTCCGGCCTGTTCCGCGCAAGATACCAGCCTATGTGCTTGCGCGCGATACGCAGGCCCTGCTCGGGGCCGTATTGGCGGTGCAAGGCCATCACGTGTTCCAGTACCAGCCGGGCCAGCGCCGGACCCACGGGCGCCGGCAGGATCGGTCGACCGCTGAGGGCCGCCCGGATCTGTCCAGGCAACCAGGGCCGGCCCTGTGCGCAGCGGCCCACCATCACGCCGGCCGCGCCGGTGCGCTCCATCACCGCCCGGGCCTGCTCGGGCGTGGTGATGTCGCCATTGGCAAGGACCGGGATACGGACTGCGTCGACCACGCGGGCAATCGCATCGTAATCGACCTCGCCGTGGTAGCCGCAGCTCCGGGTCCGGCCGTGCACGCTGATCATCGCCACGCCCGCGGACTCGGCCAGGGCGGCAACCCGCACCGCGTTCAGGTGGTCACGGTCGATGCCCAGGCGCATCTTCAGCGTGACAGGTACCGATACCGCGGCGGTCAAGGCCCGCAGCAGTCGCTCCACCAGCGGCTCGTCCGCGAGGAGAGCGGACCCGGCTGCCTTGTTGCAGACCTTTTTCGCGGGGCAGCCGAGGTTCAGATCGATGATGTCGGCGCCATTCGCCACGTTCTCCCGTGCCGCCGTGGTCAGCGACCCCGGCTCGTTGCCCAGCAGTTGCACGATCCTCGGGCCGGGTTCGCCGCGATGATCCAGTCGGTTGCGGCTCTTGGCGGTATGCCAGAGGCGGGTATCCGAGGTCACCATCTCCGAAACCGCGGCGCTCGCTCCGAGGCTTCGGCACAGGACCCGGAACGGCCGGTCGCTGACGCCCGCCATCGGTGCGAGGAAGACGACCGGGTCGGCGAGGTGGTGGCGACCAAGGATCATCGTTGCGTGCCCTGATGTGTCACCGTACCCAGACCGCGATGCCCTCGACCCCGCCTTCCGGCGTGTCGATCAACAGTCGTAGCCGCCGTATCTCGCCTGGCTCGAGCATGTGGGCCGCTCCCGGCGCGAGATGGGGCAGTCCGAGGTACTCCGAGGGGTGCCAGCGTCCCAGGCTGAGTGTCTGGCCAAAGCGGTCGGATAGGGCCATCTCCAGCAGAGGCCAGGGCTGCGGTCTCGGCAGGTGGTTTGTTACATGCATCTCCACGCGCAGCCAACCCTGCGCATGACGCTCCAATTGCAGCGAGTCCACGCCGATTGCGTTCGGGACCCGTCTGCCCGGACCGGGGCAGCGCAGATGCTGGCACAAGCGGTCACTGATGGCCGCCAGTTCAGGGTGGGCTGCGAGCGCTGTTCTTTCATGCACGAGGAACTGTCCGATCAGCGTCGCGATCAGGGCCAGCCCCGCGAGGAAACCTGCCAGGCGCAGGGGCCAGTCCTGATCGCGGGGAAGGTGCGCCGACAGGGCCGTGAACGTGGATCTGCCGGGGGCTCTGCGAGGGGGGCGGGTCGGGCTGTCAACCGATTCAGTCCGCAAGGCGACGCGGGGTTGCCCCACGAGTTCGATGTCAAGGGTGGGGAAGAGCGGAAAGGTCTGGTCGCAGGCGGGGCAGCGTTGCGTTCCGGGGTTGTGGCCGGGATGGTAGCGGACCGAATGGCCGGCGCCACAATGCGGACATCGAATGATCATCGGAACAGTCTAGTGGGCCATGCGGGAAGTTCGGTACCAGATCGCTTCGCCAGACGCGCCGGCGCTGCGTTGGGCAAGTTTGCAATAGGGTGGCTATTCCTGCACTTGCCCGCCTTGCTCCGGCGCGTCTGGCTGTGCTCCATAGGCACCGAACTTCCCGCATGGCCCACTAGCGCCGCCAGCCCTCGAGCAGGATCCACCCCTCGCGCTCGTGCCCGATGTGAATCTCGAAACCATCGCGATAGGCTGCCATGACCGTTTCGGCCTGCCAATCCAGTAGTCCGGCCATGAGCAGCCGTGCGCCGGTCCTGGCGCTTCGAGTCAGGGTCGGAGCCAGCGCCACCAGGGGTGCGGCGAGGATGTTGGCCAGGATAAGGTCGAAGGGCTCCGCAGGCGGCATGACGTCCGCGAGGCTGGTCTCGAGTTGGCTGCTGGTGATGCCGTTCCGTTCCGCGTTGGCGCGGGTCGCCTGCAGCGCCTGTGGGTCGATATCCACGCCCAGCGCGGACTCCGCACCCAGCTTCAGCGCCGCGATCGCCAGAATGCCCGAGCCGCAGCCATAGTCGAGTACCCGTTGCTGGAGCGGAGGGGTCTGCGCGAGCGCGGCCAGGCACATGCCCGTGGTCGGATGGCTGCCAGTCCCGAAGGCAAGTCCCGGGTCCAGATGAACGAAAATGCCTCCCTGGACCTCCGGCAACGCTTCCCAGGACGGGACGATCCATAGCTTGCCCCCGCAGTGAATCCGGGTCAGCCCGGCGAGCCCGGCGCGAACCCAGTCCTGCTCGGCGATGGTCGAGACGCGCGCGACCGGGGCGGCAGCACCGCCCGCGGCCTCCAGGGCTGCGGCGGCAATCCTGGCCTGCAGGCTGTCCGTGAAGATGGCCTTGATGCGGATGGCGGACCAGAGGGGGTGCGTTCCGGGGGGTGGCTCGAACAGTGGCTCGTCACCGGCATCGAACAATTCCACACTGACTGCACCGAGCGTGAACAGCCGCTCCTCGACGGGCTCCGCCTGATCGGCCCGGATCTCGAGTTCCAGTTCGGCCAGACTCACGGGTTGGTCTTCAGCTTCTTTTCCAGATAATGGATGTTCGTGCCGCCCTTCTGGAAGTGCGCGTCACTCATCAGGTCGATGTGTAACGGAATGTTGGTCTGGATGCCGTCGATCACGATCTCCCCGAGCGCCCCCCGCATGCGTGCAATCGCGATGTCCCGCGTGGGGCCGTGGGCAATGAGCTTGGCCACCATGGAGTCGTAGTACTGAGGGACGGTGTAGCCGTTGTAAAGGTGCGTATCCACACGGATGCCCGGCCCCCCCGGGGCATGGTACTGGCTGACTGTCCCGGGGCTGGGGAAAAACTTGACCGGGTCCTCCGCGTTGATGCGACACTCGATCGCATGGCCGTTGATGTGAATATCGGCCTGGGAGACGGACAGCGCTTCGCCAGCGGCGATGCGAATCTGCTCCCGGACCAGATCGATCCCCGTGACCTCCTCCGTCACCGGGTGTTCGACCTGGAGCCGCGTGTTCATCTCCATGAAGAAGAACTCGCCGTTCTCGAACAGGAACTCGAAGGTACCGGCGCCGCGGTAACCGATCTCCTGGCAGGCTAGGATGAGGCGCTGGACCATCCGCTCACGCATCTCCGGAGTGATGCCGAGCGCAGGCGCCTCCTCGATGACCTTCTGGTGGCGCCGCTGCATCGAACAGTCGCGTTCACCGAGACAGACCGCGTTGCCATGGGTGTCGGCCAGGACCTGGAATTCCACGTGGCGCGGATGTTCCAGATATTTCTCCATGTACACGGCGTCGTTGGCGAAGAACTGCTTGGCCTCATTTTTGGTCACTGCAATGGAACTCAGCAGGGACCCCTCGGTGTGCACCACGCGCATCCCGCGGCCACCTCCGCCACCCGACGCCTTGACGATCACCGGATAGCCGATCTTGTCCGCGAGGCGCATGTTCTCATCGGGGTCATCACCGAGGGCGCCACCGGAACCGGGGACGCACGGGACCCCTGAGGCAATCATTGCGTTCTTCGCCGACACCTTGTCGCCCATCAGCCGGATCGTCTCGGCGCGTGGACCAATGAAGGCAAAGCCGCTGGATTCCACCCGCTCGGCGAAGTCTGCGTTTTCGGACAGAAACCCGTAGCCCGGGTGGATCGCACCGGAATCCGTGACCTCTGCAGCCGAGATGATCGCAGGGATGTTCAGATAACTATCGGCCGACGACGCGGGCCCGATGCAGACGGATTCGTCGGCCAGGCGTACGTGTTTGAGGTCACGGTCCGCCTCCGAGTGCACGGCCACGGTGGCGATGCCCATCTCGCGGCAGGCGCGAAGAATCCGGAGCGCGATCTCTCCCCGGTTGGCGATCAGGATCTTTTCCAGCATGAGAGGCCTCTGTCGCTAGCCCGTCATTCGATGATGAACAGGGGCTGGCCATATTCCACCGGATGGCCGTTTTCCACCAGCGTTTCGCGAACGATGCCGGCCTTGTCGGCCTCGATGGGGTTGAGCATCTTCATGGCTTCGATGATACACAGCGTATCGCCCACCTCGACGGTGGAGCCGACCTCCACGAAGGGCCTCGCCCCGGGGCTGGGGGCCAGGTAGAAGGTCCCCACCATCGGCGCGGTGACCCGGTGGCCCGGCGATTCCTTCGCAACGGTCTCGGCAGCCGAAGTGGTAGTTGCGACGGGTGCTGCGGTGGTCGGGGCGGCAGGCATCGGCATCGGCGGCGCAAAATAGCCCTGGGGTCCGGACGCCGCTCGCGTGATGCGCACGGACTCCTCGCCCTCGTGAATCTCGATCTCGTTGATCCCGCTCTCTTCAAGCAGGTCGATCAATTTCTTGACCTTGCGAATGTCCATGGTGAACTAGGGCTCCTCGATGGCTGCAATGGCGGCGTCCAGCGCCAGCCGATAACCTGTTGTGCCAAGACCAGCTATGGTCCCGGAGGCGATGTCCGCCAGGTAGGAATGGCGCCGAAAGGCCTCGCGGGCATGGACGTTGGTGATGTGGATCTCGATGAACGGAATGGCCGTTGCCAGCAGCGCGTCGCGCAGGCTGACGCTGGTATGCGTCAGGCCGCCGGGATTGATCAGGATCCAGGACACCTGCTCCGCCACCGCCGCATGGATACGGTCGATCAGCGCGCCCTCGTGGTTGCTCTGGAAACAGGCGAGGGAGTGTCCGGCCCGGGTCGCCTGCGCGCAGAGCGAGGCCTCGAGCTGGGCCAGCGTCGTGGCCCCGTATCGCTCCGGCTCACGGCTCCCGAGCAGGTTCAGGTTGGGGCCGTTCAGCAGCAGGAGTTGAGCCATGGGCGGGGGGTATCGGTTCCGATCCGGTCTTGAATCTGTGGGAAACGTGCAACAACTGCTCGATTCCGATGTTGGGATTCTGCCGCAGCCGGGTGGCGCTGTCCAGCGGCTGGCAAGCGGTTGCCGCTGCTGTTGAGTCCTGGCGTACGACCGGAACTCGCGCCTGGCAGCGCGCTGGCGGTGCGGATCTCCGCCCGGGCGGCGGACAGGGGTTAGAGGTAGCGTTGGAGCCAGCCGTCGAGGTCCGTCTCGGTGACCTCCCCGCGGTGGGTTTCCCGGACGATGCCGTCACGATCGATGAGCACGGAATAGGGCAGGGCACCGATGCGGTTTCCGTATTCGCGGCCTACCGCGATCGCCTCGTCCTGGCCGATCAGGATCGGGAACTCGATGCCGAAGGTGTCGATGAACGCCTTTGTCTCCGTAAGTTCGTCCACCGCGACGCCGACGATGGTGAATCCCTGATCCGCGTGCCGCTCGTAGCGCTCCTGGAACATCGGCATCTCCTTCGTGCAGGGCGGGCACCAGGTCGCCCAGAAATTCAGCAGCACCAGGTCGCCATCCCACTCGCTGAACTGCCGCGGCTCACCGTCCAGGTCGGGCAGCGTGAAGTCGACGCGCCGAAACTCCTCCCCGGTTGCCGACACCGTCTCCGCGCTTACCCGGCTGTTCTCGCCCGCTCTCGCGCCCTCGTCGGGGGCGCCGCAGGCGACCAGGGCGAGGGCCGCGATGCCGGCGAACACCGCAACGCGGGGATGGCGGCGCCGGCAGCGGTTCATGGCCGCACCCCGATGCTCTGTTCGACATGGGCGAGGAACCGCTCTGCGTTCATGTAGCCCACCGCACGATAGTTGCGCAGTTCCGTTCCGTCGGCGTCGTAGAAGATCATGGCCGGTGGTCCGAACAGGTTGAAGGCACGCATCAGGTCGCGATGCTCAGCGGTGTTGGCCGTCACGTCCGCCTTGAGCAGATGCACCTGGCTCATTGCCTGGATCACGCGGGGATCCTGGAAGGTCGTGCGCTCCAGCCGCACGCAGTCCACGCACCAGTCCGCGTAGAAGTCGAGGAAGACCGGCTGGTTCCTCTGTTGCGCCACGGCCACCTCGCGTTCCACGTCGGCAATGCTGTCGACCTTCGTGAACTCCATCTGCGTGGCACGCTGCACGCCGTCGCTGCCGACGACCATGGTCGCGGGGGTGCTCAGGCCGGCCAGGGGCCGGAACATGTCCTTGCCTCCGGTGGCTGCACCAATCATCAGGATGACCCCGTAGACCAGCAGGACCAGCCCGATACCCTTCCAAAGGGTGCGCCAACCCGAGGCGCTCTCGGACACCGACTGCAACGCACCCATGTAGATGGCGGTAACGATGAACAGGCTGGACCAGAGGAACAGCGCGATCTCGCCCGGAATCACCCGTTCGAGGAGCCAGATGCCCATGGCCAGCAGTCCGACCCCGAACACCGCCTTGACGGCATCCATCCAGGGTCCGGCCTTGGGCAGGATCTTGCCGGCTGAGGTGCCGATCGCCAGCAACGGCGCCCCCATGCCCATGCTCAATGAGAACAGCGCGAGGCCCCCGAGGAAGGCATCACCAGTCTGACTGATGTAGAGCAGGGCGCCGACCAGCGGCGCGGTCACGCAGGGGCCGACGATCAGCGCGGCGAGGAAGCCCATGATCGCGGCACCGACCAAAGTGCCGCCTTCCTGCTTATTGCTGATGTTCGCCAGTCGGCTCTGGATTCCGGACGGCATCTGCAGTTCGTAGAAGCCAAACATGGACATCGCGAGCGCGATGAACACGAGCACGAAGCCGCCGATGATCCAGGGGTTCTGGAAGGCGGCCTGCAGGTTGGCGCCGGCGAGTCCTGCGAACACGCCCGCGAGGGTGTAGGTGAAGGCCATCGCCAGCACGAACGCCAGCGAGATGAAGAAGGCCTTGCGCGTGGTCAGGTTCTTCTGCCCGACGATGATGTTGGACAGGATCGGGATCATCGGAAACACGCAGGGGGTGAAGGTCAACAGCAGGCCGAAGCCGAAGAAGGCCAGCGCCACCAGCCAGATTCGGCCATCGGCGAGCTGTGCGGCGATGCGGTCCTGCTCGGTGACCGGACCGTCGCCGAGCGCGGCCCTGTCGGCGCCGATCGCCGGCAGTTCGTCTGCCTCGTCGGCAAGAGTTGTAGCGAAGGTGACGGCAACGTCCTGGGTCAGCGGTGGGTAGCAGACGCCGAGGTCGGCGCAGCCCTGGTAGTCCACTGCCAGCACGATCTCGGCGACGTCGCCGACGCCGCGCAGCACTGGCACCAGGATCTCGACGCTGTCGCGATAAGTCTCGGTCTCGCCAAAGAACTCATCCTCGATCAGGATGCCATCCGGCGGGTTCACCGGTCCCAGCTCGATCCCTTCGCCCTCGGCGATCCGGAATCCCAGCTTGTCGCGGTACAGGTAGTAGCCCTCGGCGATGTCGAACCGCACCACCACGGCGTTCTGGCTGATGGCCCGGGCGCTGGCGGCGAAGGCGATCTCGGGCTCGAGCAGTTCGTTGGCCTCGCCGAAATCACCGGTGATCGCGCCCAGCGCGTCCAGGGCTGCGCGGCCGCGCGGCTGTTCCGCGCGTGGGGTAGGCAGCTCCGGCAGGGTCAGGCTGACGGTCTGGAAGTGCGGCGGGTAGCAGACGCCGAGGTCGGCGCAGCCCTGCGATCGCGCGGTCAGCTCGATCTGGCGGCCCTCCGCGGCAAGCACCGGCAATTCGATGTCGATCCGGTCGCGGTAGGTCTCGACCCTGCCGAAAAACTCGTCGTCCTTTACCGTGCCGTCGGGAATGCGCGGCTCGCCGAACTCGAGGCCGCTGGTCTCCGGCGTGAACCGGAACTGCTCCCGGTACATGTAATAACCGTCGGCGATGTTCCAGCTGATCCGGAGCGTGTTGCCATCGATGGCCTCGGCCTCGATGGCGAAGGCCACGTCGGGGTCGAGCAGATCATCCTCGAACAGGGCGGTGGCCAGACCTGGCAGCAGGAGCAGCGTCAAGAGCAGAAGGGAGAACCAGTGCCTGAGGGTCATCGGGTGCATTGTCGAATCCAGTCTAGGTAATCGGGCAGGCCCGCCGTGATCGGCAGGGCGATGATTTCCGGTGTGTCGTAGGGATGCCTTTGCACCAGCCACTCCTGCAGCGCGCCATACCGGGTCACGGTGGTCTTGATCAGCAGGGTGTGTTCCCTCGCCTCTTCCACCTGACCCTGCCAGAGGTACACCGACCGTCCCGCAGATACTACATGGACGCAGGCTGCGAGCCGTTGTTCCACTATCTCACCCGCGAGCAGCCCGGCCGTTTCGTCGTCATCGACCGTGGTGATGACCAGCAGGTACTCCTCCGTTCCCGGGTTGTCCACCGCCGCACCTCCGCTCATTCGACAGGCGGCAGGGAAATCCGTGCACTCTGGCCGGCCCGCAGGCGAGCGGTCTCGGGTGTGGAGAAATGGACCTCCAGGCGATAGCCAGAACCGAAGCCGATGTCCTCGACCTGCCAGCCGATGCTGGCCACGGATCCATCGAAGGCTTCCCCGGTATCCAGTCGGACACGTGCCGGCTGTCCCGGCCACAGGCGCCCGGCGGTATCGGCATCCACGGT
>Ga0209498_1000031_pt1 | contig 74581 bp, 66 predicted proteins | sample WalLakDeSediment_FD_184131 | JGI IMG/M metagenome (GOLD analysis project Ga0209498, IMG submission 184131) | Lake sediment microbial communities from Walker lake, Nevada to study Microbial Dark Matter (Phase II) - Walker Lake 11/02/13 Deep... | ecosystem: Environmental > Aquatic > Freshwater >... | reverse complement strand
CAGTGATTGGTTTCCAGGACTTGGTTCAAAAAAGAAAAGGCGCCCTTAAGGCGCCCTTTCCTCAAAACAATTAATCCAGATCAATTGGGGCCGCGTCTGTTTCTGGTTCCATCCAGCATGCCGGGATGGTGGGCCTCAAAATCCATGTCCATGGTGTGGCAGACCGCGCAGTTGTTGTTGGCTCCAATGGCATAAGGCTCGCCCTGATACTGCATTGGCTGGACATTATCCCGGTCGAGGCCGTACTTGTTTACAGCCGGGTATTCAGCGTGGGTGGCGCCATGACAGGACTGACACATAAGCCCCATATAGTCTGATCGCAAGCGGTAGAGCTCGCTCTCATGCTCGTTCCACACGTTAAAGGCGCTGACTTCATGACTCCTGGGTATGCCGAAATCCTGATGACAGGTCAGACAGTCAGGCTGCTGATGCCAGGGGGTCCTGGGATTTATCTCATCCAGAGATGCCACCAGTCGGGGCTGAATATGCTTCATGAGTCTGCCGGCCCGCTCTGTCTTGCCCTTTTCATATTCTCCCTTCAGTAGAGTCAGGGTATGATCTTCCAGGGTCCCGTGACAACTGGTGCAGTCAAGATTTATTGTTGTGGCATGCACCCCTCGCTTGCAGTCGGTAAGGCTGTCCGGATCACTTGGATGACAGGCGTTGCAGGCTTCAGCTCCCTGCCGCTCTGTCAGGTAATGGACATGAAAACCGTGCAGGGCCGCGGGCATGTTCAAAAGTTCCGGGTCACCTGTGGCGTTGAGCAGAGGATCAGGATGACAGCTCTGGCAGAGCACTGGATTGCCGGCCTGGGCCCTGGTCATGAGATCTGTCTTGTTTCTTTTGTCGTGCAGCCTTAATACGTCTGAGGCTGTTTCAGCTGATATGCCCATCCTGCCCTGAACTCTCCATTCTCCACCATGACAGGTTTTACAGCCCATTTCCGCTGATACAGGGGCAACTGTCTTGGTCCTGGCCAGAACTTCTCCGGTGTTTTTATCCACGGCTTCCACATGAATGAATGGACAGGGATTAATGGTTCCGTCGTCAGCATAAGGGACAACAGGAATTCCTGAGGCAATAAAAGCCATGAGCTCATCATTCAGCTTGAACTCTCCCTGCATTCCCAGTCCGCTTTTGCTTATATTTCTGGGCAATTCAATGCCTATGAGGGATTCGGAGTAGTCCCAGAAAGCAACGTGATCAGCCGGATTTTCAAAACCTTCCTGGACCTTGTAAGTGATGACCACCCCGTCCAGGACGATTTCCGGCAGAAAGTCCCTGCGTATGAGCTGGGCAAAAAGTGTATTTCCCGGAGGCAGAAGAGACCAGTAATCATCGCAGTCTGTTATGCATTTCAAACCCAGGTTGTTCCAGGCCAGCAGAACATATTCATCCCTGTCCGGATCAAATGGTGGAATATCAAATTCAAACGCAGGCGTCTCAATGGGTACACTCTCTTTGATTTTTTTTCCGTGAATGTCTTCAACAATATAATGAGCCAGAGCCAGGCGCTCCTGTCTGGTGCCCATGAATCTGGGCATATAGTCATACAGCTTGCCAATGCCGTTGAGCATTGAGTCCATGCCGTAAAGCCCGAACTTGGCAGTCATGGGACGGATATCGTTCAGCGGTCCGTCCAGGCTGTGGCAGCTTGAACATTGCAGGTTGTAAATCTCCCGGCCTGCCTGAACCATATTTTCTTCGGTCAGTTCACGGTTTTCAACCCACCTGGCCAGGGTCAGAATTCCTTTTTCGTTAATTTCCTGCTCCATAATGACTGGAATTGAGTTGGAATACATGTATTCATAAATGACATATGGCCTGCGTCCTGCTTCGCGCATCCATTCAAAACTTCCCATGTACAAAAGACCGATGAACAGGAGGACAAAGGCTAAAGGGCGTTTTATGCTTCCAGGCATGCGAATGGAAAAAACAAGCCCGCCCAGAAGAATTATTATTGAAAGCCAGATAAAGGCTCTGAAAAAGGGGACGATCTCAGGAGAACGACCCAGAATCATGGCCTTGGCATCTTCAGGAACAGCTGACAGATACCAGAACCCTGAAATAATCAGAAAAGCTAAGGGCAAAATAAGCCATTTGGCGCAGTAGCGGATCATCTTTTCACGGAAATCCTGGTCTTTTATCAGTGATGAGGTTACGAATCCGTACAGACCTGCCAGCATCAGGGCAATGAATGTTCGAAAGAAAAGCGCCGGCCAGAAGGTTGGATTGAAAAAGGCGTGCCAGACATTGCCTGTTTCCAGCCAGGCCCCGGGGGAGAGCATAAAGGCGATAATGCCGTTTATCATGAACAAAGACATCCAGGCAAAAACAAAATAAAGCCAGCCCACAAGCATATGCTTGTCTCTCTGCATTTTACCGAATGTGTAATAATAAACAAAAATGGCTATGATTTCAGCCATGAAAAAGACCCATTCAATGGCCCAGAAATAAACAAAGGTATGAATCAGCCTGGATGTGGCAGCCGGACTGACCAGTGATATGGCAAACCAGATTCCCACTCCAGTTACTGCCCCGAAGACCAGAGTCAAAAGCATGAAGAACTTGGCATGTTTTTTAGTGTAGTCAAGAATTTGCCTTGAATTTTCCCGGTAGCCCTTTTTTTCGGTCAAAACCAGAAAAAGTCCTCCCCCAATGGCGAAATGTGCCACAAACACGTGAACAACAGCTATCAATGCTATCCAGAAACCGCCGCCAAGAGTATAAAGTTCCCATACCGGATAATTCATTTAGGCCTCCTTCCCGGCTTCAAAGGCCAGCTTGAGCATGTAGGCAACCGCTCCCAGACCCAGGATAAAAACCACAAGGAAGATAAACAGCGGGGCGTATTCAGGAACAACAGTCCGTTCTGATGGGTGATAATACTGGGCCAGATAAGCGTTTCTGACCAGATCCCGCATCAGGACCATGAAGGTAACGGTCAGGACCAGCCCGGCAGTTGTGGGCCAGACCATCTTTTTAAAACCAAACACAAGGATCATGGTCACTCCCAAAAGACCCAGCAGAAAAATGCCGGTATGCAGGGTTGACCCGCCCATAAAAAGGAGCATTATTTCCTGGGGCAGGCTGATGAGAAACCAGAGTCCCACACCGATCTGCACCAGAGTGGCATAGGAAAACCAGTTCATGCCCTGGTCAATATAAAGGGTCGCCTCAGGATCCTGTTTGAATTTCCAGGTAATGGCCATGAACAGTCCGCCCACAGCTATGGAAGCCACCACAAAATGCAGGTATCTTGGAATAAGGGTCGGATCTCCAAAATTAAGCATGGTTCCGGAACGGTTATCAAAATATCCTGTCCACTTTTCCGGGTTGAGCATTATGGTCATATTATTGGAGAAAAAGAAGGCAATGACCAGGGCCAGCACAACCATCAAGGCCAGGAAATAAAGTCTCAAACCCGGCCACTGGTCATACTTAAAATCATAGATATACGCACTGTAGTACATAATTATCAGTATGCCCACCACGCTAAGCCAGTAAACTCCCATCATAATGGAACTGACATAGTGAAACTGGCCGTATAAAACCTGCAGAAACAGGAGCGGAGCCACACCAAAATTAATGGTGAAAGCTATTTTATAAGGCAGTTTAATGGAGATGTCCTTACAGACCGGACAGGGGGCATTGCTTTTTTTTATGTGTCTGACCAGGGAAATTATTCCGGTTCCCAGCATTGTGTTCATGAGCAGAAGGTGAAGAATGAAGGTCAGAATCAGAAAAAAATAAAACCATCCCCAGTGGGTAGGGATGGAGTCGGCAACAGGGATCAGTCCTGAGGGATCCATGGATACACCCCTTTTAAGCGAAAGGTTGAAAAACAGTATCAGCCATGCCTTGCCAGAACAGGCAAAAATAATTAAAAGATCAGGCAGGATGAATAATTGGTAATGGGCAGATCCTTAAACATTAATAAGCATCAAAAATACACAGGTTAAAATATTTTTGCAATAATAAATATCATAACCTGCCCTGGTTGCAGTAAAGAACAGGATTTTTTCAGAAACCGTCAACAGGGACAAGGCAAAATACGGAGTCAAAAAATGATCATCAGGACATTCATGTTCTTTTTTTTAATTTCAACTCTGATAATATTTACAGGACTAAGTATGGCCAAGGCTCAGCAGTACCACACCCTTCCCAATGGACTTGAGGTTATTATTGACCGGGACCAGCGCTTTCCTCTTGTTTCCATGCGTCTTTATGTCCGTGCCGGTTCCGCCTATGAACAGCAGGGCCAGGAAGGGATCAGCCATTTTCTGGAACATATGGTCTTTAAAGGAACGCAAAGACGATCACCAGGCCAGGTGGCCAGAGAGATCGAGGAAGTAGGGGGGTATATTAACGCGGCCACCAGTTTTGATTATACCGTTTACACTATTGACCTGCCGTCTCATGAATGGGAACTTGGACTTGATATACTCCAGGATATGATCTTTGGGTCAATATTTGACCCGGATGAATTAAGCCAGGAAATAAATGTGGTTCTCGCTGAGATCCAAAGAGCCCAGGACAATCCTGGAAGCAGAATATTCAGATCCATTCAGTCCATGATATTCAAGGACACTCCATATGAGCACCCTATTCTGGGATTCAAGGAAACCGTAAAAGAATTTCGTCGCGACCATCTCAATGATTACGTGGAACGTCTGTACCAACCCAAGTCCATGGTCCTGGCAGTAAGCGGCAACATTGAATCAAGGGAAATTCTGGACCAGGCACAAAAGGTTTTCGGGAGCCTGGAGAATAAAACCGGTTCCACTCTGCCTGCGGCCCTGGATGTTTTTTCAGGTCTGGATAAAGATCCGGACAAGCGGGTCAGCCTGGAACAGGGTCCATGGAGCAAAGCCTACATGGCTATGGCTGTACCGGCACCAGAACTAAGTTCTCCCAAGACAGCCGCCTTTGACATACTGGCTTATCTTCTGGGCGGGGACAGAACTTCCCTGCTCTACAGGGAATTCAAATATGATCTGGGTCTGGTTGACCAGATATCATCGCAGACCCTTTCCCTGGAGCGGACAGGACTGATGTATTTTTATACCCGCATGGACCCTGATGAGATTGAGCCTTTCTGGGAAAAATTCATGAATCGCATGGTCAGTCTCAATGAGGTAAATTTTACCGATGAACAGATCAAAAGGGCTGTAACCAATATCGAGGAAGAACTATTCCGGTCAAGGGAGACACTTGGGGGTACCGCTTCAAAGCTTGGCCTGTATCAGCTTTTTGAGGGAGACCCCAGGGCTGAGGAAAAATACCTGCACAATCTTCGCAGGGTTTCCAGAGATGACCTTAAAAACATTATGGAACAATATCTCTGTCCGGATAATTTTACAGTCTCAGCCTTGATCCCAGAACAGATTGCCCTGTCCAGGGAAGTTTTCACTGATTCATTGAGAAGATTTTTATGCGCCGGTGATATTCAGGAACAACCGGTCACAAGGGTTGAGGATGAAAAAACAGAGGTGATTGACCTGGGTCATGACAGAAAGCTGGTTCTTATTCACGATTCGCATTTGCCCCATACTTCCGTAAGTATCGCCTGGCCAGGGGGAAACAGTCTGGTATCGTCAGATGAACAGGGTTTGCCGGAACTTTCAGCCGGAACCCTGATCCGGGAAACCAGGCAGCGTTCATTTGAACAGATACAGGAATTCTTAAGGGACAGAGCTTCATCCATTAACGCTTCCGCCTCCAGAAATAACTTTGCCATGTCCGCCCGTTTTCCCACAGCCTACAGCCAGGATATTCTGGAACTTCTATCTGAAATGATTTTGTTCCCGACTTTTTCTCAAAGCGAGCTGCAAAGGGCCGCATCAGACCAGATTGCTGAAATACGCCAGCAGGAGGATCGTCCCACTGGCTACGCTTTTCGCCATTTATTTCCTTTCCTGTTTTCATCAGGAACATACAGCTATCTCCATCTGGGAGAGGAGAGCCTGCTTCTGCAGATAACTCCTGAAATGGTCAGGTCTTTTTGGGATAAGCAGAGAAAAATGCCTTTTGTGGTTTCCGTTTGCGGCAGCATCGACAGGCAATCCCTGGACAATCTGGTGGCAGCATTAAGTGAAATTGAAATTGTGCAGGACAAGACAGTCAGAGATTTCACCTGGTCGGAACAAAAAACCAAGGACGTGATTTTAAGAGACAGAGCCCAGGCCCATGTGCTCATGGTTTTTCCCATTCCTGGAAAAGAACATGAACATACACCGGCATTGAGTGTTCTGAATAAAGTTCTGGCCGGCCAGGGAGGAATTCTGTTCAGGGAACTGCGTGACCAGCAGGGTTTGGCCTACTCAGTAACTTCCCTGCTATGGCAGTCCACTAATACAGGTTTTCTGGCCCTTTATATCGGCACATATGAGGACAGGGTAGATGAAGCAGTTAAAGGTTTTGAAGATGTCATCGCCAAGCTGAGAGCCCAAAATCTGGAAAATGAAGAAGTAGATCGGGCCGCCAATATGATTTTCGGGGAGTATCACCGGGGCCGTCAGACCATATCGAGCCGGTCTGGTGAAGCAGCCTCTTTGCTGGTTCAGGGCCTTGATCTGGACTTTAACCTTGAAATGACTGAATTGGCGGGAAAGGTTACCCCGGAAGAATTACGGAATCTGGCCGTTGAATACCTTAACCCTGACAAGGCTTATCTGATGCGTGTTCTCCCCAGGTAATCTTTGTTCAGAAAAAATACCCCTGAAGAGAGATGATTTCTGGTTTTTCGTCGTGAGCTGTAGATTTTCTGTTGACCATATTTTTCATGTGCTTTGCTTTGGGTGAGGATTTTCTAATCCCCCATAAGGGAGCACTTGCCCTTTTTCCGGCCCCTGCTTAATCTTTCTGTCCCCTGTTCCCCGTCTTCTGTGCCCTGTGTTTTACCTGGCCAGGGCTCCTTCGCTGGCAAAGAAAACACTTTTGTCACCGGTTAGAGGCTTTTTACGCAAAGGGCTGTGCTCTTTGCTTTCGGTGAGGCTCATCCTGTAGCCGAATGTCAGAAATATATGTTTAGTGGACGGCATTCGCTCAGGCGACATTCTGAACTCAAACTTTACCCCTTCCACAGGGTCCAGTTTTTGGGTTGGAAAGACATCCAGATCCTTGGCCAGAACTATTCCCCTGTGATCACTCAGATAGACGGAAAGCCAGAAATCATGCAGCCAGTCAGCGTCTTGGGGCAAGGCTTCAGTTCTGGGCAGAGCTACTCCGCTGACAACGTAGTCCCCGTTTTCAACCAGACTAACGTATTCAAAATCCCAATAACGCATTGAAAGCTGCTCAGCCTTATTCAGATGAAATGGATTTTTCTGTAAATGCCTGACACTCAAGTGAGAGCAGCCAGCCAAAAAGGTTAACAAGATCATCAGAAAAATGATGTTTTTTTTCATATTCTCCCCGCTAACAATGCTTTGCAATTAACCCAGGTTAAACTGAGAGTCTGGGTGGACCTTCAACAATCATCTCGGCAAGGGAAAAATTGATTCTTGGCAGCTTGATGACTTTGGGACCCACAAGGGCCTGTTCAAGTTCTGCCAGTTCTCTGTAAAATATTGTTCTGTTCAATCTTGGAAAGTTATCCTTGCCTTGAGTTCTTTCCTGTGACCTGAAACATCCGGGAAATGTGAAACTTCTGCCGTCTGGCCTGGTGTGGACTGTAGGAACTCCATGCAGGCGGCAGATCATCAGACGGTGTTCATAAAGAACGCACAAGCCATCTTCATTGACTGGACACATCAGGTCCGGAGTTCTGCCGTGACTGATTTCCAGCCGGGCTTTTTGAACATAATCCTCTGCCTTTTGGAGGATGTTCTTTCTTATTGTTTCGGGTTTCTGGTTCAAACCTTTGATAAAGTAAGCCCATTCAATCCTGGTGTGATGCTGGAAATAACTGGTGCAGCAATTGTCAGGACAATTAGCACATGTGAATCCCATCTGGTCTGCTATGATCTGGTATGAATCCTCCATCCTCTGATAGAGGCTGGAAAGTTTGTGGAAAACCGCCCGGGGCATAATTTTTTTTATTTTTCCAGCCATGAAATAATTTTGTCAGCGTTATGTTCGGGTCCGTCAGTATCGGTATCAATTATAAAGCCAGCGTATTTTTCATACAGGGGCTTTCTTTGATTGAAGATATCTTCCATGGTCTGGTCTGCTTTTTTAGCCAATCCCCTGGTGGACGTATCTTTAAGACGGCTTTTGATGGTTTCAAGCTTTACCCGGAAATATATTATTCTGCCCAGTTCAGCCAGGCGGTCCATGGCAAGGGGGCTATAAATTACGCTGCCTCCGGTGGATATGATGGTCTTGTAGAATTTTAGCGAAGAAACAATCTTTTCTTCAGCTTTTAAAAAATTTTCCAGCCCCAGACTGTCCCTGATGGCCTGAAGAGGCATACCCCACCAGGATTCAAGGAGATAATCCGTATCCACCCAGGCCCAGCCTATTTTCTTGCTGATCAGTCTGCCCAGGGTAGATTTTCCAGAACCAGGCATCCCAATAAATACCACACAGCTGCCCTTAACCGGTATGCATCGTTCTTTTAATTGCGGCATTGGGTTTATCTCTGACTACTTTTTTTAAAAAAATCAAATTAAAAAAGAGTAAAAGGAAAGTCCAGAAGAGAAACGCAATAAAAAAACAGGCAGGTAAAAAATTTCCGGCCTTAAGGGGGCAGGTGATATTATAGACCTTGATTATTTAATATTATATAATGAATTTATTATGAAATCCGTGGACAAAAGCCATGACTCCAGTTTGTCCCGAAGCTTGATGTGAGAGTAATCAGCCGTCAATAAAGGTAATCCTTTTATTGAGATTGTAACGTTTTTGTTATGGGACGGACTTTGTCCAATGCCCGCTGATATTTCTTGCCATAACAACAAGACTTCCAATGCATGGTGAAATTGTAACAATAATTTTAAGCACTCGTTACCAGGATGTAACATTGGTGATATAGATAATCATGATTCTGATATTGCTGAAAATATATTCAAAACTGGTATGTCACTGTCCAAGGAAATACAGTTATGAAAAAAAGCAAGGTGCTGGTCATAGAAGACGAAGAGGATATCCAGAATCTGCTTCTTTTGAACCTTGAGTCTGCAGGCTACAAGGTTCTGGTGGCTGATAATGGATACGACGGCTTGAATATCGCCAGAGAAGAATTGCCGGATTTGATCCTTCTTGACCTCATGCTTCCGCACATGGATGGCCTGGAAGTCTGCCGCAGGCTTAAAAGTGATGCTAAACTCAAGAATATCAAGGTAATGATGGTAACTGCCAAGGGAGAGGAAGTTGACCGGATAGTCGGGTTTGAACTCGGGGCTGACGATTACGTGGTCAAGCCTTTCAGCGTCAGGGAGTTGCTGCTGCGTGTTAAAGCTATAATTCGCCGGGAAGCTGAAGAATCTGCTGGAGCCAGGCAGGTCTGGAAGCATGAAGGGTTGGAATTCGATTTTGCGGCAATGCAGTTCAAGCTTGATGGAAAAAACATCAGCCTAACTGCCACAGAGCTTAAACTGCTGGCTGAATTTATTCAAAATCAGGGCAAGGTCCTTTCCAGAGAGTATCTTTTGAATAACGTATGGGGATATGAGTTTGAAGGATACAACAGGACCGTTGATACTCATATCCGCAGGCTTAGGGTAAAGATGGGCAGGTATGCTGACCTTATTTATACTTCCAGGGGGCTGGGATACAAGTTTGATATTGAAGAGTGATTTCAGGATTAAAAATTATTGGTTTGCATAACTGACTCCAAAAACCTGCCCTTGAATGGCAGATTATAAAGATAATAAAATGAAGCATAGATATTCCCTGAAAATCAAACTTATTATTTCTTTCTGGGTGGTATTGATAATCGCTCTGGTTGTTCCTTCCTATTATTTCATGAATACTGTTGAAGAGGAAATAAAAAAAGAGACTGTTCAGAGCGTAAGCGACCGGATGTCTGTTTTTATCTGGGGCTTGTCCAGGGGTGAAAATTATAGCCTGTTTGAGCTTGATGCCGCTGTCAGGACGGTTTCAGAAAGAAGCCAGGACAGGATTACCGTTATAGACGCACAGGGTGTGGTCCTTGTTGACTCCATGGTACCCCTGGAAGAGACGGATCTGCTTGAGAATCACGGTTCAAGGCAGGAATTTGTCAATGCCATGCAGGATGGTACCGGATACAGCATCAGACACAGCAGAACTGTTGACCGTCACCTGATATATTATGCCAGAAAAGTTGAGCTGGAACCCTTTGGAACTGTAGTCTTAAGGATGGCAACTCCATATGCGACCATGGATTCATTTTTCAGGCGGGTCAGCACTGGTCTCTGGCAGATGATGCTTTTGTCACTGGTATTTACCGGCCTCCTGGTTTTTTTTCTGGTCCGCAGGCTTACCCAAAAGCTGCAGCCCATGATCAGCCTGGCCCAGGCCATTGGCCGAGGGGATTATCAGAAAAGAATAACCGTGTCTCCAGGCCGTGAGTTTGATCCCCTTGTGGACGCGATCAATGAAATGGCCGGCAGCATTGAGAATAATATTGAGGTGGTTTCTTCTCAAAAAATGGAATTGGAGACAATACTGAACGGAATCAAAGACAGCCTGGCAGCCCTGGACAATACGGGCAGGATAATGAGTTTCAACAGGTCCTTTGAAGACACCTTTACTCACTATAATTATTTTTTTGGAAAACGCCCTTTGGAGGTGTTTCACAGCAATGAGCTCCAGGAGTATTGCGAGGAAGTAATTTCCAGTGATTCTGTGCGGAATAGGAGCCTGGAGATAACTTTCAAAGACAGATATTATGACGTTAATATTGTTTCCCCGGAGGATCGCAGGAGGATAGGGGCCATACTTGTTTTCCATGATATAACTGATATCCGTCGACTGGAAAGTGTGCGCAAGGATTTTGTGGCCAACGCCTCACACGAGCTTCGCACACCCCTGACTTCAATCAAGGGCTACACTGAAACTCTGCTTGAAAATAAAGATATTCTGGAAAACAAAGGCAGGGATTTTCTGGAGATAATTATTAAGAACACCAATAATATGATCCGGCTTCTTGATGATATTTTACAGCTTTCCAAGATAGAATCTGAGCCGGAAAAAATCGTGATCAGAAAGATTGCCTTGAGTCCGGTAATTGAAAAATCCTGGAATAATTGCGGCCATTATATTCACAATAAAAACGTCACCTTTTCCCTTGAACTGGCCGACTCCTGTCTTGAAGTATATGGCGAGCCTGAATATCTCGGGCATGTTTTTCAGAATCTTTTTGAAAACAGCATAAAGTTTACGCCTGAACATGGACAGATTAAAGTGCTTTGCCAGTTAAAAGGTGACATGGTTAACGTGGGGGTCATGGATAACGGTCCAGGCATCCCCAGGGATGAACAGAAGCGTGTTTTTGAAAGGTTTTACCGGGTCAAGAAATTCAAAAATACTGTCAAAGGCACCGGTCTTGGCCTGGCCATATGCAGAAATATCATAAGAAACATGGGTGGAGAAATCTGGGTCGAAAGCCCGTTGTCCGGAAAAAATGACGGATGCATCATCTGGTTTTCCCTGCACAGGGCTTTATAAATAAACATTAGAATATATTCTAATCAGGAGAATATCATGCCTCAATTTTTAGAAGAACTGGACAGGCTGAATATGAAGATCATGCAGATGGTTGTCCAGACAGAGCAGGCCTTAAGTAAAACAGTGAACGCTTTTTCCCGGATGGATTCTGATCTGGCCCAGGAAGTAGTGGACAACGATAAAAAGATAAATGAACTGGAAGTTCAGGTTTATGAACTGTGCATGAGGCTTCTGGCCCTGGAACAGCCTGTGGCCAGGGATCTGCGTTTTGTTCTGGGATGTATGCGCATGAGCGTAGATCTGGAAAGAATCGGGGATGAATCAGCCAATATAGCTGACGCTACAATATATCTGAGCCTGAACCCTCCCATGGAATTTTACGACAAGATACTGCTTATGGGTCAGAAAAGCTATGATATGCTTCAGGAGGCAATAATCGCCTTTTCAACACCTGACGTGGACAAGGCGGTAAATGTCTGCCGCATGGATTTTGAGGTTGATGAGCTGAACTCAGCTGTGCTTAAGGATATAATCCAGCATATGGGCAGAGAGAGTCAAAGCATTGAGCCCTGCGTTCAGACCATAAACATTGCCCGGAGATTTGAAAGGATCGCGGATATGGCCACCAATATCGCCGAGACAACCATGTTTATTGTTAAAGGAGTGAGCTTGAAGAGTTCCTGCCAGTTTGATGACCGGGTATAACCCAATATGGAATTATGGATGACAGCGCGGAGCACGCAGTTGCTGATATTTATTTCCAAAAAAAGGAGGGGCTGATCAAATCAGCCCCTCCTTTTTTTGATGATCTATTCATCACTGACCACTCATGGCTTATTGCTTATGTTTAACCATACCTTCCGGTAATATAATCTTCTGTTTCCTTTTCTCCGGGATTAGTAAAAAGAGTAACAGTATCCCTGTATTCAATGAGTCTGCCCATGTACATATAGGCTGTATAGTCGGAAACCCTGGCTGCCTGCTGCATATTATGAGTGACAATGACTATACTGTAGTTAGACTTGAGCAGGTGGATAAGCTCCTCGATCTTGGCTGTTGAAATGGGGTCCAGCGCGGAACATGGTTCATCCAGCAGGATGACCTCTGGTTCTATAGCGATGGCTCTGGCAATGACCAGTCTCTGCTGCTGTCCGCCTGATAATCCCAAAGCGTTTTGACTAAGTCTGTCCTTGACTTCATCCCACAAGGCGGCTCCCTTGAGGGACTTCTCAACCACTTCAGCCAGAATTTTTTTGTTGTTTACACCCTGAAGTCTCAACCCATAAGCAATATTTTCAAATATTGATTTGGGAAAAGGGTTTGGCTTCTGGAATACCATGCCTACTCTGCGCCGAAGCTCAGCCACATCAACCATTGGATCATAAATGTTATTCCCATCAAGGAGAATCTTTCCCTCAACCCTGCAAATATCTATCAAGTCGTTAAGACGATTAAAACACCGAAGAAGCGTGGATTTTCCGCAACCACTGGGACCGATAAAAGCTGTGACTCTATTAGCCGGAATTTTCATCTCAATGGAATCCAGGGCCTGTTCCTGTCCATAAAATAATTTCAAACCCTCAACTTCAAGACATATCCTCTCGTCTTTAAGCCTCATGTCTTTTCTGGAGTCACCATGGGAAAACATGCTTCCGGTCACAGCATGGGTTGGTGTTTTTTTAGTTTCAGTCATTATCTATGATCTCCATTTCATGGTCTTTACCGCTTATTTAATATATTCCTAAATTGAGCGATTTTTCTATGTCATTGCGAGGGAACCGAAGCAATCTCAGTCAATTATTTAGAGATTGCCACGCACCCTTCGGGTTCTCGCAATGACAGGCTTATCAATCAGTTACAGGAAAAATCACTCAATTTAGAATATTGATCTCGCTTGAGATGCGTCTGTCCCTTTTTTGGGGAGAAAGTCAGTAACGCTTGTTTTATAATATCAGTCTCCCTGACTTCGATATTTTTCCCGCAAATAGTTGCGGATGGTTATGGCCGTAAGATTCAGCACCACGATTATTATGACCAGAACAAGGGCTGTGGCGTATACTAAAGGTCTGGCAGCCTCAACATTCGGGCTTTGAAAGCCGACATCAAATATATGAAAACCAAGGTGCATGAATTTTCTTTCCAGATGGAGAAAAGGAAAAATGCTGTCCACAGGCAAACTCGGGGCCAGCTTGACCACGCCCACGAGCATGAGGGGGGCAACCTCCCCCGCAGCCCTGGCCACGGCTAGAATAAGACCGGTCATCATGGCCGGGGTTGCCAAAGGGATTACGGTTCTCCAAAGGGTTTCAGCTTTTGTAGCTCCCAGGGCCAGGCTTCCCTCCCTGATTGATCTGGGTATTCTGGTCAATCCTTCTTCTGTGGCCACGATTACTACCGGCAGGGTAAGCAGGGCCAGGGTCAGGGACGACCATAACAGGCCCGGGGTTCCAAATGTCGGTGCCGGCAAGGCTTCAGGGTAAAACAGGTTGTCTATGTTGCCCCCCAGAAAGTAAACAAAAAAGCCCAGACCAAATACCCCAAAAACAATGGAGGGTACCCCGGCAAGGTTATTGACGGAAATTCTGATTATCCGGACAAAGGGTCCCTGTTTGGCATATTCACGCAGATATATGGCTGCCAGGACACCAAGGGGAGTTACAACTATGGACATGAGTATGACCATGATCACTGTTCCAAAAATGGCCGGAAAGATCCCTCCTTCTGTGTTGGCCTCCCTTGGAAAGCCAGAGATGAAGTCCCAGAAACTTGAAATATAGTGTTTAATTTTTTCCTGCAGACTCATGTTATTGGGTCGGAAAGCCTTGACTATCATGGCCATGTTGATTTCCATGATCTTGCCTTCCATGGTTTCAGCTGAAAGGGAGTCTCGGCGCATTTCCTCGGCCATTGCCAGGCGTTTGGAGTTCAATTCTTTATATTGAAGATTTAATGCCTCTGTTTCCCGCTGAAGCTGTTCCCGCTGCCTTTGTTTTTCTTCAGGGTCGAGTCTTGTATCCAGTTCAAGCCCTCGTTCAGTAAGGCGAATTCTTTCCATGAGCCTGTTGATAGCTCCGATTTCATACCTTTCAATACGCTCAATGATATTGAAAAGGGCGGAGGCTCGTTCCACCCTTGAATAAAGCTCTTTCCAGGCCTCTTCACCTTCAGCTGTTACCTGCCCGTTTTCCTTTATGTTGATGAGGTAGCCGATGAAATCTCCCCATTCTCTTCTTTCCAGGACCAGGGCATTTTTTGGGTAAGTCCATTCATCCATCAAGGCTTGGGCAAACCATTGAAAATCCCGGCCATGAACGTCACGGTTTCCCAGTTTGAACAGGTGTCTTTCGGAAAGTTCCGGGTAATCAGGAATATTAAAGCCGGCTTCCTGCATTATTGTGGTGGCCACAGTTTCCGATCGACTGAGCTTGCCCAGGATTCTTATTTTATCATCTTCATTTACCTGATAATATGTTTCAATGACCGGTTTAGGCCAGAAATGTCCAAGACCCCTGGAGGCAATAAGCAGCAGCAGTCCAAAAACCATAATCATGCTTATGGAAACCATTCCGGCTGTAAGCCATATCCAAGGATTGCCTGATTTAAACCACTCTTTAATCATCATAGTGTAATATAACCTGTAAGCATTTATCTGCTCAGTCAAATAGAGACTTTAACTACTTTTTATTATTAATAATTACAGTTCGTCTTGAACATGTTCTCTGATAGTCCTCAGAGTAATGATTTTAACAGGCTGCTAAAGACAATTTAAAGTTAAATACAGATATCGATTAAATGTTTAAATATGTTACAGTGAGCTGTATTTTCTTCGCAGCCTCTGTCTGACGATTTCAGCAGCAGTGTTGAGAACGAAAGTCAGGATAAACAACAGCAGGGCTGATAAAAACAGAATCCGGTAATGGGTTCCGCCCACAGCGGTTTCGGTCAGCTCAACAGCAATGTTGGCTGAAAGGGTGCGCATTCCCTCGAAAATATTGAAGTTAATAACAGGACTGTTGCCGGTTGCCATAAGAACAATCATTGTCTCGCCGACTGCCCGTCCAAACCCGATCATTACCGCTGAAAATATTCCCGGGCTAGCGGTGAGCAGAACGACTCTGGTAACAGTTTGCCACCTGGTAGCTCCAAGGGCCAGGGAACCTTCGGTCAGATGTCTGGGTACGCTGAAAATGGCGTCTTCCGCGATGGAGAAGATAGTCGGAATTACCGCGAATCCCATGGCCAGACCAACAACCAGGGCGTTTCTCTGATCATAGGTAATGCCAACATCTGTAAGCCATTGTCTGGCGCTTCCTCCGAAAAACCATACTTCCACAAAAGGACTGACAAATATGCATAACCAGCCGGTGAAAATGACAACCGGCACAAGCAGGGCAGCTTCCCATCCAGAGGTGACTTTTTTTCTGATTCTGGCCGGTATATTGGACCACAGCCAGGCAAAAAAGATTATAACCAGAGGCATTAATATTATTATTGAGAAAATCGCGGGCAGATGGTTTTCCACAAAAGGGGCCAGCCAGAGTCCGGCAAGAAACCCGAGTATAACTGTTGGCAGCGCTTCCATGATTTCTATGGATGGTTTGACCAGGGCCCTCATTCTGGATGTCATGAAGTACGCGGTATAAATTGCACCCATTATGGCCAGGGGCATGGCCAGAAGCATGGCGTAAAAAGCTGCCTTGATGGTTCCAAGTGTCAGGGGAATCTGACTGAACTTGGGTTCAAAATCATCCGTGGCTGATGAAGACTGCCAGGTATAATCCGGCTGGGAACGTCCCTCATACCAGACTTTTTGCCACAGGGCCTTGATGGATACCTCGGGGTGAGGGTTGAATACCTTCAGCAGATTGATATTATTTGAAGCGTCCGCCGTGAACAGAAGCCTCTGAACAGGGGATAAGGCCAGGTTTGTCAGGGGATGGTCGGATATTTTCTGGTTCAGAACTGTTCTGTGTGAGGCAGGGTAATGAGCTGCCAGGAATCCATCCGCGTCTCCGGTAAAAAAACCCTTGCGGTAATATTCAGGCGTAAAGGATATCACGGGTGCGTGGTGTGCCTGGAAATCACGGATTTTCTCCAGCTGGTAGATGTTCCGGTCATCCCTGACCAGGAAGTATTGACTTACACTGCCATCGGATCTTCCGATTATTATGGAAGAAGTACCCAGAATAAAACCGGCTGTGGTAATATTAACGCTCTGGTCATGGACAGCTGAAAGAGATTGTTCCAGTTTAAAGTCTTCAGGTCTGGTTATATCGTAATAGTAAATTCTTCCGTTGGAATCAGTGGCAAAAAGGCTGAAATGATTGGCTGTGACCAGAATATTTTCGATTTCACCCCTGGCCTTGCCCAGGGGATATTTTTTTACTTCAACTATTTGTTCTCCGCTCAAAAATGAAACCCTGGTGTCGAATTTCACAAGCAGCAGACGGCTGTCATTGGTTGTGGCCGCCACCACCGTTCCCCGGCTGCCTCTTTGAGTGCCGATAGCGTTCAGGGGACCTCTGTTTTCATCAACAACAAAAGGCTCTTGTCCATATGGATAAAACAGTTCCGGAGTGATGGTCCTGATTCCGCCTGAATGAAGAACATTAAATCTGTGCTCAAGAACCAGGGCCGTACCATCACTTAAACCCACAGCCATTATGTCTGTCCTGGGTTCCCCTGCGGCGTGGCTTGTTATGTATACCCCAGAAGGCAGTTCCAGAGGCACTGTTTTAACAGGTCTTCCATTCTGGATGTCAAAGAAAACCACCTTTCCGCTGCGATAATAACTAACTCCGATCTCCTGATATCGGTCCATGTCCAGGAGCATAATTTCGTCCTGGTCCACCGGAGTGGAGTAGCTGGCGTCTATTTTCACGCTGGACCCCTTGAGCATTGGCAAGACTTCAATAAAAAGAAAAACAAAGATCAGGGCCAGGGCTATGACCACAAATAATCCCCCAATGCTTACCCCGAGCCTGGATGCAAGGTCCTTAACTGCCCTGTACTTGCGAAGTTTTCCTCGTTTTTGTTCATCGGGCAGAGCGGATTTTCGAAAAATGCTTTCCTGGTCAGCTCTGTTTGTATTATTTTGGATCATAAGATTCTGATTTTTGATCATCCAGGTTCATTATTGAAAATACCAATATTTGCCAGAGATAATTCGCCGGGACTAAGTCCCTTTTCTGGAAAGCACGGTCCGTTAACTGGCATGTTGAAAGCTGTGAAACCTTAGGAACAAGAAGTATTCAAGCCATTCCCATAGCTGGTCAGAAGCCTCATAACTGTTTTCAGATGCTCAATTAACCAGCCATTGTTATTTTTAACGTATGGTCAGCTTTGCAAAGGGAACACAAAAGCCACAGAATTAACAGGGTCATCTCTGCGGCTTTTGTGCACTCTTTGTCCCTGGAAGCCTGAGTTCATGATGAACCCCGGCCGCCTCAATCTAAAGACACACTGCACTGCCTCATGGCCGTGCAGTGTGTCTTTTGTTGAAAAGATTTTACAGACCGAGCTGGTCACGGACATTTTTAGCAACGGATTCCGGAAGAGGCAGAAATCCATCGCGTACAACAACTTCCTGTCCCTGCTTAGAAAGAACCAGTTTCAAAAATTCCCTCTCAACAGGAGGCAGGGGACGCTCAGGATGTTTGTTAACATACACAAAAAGCAATCTGGCCAGAGGATAATTTCCTGTAGCAGCGTGTTCAGCGACTGGGTCGTAACAGGTTCCTCCATGCTCACGTGCTAAAGCAATCGCTTTAACTCCCGAGGTTCTGTAGCCGATACCTGAGTAGCCGATGCCGTTGATGGATTCGCTGACCCCCTGAACAACAGAAGCTGACCCGGGTTGCTCATTGATGCTGTCTTTGTAGTCTCCGTCACAAAGGGCGTGCTGGCGGAAAAATCCATAGGTTCCGGATACCGCGTTGCGACTGTAGAGAGTAAAGTCCCGGTTGGCCCAGGCGCCGGTAAGACCTAGTTGTCCCCAGCGGGTTATGTCTTCACCAAAACCGCAGCGTCTGGTGGAAGAAAATATGGCGTCGACCTGTGGAATTGAAAGGCACTCAATGGGATTGTCTTTGTTTACATATACGCCGATGGTATCGATTCCAACAGGAACCATGGTCGGGGGGTAGCCGTGACGATTTTCAAAGGACTCAATTTCTGAAGCCCGCATCTCACGGCTCATGGGACCGAAATTCACAGTGGCTTCAGTCAGGGCTGGGGGAGCGGTTCCAGAACCTGCACCCTGGATTTCAATGTTAACATTGGGATAATATCCTCTGAAGGTCTCAGCCCAAAGGGTCATCAGGTTGTTCAGGGTGTCAGAGCCCATACTGGCCAGATTTCCTGAAATACCACTGCTAGGCTGGTATTCCGGCAAGTCAGGATCAACCTGGGCCATGGAGCTGTTTCCAAGAAGCATGGACAGCAAAAGGGCAAGAAAGATAAATCTTTTCATGAAATTCCTCCGTTAAACGTTTTTTTAAATTTGCCAAAACATATGCCTGACGCACAATTAAGTATCTAATAATTTATTGTTACAGATTTATGACGTGAATATGTCTTTTTTCCGAAGATGTTTTAGAGGCTTTGAATATGGGATTTGGAAGCGGCTGGTTTATTATGACTGCCTGAATTCATGAATGAAAATTCGGCACAGGCATCATATTGATGATATTGCTGAATCTTAACAGGCTGCTGAAAATCTCCCAATTGTTGCGTCGCTGCAGGTTGAGTTCAATGTTCAATGTTCAATGTTCAAGGTTCAAGGTTGGAGATTAAGAAGAAGATTGATATTGGAATTTTTTTCTCCATGTCACGCCTTGGCCTGAGAATTTTTGAACAGCCTGTCTAATAAGGACTTTTTCACGCTGTTAACCAGATTAATTAGAAAGGGGCTGTAGAAAGGATGTCAATGTCTGAGAAAAGCTGTTTTTTGTCAGGTAATTACCAATGTCTCAATCTTGACCTTTAAAGGCTTGAGCAAAAGCTCAGGGTTCAGCATTGTTAGAGGATTATGATAAGCAGGTTTTTTTGCGTCTATTGAATCACTGGGCCTGTTGCCACATCCCGGATTGTTTTCTTCTGGCGTCCTCCTCAAGACCGAACCAGTACATGCATATCTGTTGACGGCAATAGTCTCTGGAAACCGCGGCCAGACCTCTTCTGACCAGCTCTTCGCTCACGTTCAAGCCTTCATCAGAAGAGTAAACATTGGCAATAAGCCGTCCCCTGTTATCCTCCATAAAGGGGATGATGGTAACCATTTCTTCATTTATCATCCCAGCCAGAAAACTTCTGGATTCAGGACCTCCAGGTTCATTAAGTAAAGGTGCCTTTATCCCGTAAAGTCTGATTATAATGGTTTCACCATAAGGAGATAACACCGATAATGTATGCGGGTTGATTATTTCCTGGACATGGCCCTGCCAATGTTCAGTAAGAAGATAAGGTGGCAGGGCTCCTGAACCTGTTTTTCTCTGTTCTGAAGCCAGGAAATACCCTTTGGCCAGATAAGCGGCAATAAGAATCAGCGCAAGGAAAAAAAGAATCCGCTTCTTGTCTCTGAGTCTGGTCAGTGAAAAATAACCGGACAGCATGTTCACGATACACCTTTACAATAGTTTGGATTTCTTGAATTAAGTCAGATATTGCCTTATTTAAGCATGGTTATCCTTCAAGGCAAGGCTCAGTCATTTGACTTGAACACATGGCTGAAAAGCCGTATGTTTTCATCTGCATTAAATCACTGAATAAAAATAAGCTTGTTTCCAGACAAAGAACCAATTATTCTATAACTTCATTCACATCCTATGCTGATTTAGAGCAAAGCTGAAGATTTATTTTCTGTCTGAAAGCATAACCACTCTGAAAAAAAGGTTTTTTATGAGGTTCTGATGATAATTGATTCCCTGTTCTGGAGCATGGGCGGATGGATCATAAGAATCTGCATGATCCCCGTAATCGGCATGCGCAAGGATAATCCTACTACCTGCCTGGCCTGGGTGGCGGTTATATTTCTGTCTCCATGGCTGGGTCTGATTCTGTATCTGCTGGTGGGGGAATATGGTCTGACAAGACCCAGACTGAGCCGCAGGCTTAAGAATCATATGAATTTCCACCGCGTTAATTCAGAATATCTTGAATGTCCCAGCTACCAGGGATGTCAGGTAAGTCACGATTACCAGGTACTGGTCAGTCTTGCTGAGAGACACGGTGGCCTGCCCCTACTGGGAAGCAATAAGGTCGGGCTTATTGCTGACACAAATGATTTTATCTCATCTCTTATAGCTGACATCCATAAGGCTCAGGATCATATCCATCTGCTGTTTTATATTTTTAGAAATGATGCAACTGGAAAAAGGGTAGCAGAAGCACTGGCGCAAGCAGTCAGCAGGGGAGTGCGGTGCAGGGTTTTGGCGGACGCGGTTGGTTCCAGGGGGATGTTTTCTGAATTAGGCAGGTGGATGAATGAGCAGGGAATAAAAATATTTCCTGCTCTGCCGGCAAATCCTTTGAGACTCAGACTTTCCCGGCTGGATATAAGAAACCATCGCAAGCTGGCCATTATCGACGGTCAGATCGGCTACACAGGATCCCAGAATATTGTTGACTCTGACTTCGGCCATAAGAAAGCAGGTGAATGGCATGACGTAATGGTCAGAATCAATGGGCCAACTGTCAGACAACTGCAGGCGGTCTTTGTTGAAGACTGGTTCTATGAAACAGGTGAAGTGCTGGATTTTCCCGATCTTTATCCTGAAACCAGAAAGGAGGGATCCGCCGCCATTCAGGTCGTCCCCACAGGACCTGATCAGCCTACAGAAGGATTTCAGGATATACTTATTCAATCCATTCAATCGGCAAGACGAAGGGTTTCAATTACATCCCCGTATTTCATACCCAATGAAGGTCTGATTACCGCCCTGAGACTGGCAACGGCCAGGGGAGTGGAGGTTGATATAATTGTTCCGGACCGCAGCGATCATCTTCTGGTGGATCAGGCCACTGCTTATTATTGCGGAGTGGTCCTAAAAAACGGCGCCAATGTATATCAGTTCAAAGAGGGCATGATTCATGCCAAGATCATGACCGTTGATGACGATATGGCCATGGTGGGATCTGCCAATTTTGACATCAGGTCATTTTATCTGAATATTGAACTGGTGCTGATTTTGTTCGAACCTGAATTCATATATAATTTAGGGATGCTGCAGAACTGTTATAAAGGTCATTCCACTCTGATAAGGGCTGACGCCTGGTTCAAACGTCCCCTTCCCAAGAGAATGTTCGAAGGCATGGTTAAGATATTCAGCCCCTTGTTATAGATTGATTAAAAGTTTTCAAAAAACCATAAAGAAAATACACAGAGCTTTATAAATGAACATGGATCTGAATCTGGTTATATCCGTCCTGGTGGCCCTGGCCGTTCTGGGCCTTCTGATCTGGAAAAAGGGCACCAACTGTTTGCCGTGACTTTTTATCTACGGCCCGCTGGGAGCGGGTGTGGTGACTTACTATTTGTTATCCAAAATCTTTTAAAGATATTCTTTCTGAATAGCTTGCTTAACAGCCTGTTAAGGGGAAGATATCCAGAACTCATGAGTATTTTTTGGGGATCAATTTTCACAAGTTCGGTTCTTGTGAGCACTAGCCGGAACAGGTTAAGATAGTTCAGAAAACACATTGTTCCCTTAGAGCAGGGTCTTGAGGGTTGTCATTTGTTCTGTTTACTCGTGTCCTCATGTATTGGTATGGTAAATGTAAATTTTGCCCCATGGCCGGGTTTGCTGTCCACTGATATATCCCCGCCGTGATCCTGAATAATGCGATAGGAAACAGCCAGTCCAAGGCCGGTGCCTTTATCCTTGGTGGTGAAAAAGGGACTGAAAATTTTTTTCATTTTGTCAGAGGGGATGCCCTGACCGGTATCCTTCATCAGAATCCTTACATTCCGGTCTTCTTTTCGTGAGGCGACAGTCAAGACACCCCCATCAGGCATTGCTTCCAAGGAGTTTTTAATCAGGTTGATCAAAACCTGTTTAATCTGATCTTTGTCCATGTTCACCAGGGGCAGATTCGGTGCTAGTTCTAACCTGCACTCTATCTTTGAAGCCTTAAGCTGATTATCAAAAATTTTGACCGTATCTGTAATTATCTGGTTGATTTCACAGGGCTCTTTTTTGATTTTAATCGGCCGGGTAAAGTCCCTGACTTCATATAACATCTTTTCCAGACGCTGGGCTTCCTGGACAATGATATTTAATTTTTCCTGTTCCGGACAGTCTTGGGGTAAACTTTTCTGGGTCTGTCTGGCGAATCCAGCCATGATCATAAGTGGATTTTTGATTTCATGGGAAAGATGAGAAGCGGCTTCGCCTATGGCAGCGAACCTCTCAGCCTGGATCAGTTTATGCTGGGTTTTAACCAGCTCATCTATGGCCTGTCTGGTTTCATTCGCCTGTTCCTCAGCCAGCTGGGATTTATCTTTGGCTTCCTTGACCTTTTGTTTCAGATTTTTCACCATTATCTCGAAGCCCTGGGCAAGCTTTCCCAGCTCATCCTGTCCCAGATCCTTGAATTCAGCATCAAGATTGCCTTTAGTGATTCTATTACCCATATCGTGCAGCAAGGTTATTCTGTTGATGATGGTTCTCTTGAGGAAGTAAATCAGGGTAAATATCAAAAGCAGAAGGCATCCCAGTCCAAGGAGCATATTCTGCAGCTGGTGCATTTTAAGCAGGGCCAGGTAAGAGTCGGCATTCTGCATTACCAGCATGCTGCCCAGGATGGGGTGAGAACGGCCGTGGCAATGATAACATTCTGGTTGATTGGCTACTGAACGTACGGTCATGAAAAAAGAGCCTTCATCCAATTCCACCAGGGCTGATTTTTGGGTTTTATTTTTCAGAGTGTTGCCCAGTGAATCAAGTATATTCTCATTAAAGTAAACCGCGTCCATATCCTTACGTATAACATCAGTCCGGGTGGAGTAGGTTATATTGCCCTGAAAATCCGTCAGATATACCGTGAGATCATCATAAAGGTTGTCAATCCTGCGGAATTGCTCGTGGGTTCCCATGTTGTCCCCCAAAAGCATGGGTTCTTCAATATTTAGTTCAATAAGATCAGTGGTTCTGTAACCCATGTACTGTATCTGATTTATTATATCCACTCTCTGCCAGTAGGAATTGACAGCTATGAGCAATATAAAGACCATTATGGCCAGCAGGGAAACCAGTGAGATGACTTTTACAGTAATTGAATTACGGAATATCTGTAATAATCTCATGTTATTACCTACAAATTCCATGTGAAAATTTATATTCCCTGTTCTGCCGGTTTAATGAGCGCCTGAATGCAGCAGAGGCTTGTAATTGATGTTTCTGACACGCTCGTCCTCATGACAGGGCGAGCAATGCTTTTCAATGGATAAATTTCCAATGATCAGATCAGGATTTCCAGTTAAGGCATGTTCTGACCCAGGCCCATGACAGACCTCACAACCGGCATGTCCCAGCTCCGGGGTTTCTTCAAAACTGACAAACCCACCAGGCTTTCCATAACCAGTGGTATGACACTCGTAACATTCCTGCTGCTCAGATGGCGTGAGTTTATCATGCATCAGCAATACATTTTTATCTGACCTGGATTTGGCGGCATATCGCATGAAATATTCATAATTCTGAGGATGGCAATCCCTGCACGCCTCAGAGCCGACATATTCCCCGGGCAAAGAAATCGCCTTTACCAGATTTGCTCCCGTGAAAATGATTAAAACCAATGACGCGGCTAAAATGAGATATTTCATGTTGTTAACCTTCCCTTTGAGCATTTGATCAACCCTGGTGCAGGTTTCATGTATACTCCAACTTTATAATTTATAAACTAATCGGAAAAAGCATAAAGTTCAAGTTACCTGAAAAGAGAAGCATTTCTAAATTAAGTTATTCAGTTGATTCAAATTAATTTTGTTTGCAAAGTTTGTCAGCTTTTGAAAAGGGCGGCTACATGTTTTTCAAGCTCCCTGAGCCTTTGTTTATGGGAAAGTTCCTGATCCAGCACATGAATGCGCAGGATTTGTCCAACGAGCTGAACACTTGCAGTTCCCGGAAGCAGACTTACCACCCAGACAAAGATTACCCTGGCTGTAGAGTTGGCCAGTTTGAGGTTGTAATTCATAAAACCTGTATTCAGGGGCATGGAAGGTCTGAAAGCCCTGGAAGCCACATCCAGCCCTCCCAGAACAGACAGACGGATAAAAAACGGCGTAAACCTGATGATTCCTGTAACGCGCATGTTTTGCGGCGGGATGAGAAGAGAACTGAGAGCAGCGGATATGGTTATCACAAAAATGATCAGAAAGGGTTGACTGATCTTGCCCATTGAGAGCCCCCACCATATTAAGGCAAAGATAATCCAGCGGAAGATAAAACCTTTAAGCAGATCACCTGGTTTGGCGTTAAAGCCGTTGAAATGCTTTGATTCATCAAGGTAATCTTCAGCAGAATTCCCCTGATTGCCGGCAGTTTTTTTGTTTTTCATAAGATACTAAATCCCCCACAAGGCCAGTAAAGCAAAAATTATTATCAGGGACATGAAGAGCAAGCCAAAAATTGACCAGGCAGAGATCCTCAGCTCTAAATCACGGGAGATTTTCCTGGCTGACTGGCTTTGAACAAGGCGCTCTGTGAACCGGGCAAAATTCATCTGGCCCCAGCCTGTTTCCATGAGGCCATGCTGTCTGATCCTGGAGTTTGAATGGTACCATATTTTGTCGATTATCAGGGCCGCGTCCGGCAATGTTCGCATAATTATGCCTGTAAGCTTTTCAATTTTTCTTCCAAAAAGCAGATACAATACAATTCCTATAAGCACAGGCCATGCAGCAGACAGCAACAGGCTGGAATCAGTCCACATAATCCGGCTTTCCAGGTACAGTTCATGAAAGACCCATGGCAGTCCCGGTATGGCTATGATCATGATGAACCACAACATGGTTTGACTTAAAATGGCCTGGGGTTTCTTTTTTATGGTGATCATCTGTCTCATGAAATGGGCCATGAGCAAAGTAGTTAATATGGAAGAGATGAATATAAGAAATAAAAAGGGTTGGTTAAAGGGACCCGCATTGGCTGCTTCCTTGAGGAGATACTTGGCTTGAGCGCCACCGGTAAAGGGAGCGCCTGCCAAAGCAAGGGCCGGAATTGCCAGCAAGATTATGAGGATTATTTTTCTCGGGCCGGATATGTCTGACCCAGCAACAGCCGTACCCAGAAACAAGGCGGACTTTGACAGGGCATGGTTGAATACCAGCAGATAAATCACCGAAGCAGCCATGAGCCAGAGACTTTGATCCATAATGCCCAGTCCCAGGCAAAATATCATCAGCCCCATCTGGCTGATGCTGGAATAGGCCAGAATGATTTTGGGGTCTTTTTGAAGCAGGCCAGCCATGGCTCCAAAAAATGCTCCTCCAAGGCCAAGGGCAGCAAATGCCAGGCCCCAGGTGCCAAAGGAAGCAACCCCAACTGGAAAGAAGTTTATCCATCCCAGAAGGCCGGCTTTAATCATGGAGGCGCTCAAGACCGCGCTGGCCGGGGTAGGGGCCACCGGATGCGCCAGGGGGAGCCAGAAATGCAGAAATATCATTCCGGCTTTGATGCCGAACCCGGCAAAGAGAGTTAAAAATACGGGATGTGTTTCAGGAAGCCAGGCCAGGGAAGAGACGATATCAATAAAATAATGACTGGGGCTTAAAAAAACAGCCATCATAATCCCTGCGATTAACAGGCCTTCTCCCAGCACAGCCATAATCAGATAAATTTTCCCTGCCCTGCGGGCGAGGTCTGTGCCTGAATGGACAATAAGGCTGAAGCTGCAAAAGGTCATGACAGCGAAAAAAGTGTAAAAACTGACAGCGTCTCTAGCAGCGACCAGGCCAATATTACCGCACATGGTCAGCAAAAACATAACACAAAAGGACCTGCTTAAGGCAGTTTTCCTGGGCCCCAGGGCCCAGAACAGCCCGGAGGTGAGCCAGACCAGGGAGGTTATCAGCAGAAAAGTGTTGCCAGATGGACCAAATCCCAGGCTGGATTTTAACAGGAAATTTTCCAGATCAGTTTCTGTAGAGGCGTCTCCTGTGATGGCCAGATATAATGCAGGCAGGGCAGCCAGAGCCATCAGCCTGCAGCCGATTCTCAATCCTGGCCCGGGAAGGACGCAGACAGCTGCGATGAGCAAGGGGAAAAAAACAGCTGTAATCCAGATCATGGGTATACCCCCATCCCCAATGCTATCTGCCTGGCCAGTCCTAGAGGGCTCCAGTTCCAGTAGGCAAACAGGCCGGCAAAAAGAGCGGCCGCAGCCGTGAATATTGGAGGAACAAGAAGCATCCATGGAGCCTCAAGCCGGCTGGGCCTGATGGTTTTCCATTCCCTGCCGGAAGGCTCAAACCATATGGAGTGAACAACCGGGAGAAAATAGGCCGCGTTGAGCAGGCTGCTGGTGACCAACACTCCCACTATCCACCCGCTTCCTCCGTGCAGACTGCCAAGTCCAAGATACCATTTGCTGACAAAACCGGCCATGGGAGGAATTCCTATCATGCCGAAAGCGGCCACGGTAAACATTATGGCTGTAACGGGCATGCGTCGGCCAACCCCTTTTAAATCGCGGATATTATGCAGACCAAGGATTTCAGCGAAATTGCCGGCGCAGAAAAACAGGGTTACTTTCATTATTCCCTGGTGTACCAGGTGAACAATGGCTCCTACCGTGGAAAAAGAAGCGATAACCGCCGCTCCCAGGGTAATGTAGGAAATCTGGCTTACGGTGGAGTAAGCCAGTCTTTTCTTGAGATCGTTTTGAGAAAGGGCACGCAGTGAGCCATAGATTATGGTGAAGGAAGCGGCAACAGCCAAAGGAGCAAGAAGGCCGAGAAAACCCGCGAAATCCCTGCCAAAAACATCAAATACTACTCTGACGATTCCGAATGCGCCAGCCTTGACCACAGCAACTGCGTGCAGCAAAGCGGATACAGGGGCAGGTGCCACCATGGCCACAGGAAGCCAGCCGTGCAAAGGCACAAGGGCAGCCTTAACCCCCAGCCCCATGATAAGGATGAGGAAAATTATCCGGAGAATGTTATGTTGATCAGGTCCAAGGGCTTCCAGGGCCCCGGTATCAACAAACTCAAGAGGACCGGCAATCACCTGCAGCCAGACTACTCCCAGGAAAAGCAGTGCTCCTCCCAGAATGGTATACCAGAGATAGGTCCGCCCGGCTTCCAGGGCGACCTTTGTTTCCCTGTGGACTACAAGGGGATAAGTGACCAGGGTCAGAAATTCATAAAAGATAAAAAAGGTAATTAGATTTCCAGCCATGGCAATACCAGTACAGGCTGTCACGCAGAGGCTGAAAAAACCAAAGAAACGGCTCCGGTTTGGAGATCCTTCAAGGTACCCCACAGCGTAAAGGGTTGTTACAAGCCATAAATTGCTGGAAAGCGCCAGGAACATGAGAGACAGGAAATCTACCCTGAGCACAAAATCAAATCCAAGACCCATGCTGAAGCTTGCCTGGTGTATATGGTCCAGGACCAGAAGGCGGTAAGCCATGTAATGAACCGCAATCACTTTAAAGGCGGCTCCAACCAGGTTCAGGGCAGTTCTCAGCCTTGTGCTCTGTTCTTTAAGGAAGAAGATGATCAGTCCAGTGAAAAATGAGCTGGAAAGCATGATAACAGGGAGCCAGAAGTTCAGATTCAAGGCGTTATTCCCCCCTGGATTGCATGACAGACCCGCTCACTGAGCAAAAAAATCACTTCTTTGGACCTGAAACCTATTAAAATAGACAAGAGCGCCAGCAGCATTGCTGACTTTTCCATGATAAAGGATACCGGACCGCAGCATGATATCTGGTCATCTGAAACAAATGTCTGGGATAGAATTCTGAATATATATGCAGCTGTTAAAAGACCGCCAAGTATCGGGGCAGCGGCCAGCCACCATTGGCCGCTGGCCAGGATTGACTGCAAGAGCATCCACTTGGCCACAAAACCTCCGCTGGGAGGCAAACCCATGAGGCTGACTCCAGCCAGGGCCAGGGTAAAGGTGGTCATTGGCAATCTATCAGCAATATTGCGCATGGACTTGAGGTTATCAGTTCCAGTTGCCTGAATCAGATTGCCTGCTGCCAGAAACAGTGCGGCCTTGGCCAGGCCATGAGAGATTGTCTGGAATACACAGGCGGTCCAGGCTTCGATTTTCCAGGCCGGGTCTGGAGTCATAAATGTCAGAGGGAACAATAGAAAAAGATATCCTATCTGGCCAACACTGGAATAAGCGATAATCAGCTTGAGTCTGGTTTGTATAATGGCCTGGTATGAACCCCAGATTACCGCGGCCACTCCAAAAAAACCAACCAGTACTGCAGCCTCGGGAGTGGCTGTTGAACCTTGAAAAACAGTCAGCCATATTCTCAGAAGAACATAAAAAGATCCTTTGATTACCAGGGCTGAAAGTATAGCGCTCACCGGGGCCGGAGCTTCTCCATGCGCGGAAGGAAGCCAGAAATGAAATGGAAACAGGGCTGTTTTCATGATCAGACCAACGGACATGAGTCCCAGGGCCAGGGCCATGAGAGGACCTTTACTGGTGACTGCCCCCAATAAATACATATCCAGCAGACCGGTCTGAGCATAGAGAAAGCCCACCCCCAGCAAAAAAGCCATGGATCCGGCCATGGCTACCAGAAAATAACGAAGAGCGGCCACCAGGGAAACACTGGTTCCTGACAAAGCAGTCAGGGCCGCGGCGCTGATGCTCACAAGCTCCATGACCACATAGGCGTTGAAAATATCAGAAATAAAAAAAATGGAGTTTAATGATCCCCATAAAAACAACCATAAAGGCCAGAAATGCCTGGCCTGGTCCTGATTCTTTTCCCTGGTAAAAAATAAAACCGAGTAAATACTCACCAATAATCCCACAATACCGGTGAGAAAAATGAATAAAACAGATAAACCATCCACATATAACCCGATGCCCAGGGGTTCGGTCCATCCTCCCAGATTCAAACGCCTTGCTCCATCCCGGTAAATATGGCCGGTAAGAATCATTGAGGCGGCGAAAGTAAAAAATGCACAGGATAATCCAGTGTAACTCCTGATTTTCTCTGGAAAAAGAAAACAAAGTACCGCCCCGGTAAATGGAATAAGGATTAAAAGTTCAGGCACAGCTATTCTTCCATTTCAAGGTCATGCTCCAGCCGGCAGTGCCCGGTTTTTTCCCTGATGCGTCTGGCCAGACAAAGGGCAAAGGCAGTGGCACTTATGGTTACCACAATCCCGGTCAGAACCATGGCCTGGGGTACTGGATCTATATCAGAACTTCTGCCGTGGTAAGCCAGACTGATAAGAAACAGGAAGGCCCCTCCAGCCATAATGTTAAGGCTGACAATCTTTCTGATCAGGTTAAGGTGGCTTACAAGTCCCAGCATCCCTACCAAAAAGAGGACTATGGAGGTCAGGGAGTAAATTGTGAGTGTAGTCATGTTGGTTCAACGTTCAAGGTTCAAAGTTCAAAGTTTAATTCTCAAAACTGAAAATTAAAATGAAAAAAATATGGAACAATAAGTTTGGCCGACATTTATATTGTGTCTTTTCAGTAAGCCCCTGCTGTAGTTTTTTCTGTCAGAAAAATCAGGAAAATGTATTTTATCGGTATGACAAATATTCGGTGTTAAGTTTTGCTAATCATTCCGGCGAGTGTGGGGAACAAGAATTTTTTTCCGGACTTTTTGGGGGTCTGGTTTTTATCCCCTGATTCCTTCCCGGTGATGCCAGAACCAGGCTGATGAGGCAAAGAGCTATGGACAGAGTCGCTGCGTATTCCAGGCCCAGGATCCATATTTTGGCCTCTGGATGGGTCATGAAGTGGTCATTGAAAAACATGGATGATGAGGCCAGGATCAGGAAAAAAACGAATCCTGAACTGATAATTATTTTCCACCATAAGCGGGGTAATAAAGCCAGTGAGGGATGACCAGCCTGCCAGAGCATGACTCCTCCTGAAGCCAGGACAACTCCGGCCTGGAAAGCGCCACCCGGAGCAAAGGCCCCTAACCACAAAAGATAGCCTCCAATTAAAACCATCAATGGCAATAATAACTTAATGATCCATCTCCCAACCGGCTCTGCCGGAGCAGGCAGTATGGAGCCTTTTATTGTGCTGGCGCGGCGAACGCACAGAACTCCAAGCACGGCTACCAGCAGGACTCCCAGCTCCAGCCAGGTGTCATATCCTCTGAAATCAAGAAGAACAGCTGTTACAGGATATTCAAGGTGGGTGTCAGGCATGGATTTTCGAACCAGAGGACCAAGACCCTGAAAATCATCCGGGATGAACATTATCGCGTAAGCCATCAGTCCGGCCAGAACAACAAGTGGAATTAGCAGAATAAATAAATTTCCATGGGTTGGCCGGTTTCGGGAAGATGAAAGAGTTCCCAGAGCATCCATGAGCAGGACCCCTGCGAGTCCAGCGCCCACAGCTGCCTCAGCAATGGCGATATCAGGAGACTTCAGCCTGGTCCAGGCCAGAGACAGAAGCATGCCGAAAGTTATGAACAGTACAATGGCCTGGAAATGATCCCTGGCCCGGATAATACTCCAGGCTACGCCTATCAGGGAAAGTCCGATTACCAGATCAAATACCAGGCCCATTTTCCTTTTTCCCGGATTGAGATGATATATGCATGTGGTTGCCGATAAAATAGCAGGCGCTTGAACTGCCAATTAAGGCTAAAAACCATATAAGTCCCATTTTGATGGCTTCGGGAACTGAGCCGGATACAAAAACAAGCCCCAGGACCATAAATCCCAGGCCAAGGTTGTCAGCTTTGGTCAGGGCGTGCAGCCGGCTGTAGGTATCTGGGAAACGAATAAGTCCAATTGTTCCTGCAAGGAAAAACACTCCTCCGCATAGACAAAAGATTACGGAAAAAATTTCATAAATGCTCATTTTTGTTATCCAGCAAAAATTCATATGCGGTATTGCGGACAAAGGCCAGAACAGCCATTACAGTAAGCAGGGCAAAGAGCAGGGCCGCGTTTCGGATAAACGGTGATTCAAGGGCCTGGGCGAGAAGCAGGAGGGTGGCCACCCCAGTGGTCCCGAACAACTGGGCCGAGACCATCCTGTCAGCCTGATTTGGACCTTTGAGAACCCGCCAGAGTCCGGCCAGGATGTTCAATACCAGAAAAAGGGCCATGCCCAGAAAAAAAACATTCATTGTTGTGATAACCTGTTTCAAGCTATGCTTTTTCGATGATGGTGGCTACTCCCTGACCACCGCCCACACACGCTGCTGCGCAGCCCAGGGAAGCATTCTCCAGGGCGAGGATCCTGGCCAGGGTGCCCACCATGCGGATTCCAGTGGCGCCCATGGCGTGTCCAAGGGCTATGGCGCCTCCCTTGATGTTCACCCGGTCAGGCTCTATTTTTAATTCCCTGATCATGTTCAGGACCACGGCGCTGAAGGCTTCGTTTATTTCCCAATAATCAATGCTGTCAGGCTCCAAACCTGCTTTTTCAAGAGCCCTCAACGCGGCAGGAACAGGTGCCTGTCCCATTATCGTGGGATCAACTCCGGCAAACCCTATGGATTTTATCCTGGCCAAGGGTATTATTCCAGCCTTGCGGGCTTTATTCTCCGACATTAAGAGCATGGAGCTTGCGCCGGCGTTTAAGGGTGAAGCGTTTCCCGCGGTTGTAAGGCCCTCTTCCATGAAAGCAGGCTTCAAGGCGCTCATGACTTCCAGAGTTGCCTCTGGCCTTATGCTTTGATCCTGTTTGACCATGACAGTTTGTCCGTTTTCCAGATTGCCTTCAACAGGAAATATTTCTCCGGCAAAGAATTCCTCTTCAAGGGCTCTGGCTGCAAGATGGTGGGATCTGACCCCCCATTGATCAAGCTCTTTCCTGGTCATGCCGGTCATTTGAGCCAGTTTTTCAGCAGTGAGTCCCATGTTCAGGGAAGTATTCATATCCCAGTGAGCAAAGGAAGGGTCTTTGAAAAGAGCTGGATTAATATCCGCCCAGCCAGAGGAATATAGTTTCGGTCCTATGGGCACCCTGGTCATGTGTTCCATGCCTGCTATTAAAACCGTGTCAGCGAATCCAGCTGAGATTTCCAGGTATCCAATGTGCAGGGCGGACATTCCTGATCCGCACTGCTGATCCAGGAATTTAGCCGGGGTTTTGGCCGAAAGATTTGACAGAAATATCGGGGTTCGTCCGCCATAGGTCCATTGTTCGTTTACTCCCAGAGCGCATCCAATGATAAAGTCTTCAATTGTATCAGGGTCAATCCCTGATCTTTTTACCAGCTCCGGCAGGAGTTTCGCCAGCAGATCATCAGCCCTCTGCCTGTGGAAGATGTCTTTGGAAGGATCTTTTGGTTTTGATTTTGAATTGGCTGTTCGCAGATAGCCGGCAATGAATACTTCTTGCATGAAATACCTCCGTATTGCGAGTTCAATGTTCAATGTTGAATCCGTGAGCTCCTGTTTTCACGGATTCAGTTTCAATGCCGGATCTTGAAGGCTGAATTTAAAGTTTAGGCAACAAGTTTGCACCACCGGGCCAGAAAAAGGGCGTAAACCCTGGCCGTGTGGATTATGCTTTCCATTTCAACTCTTTCGTTTTCCGCGTGGATATTTTCAGCTATGGGACCGAAACAGGTGGCCCGTCCTTTTCCGAACGACATGAAAGCCCTGAGATCAGTGGTGCAGGTGGCAATATATTTTTCCGCGAGTTTTCCTGAAATATCCCGGTGACAATCCGAAAGCATGGAAAGGGCCGGTGTGTCCATGCTTATGGTGTGCCCCCGGGACCTGAACCCGTAAAAGATTATTCCGGGAGGATTCTGCCTGAGCCAGGGATCATTTGCCGCGCTTTGTTCAACAGTTCCGGTGATGATGGTTTTTATCTCCTCAAAGCTCATTCCCGGAAAAAAAGACATCCTGCAGTCGAACCGGGCAAAAGCGGGCACTGTGGAGGGCCAGTCTCCGCCTTTGATCACCCCGATATTAAGGTTCAGGGGATGGGCAAAGTCTTTGTATTCGTCAGGTGTGTCCGTATGGTTCAGTTTTTCTTCCATCTCCCTTAAGGCCTGAATAATGGGGAAGCATTTTTCAACGGCATTGGCCCCCATCCCGGCTTCCAGGACATGGCGGGGCTTTCCGCTAACTTCAACCCGGAACCATAAAACCCCTACCTGACTGGTAAGGATGTTTGGGCCAAATGGTTCGGGAATCAAAACAGCTTCGGCGTCATACCCGGCATCCAGACAGGCCAGGACACCGTTGCCGCTGCATTCTTCCTCGATTACTCCTTCCATGGTCAGGTCGGCGCCAAGACCGAATCCGGCCCGCTCCACGGCTTTGGCCGCGTAAACCATGGCTGCAACTCCAGACTTCATATCCCCGGCACCGCGCCCCATGAGCCAGCCGTCTTTAGAAACCGGCTTGAAGGGATCACTATCCCAGTATGAAAGGGGTTCAGGGCTGACCACGTCCAGGTGGCCGTTGAAAAGGGCGCTTTGGCCTTCCTCTCCGGCAGCCTTGATCACTGCGACAATGTTATCCCGTCCGTCATTTTTATGGTATGCCCAGTCAACAGGGGCAAATCCGGGATGATCTTTCAGTTTTTGAGGGTCAATGGGAATTCTGACCGGGTTGTAGCCAAGACTTTTAAGCTCATTTTCCATGACGTTGACCACTGAGGCCTCATTGCCCAGAGTGCTTGGCTCCCGCACAAGTTTGCAGGTAAAATTGAAAATTTCATCTGAATAGCGGTCTATGGTCTTTAATATGGATTTTTCTTCAGGGGTCATGGCAATCTTTGTGGATATTTTTTTAACAGTTTAGCATTTATATCAAAATATTGGCAGTTTACCCTCAGGCGCCCTGAATCGGGCCTGCGTCTTTTCCCTGATTTCATCAAGGTTTGATTCGCTGGCGATTTCGCGTAAGATAAGCTGTTCATCCTGCATCTCAAAGACGGCCAGTTCAGTAATGATCATGTCAACGCATTTCCTGGCGGTCAGGGGCAGGGTGCACTGTCGAATTATTTTGGGCAGGCCTTTTTTGGTGCAATGGGAAGTAACCACCACGAGTCTTTTGGCCTTTTGGGCCAGTTCCATGCCTCCTCCTATGCCCGGGGCAAATTTGCCTGGGATAATCCAATTGGCCAGGTCTCCTTTTTCAGAAACCTCAAGGGCGCCCAGAAAGGCGATATCCAGCCTGCCGCCGCGCACAATGGCAAATGATGTGGCGCTGTCAAAAAAGCTGGCCCCCTTGTTTACGGTTATATATCCTCCCCCCGCGTCAATCTGCATTGGATGGGCGTTTTCCTTTGCAGCAGCTTTGCCTGCCCCGAGCACTCCGTTTTCTGAATGGATCATGACTTGTGTTTTTGCATCCAGATAACAGGGAATCAGGGTGGGCAGTCCTATTCCGAGGTTGATGGTCATACCTGAAGTTATGGCTTTAGCAGCCCTGGCCGCAATTTTTTGTTTATAAGACATGGTGGGCAAGTACTCCGTAAAGTTCCCGGCTGTTTTTCACCTGAACGATATGGTCCACAAACACGCAGGGTGTGTGCACGTGATCAGGACTGATCCCGCCGGGTTCAACAAGTTCAAATGTTTCAGCTATAACCAGGTCAGCGGCCTGTGCCATAAGAGGATTGAAGTTGAAAGCGGTCCTGGTGTAGCAGAGATTTCCCAGTGTATCTGACGCGGCAGCGTGTATCAGGGCTACGTCCGCTCTGATGCACGGCTCAAGTATGGCCTTTTTGCCCTGAAAAACTGATACATTCCTTGATTCTGCGATTATGGTGTCCACCCCGATATCCGTGATAAGCCCCAGAAGTCCGGCCCCGCCACAGCGGATCTTTTCCGCCAGAATGCCCTGGGGATGGAATTCGATTTCCACCAGCCCCTTGTTCATCATTTCAATGACCCTGTTGTTAAGGCCGAGGTGAGAAATAATCAGCTTTCTGACTATTCCCGCCTCAACCAGTCTGGAAATGCCGATGCCCGGTTCATTGACCTCATTCTTGATCATGGTCAGATCTCTGGCCCCTGATTTCAACAGGGCTTCAAGAAGAGTCATGGGTGTCCCTGGATTGCCGAACCCCCCAACCATGATGGTCTGTCCACTTTTGATAAGGTTGACAGCTTCATTAATTGAAGTGAGTTTGTTCATTGCTGCCCGCTTTCATATCTTGTAGGTTATTCTGGCATAAGCCCTGTTCAGGGTTTCATCAAGGAGCCCGAGCAGCTCCTCAATTTCATTTTTATTAATTATCAAAGGCGGGGCAATAAGGACATGGTCTCCCTGTCTTCCATTCACGCAGCGTCTGGGGTAAATGACAAGCCCCAGTTCATAGGCCAGGTCAGTAAGCAGTTGCCCTACTTCCAGTCTGGGCTCGAAAGTTTCCTTGGTTTTGGAATCAGCCACCAGTTCAATGGCCCAGAGCAGGCCGATGCCCCTGACGTCGCCGATAAACGAATACTTTCTGGCCAGATCTTTAAGGCCTTTGCCCAGGATCTTACCCATATTCATGGAATTATCGCACAGTTTATCCTCAAGAACAATTTCCAGGACCTTGAGTCCTACAGCGCAGGCCATGGGTGATCCCGCATGGGTGTGGCCATGGGGAAATCCTCCGGTCTGCATGACTGTTTCCACGATTTCTTCACGGGCAATAGTGGCTCCAAGGGGAAAATATCCCGAAGACATTCCCTTGGACAGGGCAATGATGTCGGCCTGCAAATCCCAGTGTTCATAGGCAAACAGCTTTCCTGTGCGACCATAGCCGGTCATGACTTCGTCCAGTATCAGAAGGATTTCATATCTGGTGCAGATATCTCTGATAATGTCGTAATACTCCCTAGGGGGTATTATGGCCCCTGCGCTAGCCCCGGTAATGGGTTCGCAGATGAAGGCGATGATGTTTTGCGCTCCGTGGTCCAGGATGCATTTTTCCAGGGCCCAGGCGCAGGCCAGATCACATCCTGGGTAGGTCAGGTGGTATGCGCAGCGGTAGCAGTATGGAGCGGGAATCCGGGGCTGGGGGCGCATCATGGGCCTGTAAGGATTTTCCAGAGGGGCGTATGAAGTGACTGACAGGGCGCCCATTGTGGCCCCGTGGTATCCGGGGGAGCGGGAGATGAACATATGCCTGCCTTCCAGGCGGGCATAATAATACTGGCGGGCCAGTTTCATGGCTGACTCGACTGCTTCGGAACCTCCGGAAACATAGAAAACCTTGTTCAGATAGGGATTGGCCGAGGATGTGACCAGCAGTTCAGCAAGCTTGTGCGCGGGTTCGTTTTCAAACTGGGTGCGGTAGGTGAAGAAAGTGCTTTCAGCCTGTTTGTTTATGGCATCAAGGATGCGTTTATCACCGTGGCCCAGGTTGCAGATTACCGCTCCGGAACTGGCGTCAAGATATTTTTTCCCGGACGTGTCCCATATGTAAACCCCCTGTGCGCTGTCCACAAAGGACCGGGTCATGGCTGTCTGGTAATAGAGATAGGAGGTTTTTGGCTGTTCAAACATGGGGTTTCCTTTTAATTTTTCCGGGTTAATCATGAGTCCTGTCAAGTGAATCCTGATGAAATATTTGACGTTAGGCTATCTCATTACAGTCCAATTGAGACATGTGTTTTTTAGGGCGCTAAAATCAGAAAGATTATCCTCAGCCTGCTGGTGATAATTGAATGTGTCCGTTTCGATACCCTTGACTTTCTCCAACAGGCGCGTTCAGTTTCAGCAAAAGCCTTGTGCAGAGGTCTTTGGTTCCAGGATGAGATTCAGCGCATATCTTGGAAGGGCATATTGTCCTGGAGATTTTTTTCTAAAGATTAACCAGAAGTATCCGGTTATAAGTTCCGCGCATTATTTTGCCCCGGCCAGGGTAAAGGCCTGCCCCATGATTTCAAGACCTTTATCCAGGGTTTGTTCATCCATGACCAATGGGGCCAGGGTTCTGATTACATTGCCGTAATTGCCGCAGGCCATGGTTATCAGTTTTTTTTCATGGGCGTGGCCAATGATTTTTCTGGTCAGGTCGGGGTCAGGGGTTTTTGTTTTCCGGTCCTTGACTATTTCCATGGCCAGCATGGGACCCAGACCACGAACTTCGCCGACGCAGGCAAAGCGATCTGCTAGCGCGTTAAAACCCGTTCTCATTTTCCGGCCCAGTTCCTGTCCTTTGCCGAGGATATCCTCCTCTTCAAAAGCTTTGATTACGGCCAGAGAGGCAGCGCAGCTAACCGGGTTTCCTCCATATGTACCGCCCATCCCTCCAATCTGGGGATGGTCCATTATTTCCGTGCGTCCAATGAGGGCTGATATGGGCAGGCCTCCGCCCATGCTTTTGGCCGCGGTCACAAGATCAGGTTCCACATTGAAATGTTCCATGGCGAAAATTTTTCCTGTGCGGCCAAACCCGGTCTGAATTTCATCGGCAATGAAAATGATACCATGTTTCTGGCATATATTGTTAAGTATGGAGAAATACTCTTTCGGAGGGGTAATAAAACCACCTTCTCCGGCCACAGGTTCCACAATAAGACAGGCGACCTCTTCCGCGGCAATGTTTTTAATGAAAAAATCTTCCAGGTTGCGCGCGCAGGCCACATCACATTCTGGATAGCTCAAGTTTAATGGACAGCGATAACAATAAGCATAAGGCATATGGTAGACTTCAGGAGCAAACGGGCCGAATCCAAATTTGTAAGGTTTCACTTTTCCGGTGAGGGTCATGGCCAAAAGTGTGCGTCCGTGAAAACCGCAATCAAAAGAGATGACTGCTTTTTTCCCGGTATAATGCCTGGCTGATTTGATGGCGTTTTCCACTGCTTCAGCCCCGCTGTTGAATAAAGCTGCCATTTTGGGGAAGTCTCCGGGGGTGAGGGTGGTCAGTTTTTCCGCAAGATCAATATATTCCTTATACATGACCACGTGAAAACAGGTGTGAGTGAATCTTTGGGCTTGCCGGCAGACAGCCTCAACAACACCCGGATGGCTGTGACCGACATTGACCACACCTATTCCCCCGGCGAAATCTATGAGCTCTCTGCCGTCCACGTCAATGATTATCCCGCCCCGGGCTGACTGGGCAAAAAAGGATGTTACATTAAACACCCCCCTGGGAATGAATCTGCTGCGTCTTTCAAGAAGTTCATTTGATTTGTCAGTCATGATCAGGCCTCACTTGTTTAAAGAGAACTTTTTTGGCATAAAATTATTGCATCCAGGGATCGACCCTGGTTAACAGGTTCAGTTCTTTTCAGCGTGTTGCAATTTCAAAGATCAGAAACACGTTTAAAGTGTTAAGCCTGGTAAACAATTTTTCCATCGAATATAGTCATTGCCACCCTGGAGTGTTTGATCTTAAGCGGGCTTGCTTTAAAGAGGTTGTCTTCAAAGACTACCATGTCCGCGAATTTTCCCGGGCTGATGCTGCCCTGGGTGTTCCATGATTTATAGGCTTTGGCTGGGGAAGAGGTATAGGCTTTGACAGCTTCCTCAAGGGGGATGAGCTGTTCCGGATACCAGCCTCCCGGTGGACTTCCATCGTCCCTGGTCCTTGTGACCGCGGCCTGGATTCCCACCAGGGGGTTGGGACTGCAAACAGGGCAATCCGAGCTGAACAATACTGGAATACCGGCGTCGAGCATTGACTTGAAGGCATAGGCGAACTGCCCCACCTCTCCCGCGCATTGATTGATCATATTAATATCCAGGGCCATATTGGCCGGCTGCACTGATACTGGCATATTCAGCTTGGCAAGTCTTTTGAGGTCTGAAATCCTTATTACCTGAACATGCTCTATCCTGTGGCCCAGAAAAGGCTCCAGGGTGTGTGCCGGACGTGATTTTTTAACTTTTTCAAAAATGGAAACCAACTCCCTGTTGGTACTGTCTCCTATGGAGTGAACCATTACAGCCAGTCCTGCTTTGTCCGCTGCGATCACTTCCTCAAGCATCTGTTCCGGGGGTATAAGACAAAGGCCGTTTGTTCCGGTATCAAGGTAGGGATCAATCATCCAGGCTGTCCTGGCTCCCATGCCCCCGTCCATAAAGTATTTGAGATGACCCACCCTGAGGTATTCATCTCCCAGTCCTGTTCTCAGTCCCAGTTCTTCCGCCAACTCCCTTTCTTCTCCGGGAAGACTTGTCCAGCAGCGAAGATTCAGGTTTTTTCTCTGGCGCATGGCCTGCCATGACCTGAAAGTCAGAGCGGATTCGGATTGGTTTCCTGCCAGGCGGACATCATGGATAGAGGTGATCCCCAGGGCGTGAAGTCCTGACTGTGCTTTTTCCATGACAGCGACTAATGTTTCCAGGCAGGGCTCAGGGACTGTCCTTTTGACCAGGTTTATGGCTTCTTCACGTAAGATACCGTTTAATTTACCTTTTTCATCTCTTCCAATCAGATTTTCTTCAGGATCAGGCTTATGATCATGTAACCCGCTTAGTTCAAGGGCTTTTGAATTGGCAACGGCCAGGTGCAGATCGCACCTCCAGATCAGCACAGGAAAATCCGGACATACTCTGTCCAGATCACTGCGCAGAGGCATCCTGTTTTCGGGCCAGTCTGATTCGTTGAACCCCTGTCCCTGAATCCATGAAAGGCCGTCTTTTTGGGGTATAGTGTTCATTTTATGGCGGATCATTTCCAGGCAATGCTTGAACGATCCGGCCTGATCAAGGGCCAGGTAAGTCTGTCCCATGGCCCATTGATAATAGTGAAAATGAGAGTCCCAGAAGCCCGGCAGCATAAGCCTTCCACCCAGGTCCAGGCGCCTGGTTTTTGATCCTCCTGGAATTTTTCCCCTGGGATCATTACTTATGGCAATGACTTTTCGTCCGGCAACTCCAACCGAGCATGCCCTGGGCATATCAGGATCCATGGTAAAGGCCCTGACGTTTTCAAGAATAAGATCAGGCTTGCGCATTTTATATTATTCAAAGTTCAGGTTAACGAAAAACCTTCTGGAAAGGGGTCATGATTGTCCAGGACAAAATGGTGTATTCCGGTAATATGGGCTCTGCCCGTAATTTCAACCTGAACAGCCGGATAATCTCCGATCCTGGTTTCCTGTGTTATTTTTGCTTTGAATTCTGTCCCCAGGGGGCCTTTATTGGTGTAAACGGTTTGAGCCTGAACCAAACCCATATTGTGAAGGAGAGCCATTTTTGCGGCAGTGCCAGTCCCGCATGGAGACCGGTCCATGTGAGATTCACCGTAGATGACCATGCTTTCACCATGCTGATTCTGAGTATGTCTGTAAAATTCTGTAACATCTATACTTGATACTTCAGGTCTCAGGGGATGGAAAACTTTTATTTTCTGGCAGGCTTTACTTGTTATCTCCATGCCCATGTTGATCAACTGCTCGTTGGTGGGAAGTTTCCGGTTAAAAAATGGCTGATCCAGGTTTACCATGGCGAAAAAACCTCCGGCGCAGACAAGATCGATATTTAATGATCCTGATGATGGAAAATCCAGGGTTATGTCCCTGGCAAAAACAAAACAGGGGACTGAGGTGAAGGATACAGAAACGACCCGGTTATTTTCAATTCTGGCCTTGGTGGGCATGGGGCCTGACGGGGTGTCTACGATTATTTTTGCCAGACCTTTTTCATCAGGCCTGGCTTTTACAAGGCCTGTTTCCAGAAGCGTGGTTACTGCTCCTATGGTGGCATGGCCGCACAGGTAAGGGTATCTGCAAGCGTCCATGTAAATAAGGCCAAAGGATGCTTCCTCGGTGACCGCATCTGTGGTCACGGCAACTACCACATCCCTGTTGCCTCTGGGTTCTCTGGTCAGCAATCGTCTTTGATTGTCCAGATGTTTGATAAAAAATTCTCTTTTTTGGGCCATGGTTCTGCCTTCTATTGGGCCAGTCCCATGGACCACCAGCCTTGTATACTCTCCTGCTGTATGTGAGTCGATAGTTGTTATCCCGGCAGGGAATAGACATTTAAAAGCAGTATGGATATCCTTTGGAATCATTAAATATCAGCTGGTTATAAGCGCTCGTTATCCGGGCAGAAGGCCGCAATGCCTTGGAGATACGTCAACAACGACCTTGTCTCCTATTTTAAGAGCCCTGATATTGACAATACTGATGACGTGAATGGACAATCCCCCTTCCAGATCAATAAAATAACTTACTTCCCCCCCCATATAACTGCGGTCCTTGATGACCCCATGGAAAGGGTTTCCGTGAGTCTCTTTTGGGGCTTCCTTTTCCGCGTAGACATAGAATTTCTGGGCTCTGATCACCAGCTCTATCTTGTCCCCATCTTTCCATTCTGAAGGGTGACTGGACATAAATTCATGTCCTGATTCAAGACGGACCCTGTGATGCCCGTTTTCCCTGGAAAGCACCTTCCCTGAGAAAAAGTTTGAGGAACCCAGAAAGTCAGCTACAAATCTATTGATGGGGAAGTTGTAGACATCCTCAGGAGGTCCTTCCTGCTGGAGAACCCCGTCATTAAGGACTACGATTTTATCTGACATGCTTAAGGCTTCGCGCTGGTCGTGAGTGACAAATATAGTGGTAACACCCAGCATTTGCTGAAGATTGTCAATTTCACGGCGCATGTCTTCTCTTAAATTTTCGTCCAGGGCAGACAAAGGTTCGTCCATTAAAAGTACATCCGGCTCAATTACTATGGCTCTGGCCAGGGCAATGCGCTGCTGCTGTCCTCCAGACAGCTGAGAAGGATAGCGATTACCCACGTCTGGCAGACGAACCATTTCCAGGGCCTTTCTGACCTTTTCCCGGATGTCTGTCTTGGATACATCACGGTATTTCAGACCAAAAGCCACATTGTCAAAAATGGTTTTATGGGGAAAAAGAGCGTAATTCTGAAAAATCATTCCCAGGTTGCGCTTGTGAATGGGTATATCATTGACCAGTCTACCCTTGATGTAAATATCTCCTGCAGTGGGATGCTCAAGTCCGGCTATCATGCGCAGAATTGTGGTCTTGCCGCAACCCGAAGGGCCCAGGAGGGTTACCAGAGAGCCCTGTTCAATATTGAGATCAGTTTTTTTAACGGCTTCAAGTCTGCCGAAATTTTTTACAATTCCCTTTAGCTGGACCACCATGTTTTGTTGAGAACCTTCCACTTTCAGAAACACTCCTGGTAAAAGCCCTCCCGGAAGAATATGTTACCGGGAGGGTGGTTAATGTTTTTTGTATTTTTTTGTCTGTAGTGTTGTCTAGAGCGATAAAAGATAATCCAAAATGGCAAACTTAAACCTGAGCAACTAGCGTCCAGCTCTAATTCTGTCCCATCTTTCGGCCCACTCTACCTGCCTGGCATTCCAGTAGCCGGGATCAGCAAAGAGATAGCCCTTAAGCTCGCCGGTCGGGTCAAAAGCAGGCAGTGCTTTGATTGCGTCAGTCAATTCAACCTTTGTAGGATCAAGGCTTGGAGGATACATCTGGCCTTCAGCCACGGCTATGGAAGCTTCAGGCTCCAGCATGAAATCGAGGAGCTGATGTGCAACATCCAGATCGGTTCCTTTGATGACAAAGATGCATTCCTGCCATGAGTAGCATCCATCCGGGGACAGATATGCAATGGGGTATCCCTGGTCCTGAAGGTGAGCCACGCGCCCGGACCAAGCTACTGTGGCATAAATTTCTTCATTGGCCAGCAGGTTCATGAGTTCAGCACCTGAAGCCCAGTATTTTTTAACCATGGGGACCTGGGCCCGCAGGGCATCCCACATGGCATCAAGGTCCTGAATGTTGTTGGGGCTTTGCCCGGTGTGCAGGGCCGCGTACCAGATATTGGTGCGCCAGTCTCCCCAGCTTCCAAGGTTGCCCCGGACTGAATCATCCCAGAGCAGCGAGGCCCCAAGCTTTTCAGCCTTTTCTTTTGAGATGTATTTGGTGTTGTAGGCGATTCCGGTCTGTCCAAGGTTATAGGGTACAGCGGAAAGAGATCCAGGGGTGATTTTTTTGTACGGATCAATCATGGCCTGCATGACCAGGGACAGGTTTTTGATTTTGCTTTCATCAAGGATGGTGTTGAATTCCAGGCCTACATACCTGGCATAGTCGAATACTCCGCTCAAGTGGGCCAGGTTGAATTCTCCACCCGGTGGAAAGGAAGCGATGACCCTGGTCAGATAGGAGTCCATATCCCCGAATTCACCGTCAATTACCCGAATGCCGGTGGCCTTGGTAAAGGGTTCAAAGGCGTATTGCCTGAAAGCCTGCGAAGTTGTGCCTCCCCATCCGTCAAAACGGATTGAACCCGATGCCAGGGCTTTATTGACAAGACCGAAGGGTCCCCCCATAAGACCAGCGGCTACGCCGGCGACTCCAAGATATTTTACAAAGTCTCTCCGGGACAGGTTTCCTTTGTGATACTCACTGCGTACATCCTCAAGATGTTTTTTCATGACTTTCTCCTTGGTAGGTTGAAGTTTGCTTGATGGTTAACTGAAAATATATATTGTTATACCTTTTTTCTTCCAAAGTATCTGATCATAAAAGCGGCCAGCAGAGGCAGCATAATGGTGAAAAAGATCATTACAGTGCCCAGGGCGTTAATTTCAGGACTTATAGAATGCCTTAGCATGCCGAATATTCTGACGGGTACTGTCTGGTGTTCAGCAGTGGCCCAGAACAGTGTCGCCGTGATATTGTCGAAGGAAATGGTGAAGGCGAACAGCATCCCTGCCAGGATTGCGGGCACCAGCAGGGGGAAGGTCACTTCCTTGAATGCCTGAAAAGGGTTGGCCCCCAAAGACTTGGCCGCTTCTTCATAAACATCCTGGATGCTGACCATTCTGGCCTGAACTATGAGCAGGACATAGGGCAGGGTAAGCATAACGTGTCCCAGGACCAGCATGGTAAAGCTTTTTGGCTGCTGCAGAAAGCGCATGAACAGCAGCAAAGACACCCCGAGTACCACTTCCGGAACCATGATGGGGGCCAGAAGCAGGGTGTTCAGAGAATTTTTGCCCCTGAATGAGTAACGGACAAAGGCCATAGCCGCTGGAATGGCAATGGAAGTTGATATAAAAGCGGCCAGGACACCCAGCATTATGGAGCTTCTGAAAGCCCGGATAATGGATTCATTTTGAGCCAGCTCCACATACCACTTTAAGGTGAAGCCGCGCATGGGGAATGAAGCGAACTGCTGGGTGTCAAAGGAAAGAATAATTACAACCACAATAGGCAGGAACATGAATACATAGACCATTATGGTAAATAATCTGATAAGAGACCAGCCTGAAATCCTGAACATGCTCAAGTACCCTTGAAAGCTTTAAACAATTGGTTAATCCCCAGGTAGCGGTTATAGGTCCAGACAATGGTTCCCAGCAGCAACAGCAGAATAACGCTGATGGCCGAACCAAAAGGCCAGTCCAGGGTGCCTATGACCCTGCTGAATATAAGGTTCGCGATCATTTCATTGCCCGGACCTCCCAGGATCATGGGGGGCAGGTATGTGCCCGCGGTAAGGACAAAAACAAGCAGACATCCGGCGCTTACCCCTGGAAGGCTCAGGGGCAGGGTCACTTCCCTGAAGGCCTGCCATTCGTTGCAGCCCATGCTCCTGGCTGCTTCCAGGAGATTTTTGTCGATTCCTTCCAGACTGACAAATATATTCAAAATCATGAAGGGCAGGAGGAACTGGATAAGGCCCATGAGCACGGCCGCCTCATTGTAAAGCAGGGACAAGGGCTGGGATATGATCCCGATTTTCATGAGCAGGTGATTCAGAAAGCCTGTTGTTCCAAGGATGTTAATCCAGCTCATGGTCCGGATGATGAAACTGATCCAGAAAGGCAGCAGAACAAGAAGTATCAAGGCCTGCCTGAACCTGGACGTGCTGCGGTGGAAAAAATAGGCCGGAATATACCCCATGATCAGACAGAGAAAGACACAGGTCAAAGAAACTCTGATAGTCCGAAAGAGTATGCTCGGGTAAAAAAGATCTTCAAAGAATTTGGCGTAATTGCCAAACTGAAAAGCAGGTATGACCGCACCGGTTGGCGCCCGCAGCCAGAAGCTGTATACCACGACAAAAATAACAGGAATGACCAGCAGCAGAAAAATGGCGCTCAAGGATGGGGTTAGGAGCGCCCATGGTTGCCAGCTGTATTTTTTCATCAATTTTTCAGGGGAGTTAGTGATTGGGAAAAAACATAAAAGGTATTTTACATTAGACTTAATTTTAATATAGCGTCAAGTATTAATTGAAAATATTTTTCTAAGTCCATGAATCCCCGACCCTGCCCGGGGAATTTATACGTTAATAACTCTTAATTTTTTGGATGATCAAATTCGCTGTGAAAAAAACTGCTGCAAAAATTGGAAGTGACTATTGTTCTGATGGAAGAATGTTGAAAAGGGGCTTTACAGATATATTTCCTGATCCTGGGCAAGGGCAAATATGTCATAATCATATTTTTCAGCTGATTCCCTGTTTAACCTGGCAACAAGCCTGTCAATCTGATCATCATCCCTTTCTCGGTTATGATGATAAAGGCCAAGTGATTTGACCCCTGACTTTTGGGCCAGCTCTATGACATGATCAACCAGTGAGTGACCAAATCCTCTTACCTGCTCATATTCCTGCAAACTGAAATACTCGGCATCGTGGATCAGCAGGTCCGCGCCCAGACAGAAATGAACGTAATCTTCAACAGACCCTGCTCCAGGGTGTCTGAATCCAAGCTCATTATCCGTGAGAAAGACAAAGCTTTTATTATTATGCTCCAGGCGGTATCCAAGGCCATGGTTGGGGTGGGACAAAGGGATGCTTTTGATTCTTAAAGGACCAATGGAAAAAGATGAACCTACTTCAAAAAAATTAAAACGTACCGGGATTTCATTTATGCCTAAGGGAAAATGGGGGGGCTTCATAAGATCCTTGACCACCATTTTTTCCGGGTTACCCTGGTACTCCGGGGCAAAATAAAACCTCAGTTTACTGTCCGGCAAAAACAGCAGGGGAAAAAGCGGAAAACCCATAATGTGATCCCAGTGGTAATGGGTCAAAAGGACGCTCAAATCTTTATTATTTTCTCTTGTAAGCTTGAGACCCATGGGAAGGGCTCCTGTACCGAAATCCAGCAAAAGGATCTGTTCAGGATCACCAGCCCTGACCTCTAAACAGCTGGTGTTTCCGCCGTATTTCATGAATTTTTTCCCAGACACAGGGGATGATCCCCTTGCCCCCCAGCATTTGATGAACATAACAGGGTTTGATATCGTTTCAGGATGAAAAATTCAACTGTTAAGCCAAGCTTTGAAGAACAAGTTTGCTTTTAATTATTATCATGATATTCAGGCAGGTACATAAGAAAGAGAAATTCAAAAATATTGAAATTGAATTCTTCTTGGCCGGGTAAAGTTTTTTTGCAGGTCTTATATTAAATCCTGGAGGCACGACTTTCAAGGGATTATTTTATGTCACAAAAGAAAATCGGACTGGCCCTGGGTGGCGGCGCAGCCAGAGGCTGGGCTCACGTGGGGGTTATTGAGGCCTTGCATGATGGCGGTGTGAAAGTAGATCTCGTGGCCGGCACCAGCATAGGAGCATTGGTAGGTTCAATTTTTGCGTCAGGAAATCTTGACAGCTTTAAAAAGGCTATTTTGGAGATTGACCGGAAAAAAATAATTTCCATGCTGGATGTCGTATTTCCCAGGTGCGGTCTTTTGGACGGAAAAAAGGTCACGGATTTTTTCAAATCCTTTATTTCGGGCCGGGAATTTTCAGAGTTGGATATCACCTTTGGCGCTGTTGCTACGGAATTGCAAACAAGTCATGAAGTATGGCTGACTGAAGGAGACGTCTCAGGGGCTGTTCGGGCCAGCATCGCGGTTCCCGGACTTTTCACACCGGTAATGATTGAAGACAGGCTCATGGTGGATGGTGGTCTTGTCAATCCTTTACCGGTCAGTCTGGCCAGGAGCATGGGAGCGGATATTGTCATTGCTGTAGATCTCAATCATTACCTTGCCATGCGTGGAAATAACCTCAAGAAAAAAATGCAGTGCATTCAGGATCAGGATGATTTTGACTCCCGGGAGGCGTCATCTTTCCATGAAAATCCCGGCACCGAGCAAAAAGAAGGTTTTTTCCCTGGCATAATGAATCGTATAGATAAAATGGACTTTTCTTTGATTGAGTCCATTAAGAATTTCATGAACAAACCAGCCAGCCCGAATATTTTTGATATAATCTTTGCTTCGACTCTGGTCATGGAAAAGACCATTACCGGGCTCAGGCTGGAAAAAGAGCCTGCTGATGTGCTGATTCGCCCTGAACTGGGCGAAATCAGGTTCATGGATTTTCACCGGGCGGCTGAGAGCATTCAGGAAGGATATGATTCATGCATCTCGTCCATTACAAGCAGCAAGAAAGCGATGAATCTCTTTGGAATATCGAAACGCCGGGCAGCTGAACTAAAAAGTAATATCTCCCTCCAGGACTGAATCGTCGTCAATCCTGGCTTTTTTTCCTGATGAGTTGGTCAGGGTCACCTTCCCCTTTAAAGTTATGTTTTTTCCAAAAAATATGTCTCCTTTAACCTCCAGAAAGTCGCACTGGATAAGAGAGGGAGATCCGTGGGCAAACCTTTTTTCAAACTGATCAATTTTCTGGAAATAATCTGGATCAAGATGAACATCAGGCATGGGAGTCCTGCGTTCTGGATTGGGAACAATCGTTTTCATTTCAGACAAAACAAAGCAGTCAGACATGGTTATGAGCAGATCATCGGTAGTCTTGACCGGCGCGAAACGGTCCCTGGGTACATTCAGGGCGCCGGCGTGATCAAACGCGGAAATAGCTGATCCCATGGCTGTTTCCAACTGAAAGACACTAGGAGAATCAGGATTTCTCGGATCCAGATTTTTTGTGTTAATGATCAGATCCAGGGGAACCATCTTGTGACGCAGGAATACTTTTTCCAGGGCTTCCAGGTTAAGCCAAATAGAATTGGTATTAAAAAATGAATATTTTTGGATGTCCATGAATTCTTCAATCTCATTTTCAGGACATTGGGCGATTTCTCGAATGGCCAACCGGTTATTTTTTAAAAGTTTGCACAGATGTCCGCCTTTGCGATCGGAAATGGTCCTGGGGGTCACTTCCATGAGAAAAGTAAATTCCTGCGCCTTGAGATAGCCCAGGATGCTCTCATTCATGGTTGCTCCCAGGTTGTCTGAGTTGGATATAAATGCGTATTTGTATCCTTTATCCAGAAGATTTGAAAGAATGCCGGAAGTGATTAATGCGGTATAGATATCTCCGTGTCCTGGCGGGTTCCATTCCAGTTCGGGATTATCGGGCCATTTTGCCGGGGCCAGATCATCGGTCAGAACTTTGGGATATTTGTGCTGCAAAAAGGCCAGGGGAAGATGATAAGGGTTTTCCACATCCTTTATATGGATCATGGTATCCATATGCGTGCGGAAACTGTTCATGAACAGAAGGGGAATGGGGGTTTTGTATTTTTCTCTCAGAACCGTGACCTGGTCCAGGATCAAATCCAAAAAAGTGCTGTTATTTCTCACTTTGAGCAGGGACTTTGCTGTTTCCATCCCCATACTTGTGCCCAGACCTCCGTTGAGCTTGATCACAACCAGTTCAGAGATGGCCTCGTCAGCCTCTTCCTTGTACTCTGAGATTGAAGCCAGATTTTGCAGTTCATCATGATCAACCGGCAATATTTCTTTTTTATTCAGTTTGCCCTGACTGCCGAATACAAGCTGGGAAAAATAGCATTTAAAAAGGTTTATTACTATGGGAGGCAGTGATTGTTCTTCCATTTTCAGGGCAAAAGGCCTGAATATTTGCATCAGGTCCGGATCAGTATTGGAAATACATTGCAGATTGTGCTTGTCCATTTGCAGCTCCTTGAAGACGCTGTTTAAGCGAGTTTCGGATCATGGTTTTTACAGCAATTACTCAGCATTGATATGGGCTGGCCGGTGCTGGCCAGCACAGATCCCCAGTAGTTGGATTTGGTGTTCAGAGTTCTTCTTCTCAGGGTAGCCAGCGTCAATGGAAGATAGATAAACCTGTCCCGGAGCATGCTTACCAGCATTCCGGTTTTCCCGGCCATGCCCGCGTGCACCGCATGCTGGCCAAGGAAGCCGCAATATACCCGGTCGTTGGAATTGGCCGGAACAGATCTGATTATATAACTTGGATCTATAAATTTGAGGGTTATGGGGATGTTCTTTTTCTGGAAATATTCATCAATTTCATTGCGCAATACTGAACAGATATCTCCAAGTATGATGTTTCCTGATGGATCAGCACCTTTACGCTCGAATAATTCCTGCCCCGCTCCTTCAGCCACGACTATCACAGCGTGTCCGCGATCCTTGAGCCTTTTTTCAAGATGCAGAAGCAGTCCATTATCACCATGAAGTTCAAAAGAACATTCAGGAATAAGAACAAAATTGACTTCCTTCAGGGCGATGGTGGCCTGGGCCGCGATAAATCCAGATTCCCGGCCCATCAGTTTGACCATGCCGATGCCATATGGAGCTCCGAGGGCTTCTGTGTGGGCACAGCGGATAGCCTCAGTGGCTTTTTCAACAGCAGTGTCAAATCCAAATGTTTTGGACACAAAGTTAACGTCATTATCTATTGTTTTTGGAATGCCTATGATGGACATTTTATTGTTTCGCCGAACCAGTTCCTCCTGGATGATCTGAGCGGCTCTCATGGTGCCGTCACCTCCGATCATGAACAAGATGCTGATATTCATCCTTTCAAGGGCGTCCACGATTTCTTCAGGTGGTTGAGGCCCTCGGGATGAAGCCAGAATGGTGCCTCCGAATTCATGGATCTGAGAGACCTTTTGCGTGTTGAGCTCAATAACAGGATGGCCGTAGTCCGGGATAAATCCCTGTAAACCATACTTTATTCCAAGCACTGACGGGACATTATAGTGGTGGTAGGCTTCCATGACTATTGCCCTGATGACATCGTTGATTCCAGGACAAAGTCCGCCGCAGGTGACAATGGCGCACTTGGTCTTGGACGGATCAAAATACAGATTTTGCCTTGGTCCGGCTTCTTCAAAGCGCATCTTAACGGGACCGTTTTCCTCCTGGCCAATCATCTCAGGGCTTATATTCATGGAGATTAACTTGTCATCGTCCACAAAACGGCAAACAGGAAGGGGTGATTTAACTTTGGCCGGACCGACTGTTTTAATTGCTGTGTTGAATTTTTGGGTCATGAGATAATATTTCCTGATGATGGAAGGTTATGGATGTTTTTGATCAGAATATCATTTTTTAAGAAGTTGACATTGACGAGCGCGAATGGGTGTATTTTATTGATTGGCCTGCCCGGTGACTTTCGGTTTAAGATATTATAAGTATCAGGTTTGTCAATATGTTGGTTTGATCTGATCATGGCAGGCTTTGTGTCAACTTGTTGCCTTTTGATTTTCATGCTATCTGCTTCAAGCCATGCTTTGGCAGCCATGCAACCATGATTCCGGGTCGGCAGGCTGTGGAATAAGCTCAAGCTTGTCATGGCCTGTAAATCAAGTTTTCATGGTCAGTTAACTGCTCAAAAATATATATTGACAGAGGAGTGGGTTTGTTTAGAAAAATATAGATCTTAACAAGGCTATTACAATAAGCTTTTTAAAAAGGTATTTTTCAGCAATCAACAGACTGTCGATTGCAGAGTGGTTTCATGGTTTCTTGAGGGGCAAATTCATCCGGGCACCCGGATTTGTCAATTTCTCCAGGTGCCTGAAAAATTGCGCTCAAAAATTTAACCCGCAATATTGAAACAGGATTTTTTCAGCCAACTGAAAATTCTGAACCGGGATATTTCCCATCAGCCGGATTATTGGGAGGTGGATATGGTCAAGAAGACCAACCCTTGGATAGAAATAAAAAATATGCGTGATGAAATGGATAAGATAATGAACGAATCCATGAACTTAAAGCTGCAGTCAAAGAGTGAAAGGAATCGGCTTTCCTTATGGCAGCCTGTGTCGGACCTTTACGAGACCGGGACTCACCTGGTGATTGAGATGGAGCTGCCAGGAGTTTTGCAGGAAAATATCAATCTTGAAATCCAAGGCAATCAGATTATGGTTTTTGGTGAGAAAATGCTGGAAAAGGAGGCATCCGGCAGTGCCTATCAGATGCTCGAAAGATCTTACGGGCCATTCAGCCGTGTTTTTATGCTTCCTGATTATATTGAATCCTCCGCAGTAACAGCTGTTTTTAAAAACGGGACACTTAGGGTACGCCTTCCAAAGAAAAGCAAACAAAAAAAACCAATCAGCATAGATATTGCCGAAAGATAGCGGTAAAAATTTCAAAAATCTTTCATAACAAGCAGCAAAATATCACTCATATCCATGTCTTACGTCTACGGTTTGAAGCAGACTTTATTGCCGTACCATTCAGAAAAACTTAAAAGAATGGGTTTCCCTGCATATTTGTTTCGAGAGATTTGGGTTTTGATTTTTTTAAAAAAATAAATGGAAACTTAACTTTTTAAGCTCATGCGCGTACTTTTGATTTACCCATCCTGTCTGGAAACAAGGTTCACAGATCAAGACCATACTCACACTCCCATTGGGCTGTATTATCTTGCTTCCATGCTCATTTCAAAAGGTATTGAAGTTAGAATACTCAATGCCTATTCTGAAAATCTCAATAAGGATGTTCTCATCAAAACTGTTCAAGATTTCAGGCCAGGGCTGGTAGGTTTTTCTGTGTTCAACGCCAATCGATGGTCAGCACTTGAATTGTGTGGTATCATAAAGAAAACCTTTCCTGAAATAGTCACTGTATTCGGAGGAGTAGCAGCGACCTTCATGTGGCAGCACTTCCTGGGTAATTTTTCCTGTCCGGATTATATTATAAGGGGCGAAGGAGAAATACCCCTGGAAATTTTTGTCAATCATCTGGCAGAAGGAACCATAAAACCCGAACAAATTCCAGGCCTGGCCTGGCGGGAAAACGCTTTGGTCCGGACAAGCCCGGTTCCGGAATTCATCCGGGATCTGGACACTCTGCCCGATCCATCCCAATACTTCGCTTTCAGTCATGTCGCCTTAAGCAGAGGATGTCCCGGGAATTGTTCTTTTTGCGCTTCGCCCCGATTCTGGAAGCGCAGGGTCAGATTCCATTCGGCTGACTATTTCGTGGATCAGCTGGCGCGCCTCAGGAAAAAAGGCGTTACCTATTTTAATGTAAGTGATGATACCTTTACTCTGAATACTGGGTTGATCCGTGAAGTTTGCGCGAAAATTATTGATTCCGGGCTGGATATAACCTGGGCCGCTATTTCCAGGGTTGACCGGGTGGACAATCAGACACTGAAGCTAATGCGCCGGGCAGGATGCATCCAGATAAGTTTTGGGGTTGAGAGCGGTTCCGCGGATATTCGAAAAAAACTGAACAAGGGTTTTTCAGAAACGGATGTCGGCCGGGCCTTTGATCTTTGCAAGAAAAACTATATTCTGCCCAGGGCCTATTTTATTTATGCCTCACCTGGAGAAAATACGGATACAATTGGGGCCAGCGTTGAGATGCTCAGGAAAATAAAGCCGTTGAGCGCTGTTTTTTATATCCTTCATCTGTTTCCAGGGACAGCACTATATGACGAGATGGCCAAAAAGTACAGTATTACTGATGACGTATGGCTTAACAGAATAGAAGATGTATCCTATCATCAGCTTGATGAAAAAATGGACCACGAGCAGGTTCTCAGTTTCGGCCGGACTCTCAGGTCCTCTTTTTATCAAATATTGCCTGGGGCGTGCCGGGAGCTTTTTTGGGACAGGGATGAAAAAAACCCTGAACTGGCCGCGGATTTTTTTTCCAGGCTTGGGCTGACCTTCATCCATGGAGATTATGCCCGGATTGATGATATTCCGGACAAAGAACAAACTGGAAAAGAATTGCTGGAAAAATCCCTGGAGGCGGGGAAAAACAGCAGGGCTTATCTGGGGCTTGGACTTTATTATCAGAGAAGTTTTGATTTAAACAAGGCTGAGAAATTACTGCGCCATGGGCTCAGCTATTTTCCCGGGAACCGTGAGCTTATCATCTGTCTGGCTGTCTGCTTGATGAACTCTGACAGTTTTGCCCAGGCCCTGGAACTGCTTCTGCCTTTTAAGGATGACCCGTCAATGTTGCCCTATATTCAGGAATGCAGGAAAAGGCTGGCTTTGGTAAAATGATTATAATGCGCGAATTTTTAGCTTCTCAAACCTGAAGCAGCCTGTTGCTCAGGGTTTTCAGGCCGATAAGGTTTTGAAGGATAGAAATTACTTTTTACCTTCAAAAAAGCTTTCTGTAATTCGTTTGTATTCCTGACCTTTCCAGGCTGTAGAGGGCTTAGATTTTTCATTGGTCAAAATATCTTCAGGCAGGAAAGGTAAAAAATCGGAAATGCCAGGCATGACAACCCTGACAACCGGGAAATTTAACACCGGGTGGGTATGATCAAGAAGAATGCAGTCAGTTCCTATTTTTTTGCAAATTGACTTGATAGTTTCAATTTCTTCCAGGATGTTTTTTGCATGCCAGGGCTGAAAGGGTCGAACCTCACCTTTTTCCAGAAAAGAAATATCTACTGGAGAGACTCCGCATTTCATAAGCAGATAGTATGAATCCACCCGGGATTTGGGTGCAACTGGTCTGTTCAATTGTGCCCGCGGTGAGCTCAGTGATTCTTTGCCCTGGATGCCTTCAGTAAAACACCTGCTTAAAGCCTCATGCACGTTCAAAGAAGCTCCCGGGATCAAGGTCCTGTATTCCATGCGATCAGGCGGGAGATTATGATTGGTATATAGAACAGCAACAACCGGGAACAGATGGTTGAAAGAAAGATCTTTAAACATGATTTCCACATTATGCCTGGTGTAAAAGTCTTTCATTTTCTTAATGAAATGTTCTTGAACAGTGTCAGGATCAATACTGGGAACTGTTTTCTCCTGTCTTACAACCTGAATCTGGGTGTGGCGCTCAAATATTTCACAAACCGCCTGCACCAGGGCTTCTTCAAGAACGTTTCCGGCTGCTAAGCCGTTAGTTCCATGGATGTAGGCCACAAATTTTATCGGGACCTTAACTGTTGAATCCCTGATCAATGAATACCCATCTACCCAATGGCTGGTCATCTCAGCGTCCTTGATCTCCTGAGTATCTTTATCTGTCAGATGGGTCTGACCTGTCAGCAGTTCTTCAACGCTAAGAAAGGGAGTATTAAGTTTATCCTGATGAGAGTGCACATAGCCTTCCATCCACTGGTAGTTCAAAAAAGCTGTGGTCTTTTCACTGTAAAGGGCCGGAAGATGAAATCTGACCTGTTCCTCAAAAGCAGGATAATAAAGTCCGGCGCTTAATCGTTCTGTAAGTTCGGCAAAGGCGCTGGCTTTGGCCAATTCCATGCTCATCCCTTTGCCTTCACAAACAATCTGAAGAGAATCAACCCATACACGGCCCCAGTAGAGAAGCTCTGAAGCCTGCACTCCTGAATACCGGGCATCAAGCCCCATTTGATTGAGTCCATGGGTGATTCTGCTCAAGGTGTTTTCCGGGGTATCGCATTTTTTGTATTGGTTACGCACATAGTTTTTCAATTGCATGATTCATACTCCAAAAGATCAATATCAACAGGTTGATTTGCCGCAGGTCTGGATTGGTCTGTTTATGAGCTTAAGTAGCCTGGTCTTGGATATAAATAATGATCATTTCAGAACGCACTTCTTAAAAGCGGTTTCCTGGCAATGTCTGACTATGAAGGATTTACCTGCCTTGTCAAGAATTCACTCAACCATTAAAAAGGGCAGCTATTCATCATTTGTTTCCGGGATGGTTGCAACAAGTACAGGTCAGGCTTGAACTATGCTCCCTGCAGAGATGAATAATGTTTCGATCCAGCTGCGGGTCTTTCTTGTTTTTCTGGTGAAGATGCGTCCTTTATATCCAGCAGACTTTGGTGAATGATAATTTTGATATCTTTTCTATTTGTTAACCTGATTCATGATAAAGATGAAGGTCTGCAGTTAGTCGGCTTTGCTTTAACGAGTTGTCATTGACTGAATTTATGCCTCAGACAGGACACATCTGCTCCCCAGTCACTTGACCTCCCTTCCTGCAACGAAACAAAGATGAAAAATAATATATTTATATTAACTTGCCGGAATAGAACACTTTGTTCAAAAATATACTTGTTATTTTTTTCTCAAATTCTCTTGACGATAAAAAAGAGCTGATTTAAGAAGGCCGGAAACAACGCCTTAAAAGGCGTATTGTTTTGGTAATCAGCCGTACACTTGCTGTTCTTCCGTGGATTTATCGGTTTAATCCCGGCCCTTTTTCATTCCCAATGAAGAGAAAAGGAGGCTGTTTTGCAGGCAAGAAGTGGCTGAAGCAATTACTTTTAACCCATTAATTTGCCCGGATGTCATCCGTCATCCACAATAATCTTGCCCCTGAATCTTCGTTGGACAATGAAACCGAAATGCTTACAGCGGGGACATCTTACAATAAAAAAACTATGAACCTTGACAACCTGATAAAAGAAAAAAAGAACCAGATCATCAACCTCTGGATAAAAAAGTTCACTGATACCTATCCTGAAGAATCAGCCAAGTTTTTCAGGGAAGGGCCCGGCCAATTCGCTAATCCTGTTGGTCACACCTTCAGGATCAATCTTGAAAAGATATTTGATGAACTGTTTATGGAATATGATCCTGAGAAGCTGCGAAGCTGTGTGGACCCAGTGGTACGCATCAGAGCGGTTCAGGGTTTTATTCCTTCAGAAGCGGTCTGCTTTGTGCCTATGCTTAAACAGTCGATCTGGGAGATTTGCGGAAGGGAAATCTCCAGGCTGAATCTCCTGTCCGGATGGCTTGATTTTATGACTCATTTAGAGCTGCTGACAAATATATCATTTGACGTATACATGAGGTGCAGGGAGCAGCTTTGGAAGCAAAAAGCCGAGTTTGCCAACTCCAGGACCCACAGGCTTTTGGAGAAGGCTAATCTTTTGGTTAAACCAGTTGAATAATTTTTAGGATAATGTTCAATCTTTAAACGAGGTGGCAGCTCATGAAAGCGATTTATTCATTGATTCTTGTAATTGCCTTGGTCCTCCTGGCCATGATCGGCGCCGGAGCTCTGGGTCTGGAGCTACTTTTCGGTGTGATCATCCCTTACCTGGCGGTCCTGGCTTTTGTTGTCGGCTTTATCCTCAGAGTAGCTGGCTGGGGCAAGTCCGCAGTGCCATTCAGAATCACCACTACCTGCGGGCAGGGAAAGTCATTGCCCTGGATCAAGCAAAGCAAAATTGAAAACCCTTCTTCCACCTGGGGTGTTGTGGCCAGGATGTTTCTTGAGGTGGTTCTATTCCGATCCCTGTTTCGGAATAGCAAGGTGGAAATGCACGAAGGCAACAGGATAGCTTATTCTTCAAGCAAATGGCTGTGGCTTTTTGCCATTATCTTCCACTACACCTTCCTGGTAATTTTTTTGCGGCACATGCGGTTTTTCACGGAACCGGTCCCGTTTCCCTTTGAGTTGCTGGATTCAGTTGACAGCATGCTGCAGATCTGGAGTCCGACTCTGTATTTGTCCAGTTTATTTATTCTTGTTGCCCTGGGATACCTTCTTATGAGAAGGCTTCTGGTGCCCACCACCCGTTACATATCCCAGCCTGCTGATTATTTCCCCCTTTTTCTTATACTTGGGGTGGTTATCTCAGGCATGTTGATGCGATATTTTATTAAAACCGACATCATGGCAGTCAAGGAACTGACCATGGGGTTAGTTACTTTCAGACCGGTGATTCCCGAGGGTATCGGGCTAGTCTTTTTTGTTCACCTTTTTCTGATTTCAGTATTGCTCTTTTATTTTCCTTTGAGCAAGCTAATGCATATGGGCGGTGTATTCTTGAGCCCAACAAGAAATATGCCGGGAAATACCAGGGAGATCAGACATGACAATCCCTGGAACTATCCTGTTAAGGTCCATACTTATGAGGCCTATGAAGATGAGTTCAGGGAAAAGATGGTCGAGGCAGGCCTGCCAGTGGTAAAGCCTTTGGAAGAGACATCAGAAGAAAAAGCTGAAAATAAGGAGTAAATAAGAATGGCAATAGAAACACCCGATGCTCTATACAAAAGCATCAATCAAAAGCCGCCCAAAAAGGACTGGATGGATGTACCCTCAGTGATCAAGCCCGGCAGGTACTGTTACGCGGCCGGACCGGAGTCATTGGAGTACGTTGGCATGCCCAATCCTAGGGAATGGAATCCCTTGAATGATGACTGGAAGCTGCCTGAAGACTGGAAAGAAATCGTGCTCAAAGGTTTCAGGGAGAGACTTGAAAAGTACAGATCATTTAAGATCTTCATGGATATATGTGTTCGCTGCGGTGCGTGCGCGGATAAATGTCATTTTTTTATAGGATCCGGAGATCCAAAGAATATGCCCGTTCTAAGGGCCGAGCTGCTTCGATCAGTATATCGCGGGGAGTTTACTAAAGCAGGCCAGATCCTTGGCAGATTTGCCGGAGGCCGCAAGCTGACGGAAGAGGTGCTCAAGGAAATCTGGTACTATTATTATCAGTGTTCTGAATGCAGGCGCTGCTCTGTTTATTGCCCCTATGGCATAGACCAGGCTGAAATCACCATTATCGGCCGGGAATTGCTTAACCTGCTGGGCCTGAATATTGACTGGATAGCCAAACCAGTGGCTAATTGTTACCGAACCGGCAACCATATGGGCATACAGCCCCACGCCTTCAAGGAAATGCTGGAGTTTTTCTGCGACGATGTTGAGGAAATAACCGGTGTAAAAATGGAGCCCACCTTCAACAAGGTCGGAGCGGATATTCTTTTTGTCACTCCATCAGGCGACGTTTTTGGTGACCCGGGGACATATACCTGTACTGGTTATCTTATGCTTTTTCACTATCTGAAAGAAGAGTACGGCCTTGACATTACCTGGAGTACTTACGCTTCTGAAGGGGGGAATTTCGGATTATTTACTTCTCATGAAATGATGAAAAGGCTTAATGCAAAGATTTACATGGAGGCCAAAAGACTCGGAGTAAAGTGGATTCTGGGCGGAGAGTGCGGACATATGTGGCGGGTCCTTCACCAGTACATGGACACCATGAACGGACCGCCTGATTTTCTGGAAATGCCCGTATCCCCTATTACCGGAACAAGATTTGAAAACGCCTCCTCCACCAAGATGGTGCATATTGTCGAGTTTACGGCGGACCTTATCAAGAATGGAAAGCTCAGACTTGATAAATCCCGAAACGACGACTTCATTCCCACTTTTCATGATTCGTGCAACCCTGCCAGAGGCATGGGTTTTTTTGAAGAACCAAGATACGTCATAAAGAATGTCTGCAATAATTATTATGAGATGCCCGAAGGCACCACCAGAGAGCAGACCTTCTGCTGCGGAGGAGGGTCAGGCCTGAATGCTGGAGAAAATGATGAATTAAGGATGATGGGAGGTTTGCCCAGGGCCAACGCGGTTAAGTTTGTGCATGAAAAGCACGGGGTGAATACCCTGAGCTGCATCTGCGCCATTGACCGTGCCACCCTGACCAGCATGTGCGAATACTGGGTGCCTGAAGTCAGGGTCAGCGGTATACATGAGCTTGTGGCCAACGCCCTGATAATGCCCGGTGAGCATGAAAGGGAAACCAATTTGCGCGGCGAACCACTGCCAGGTAAGGAGGAAGAATAATGTACCATGCCAATAAGATTATTCCGGGCTTGATTATTTTTTTCCTGTTCATGACCTTTCCATTCTGGTTTAATATTGGCAGCGAGGCCTACACCACGCCTGAGCTGGTATTGCCGGAGGATGAGGAGTTCTGCATTGAAAGTGTTGAATTTATAAGGGCCGAGCACATGACCATTCTTGATCAATGGCGTGACGCTTATGTCCGTGACGGTTACGGGGAGTACAAAAGCATGCTCAACGGCGAAATTTATGCCATGAGCCTGACTAAAACCTGCATGAACTGTCATAATGAAAAGGACAAGTTCTGCGACCGCTGTCATGACGCGGTGTCAGTGTCTCCTTACTGCTGGGATTGTCACATTGAGCCAGAGGGGGTTGAATAAATGAAGAGCAGCAGAAGAAAATTCATCAGGATGGCCGGCTTTGCCGCCCTTGGATGGAGCGTATGTCCTTCACTGGCAGGGGCCCGTTCCGGGTTGTATCTTAAAGAGGAAGGCCGGCTCAAAGCCAAACAATGGGCCATGGCCATAGACACAACAAAGCTGACCCCCGAGGTCATGGACAGGTGCATTGAGGCCTGCCACTCACTGCACAACGTCCCGAACATTGATTCCAACCAGAAAATAAAATGGATGTGGATAGAGCCCTTTAAAAATCTCTTTTCCGATCAGTCCCATCCCCATCTCACTGATATGGACTATAAGCCGTTTCTAACTCTTTGCAACCATTGTGATAATCCTCCCTGCGTAAGGGTCTGTCCCACCAGGGCAACCTTCAGACGTCCCGACGGGATTGTGCTTATGGATTTTCACAGATGCATAGGCTGCAGGTTCTGCATGGCCGGTTGCCCTTACGGTTCAAGGAGTTTTAATTTTTCTGATCCCAGATTGCATCTGAAGAAACTTGATCATGAATACCCTACCAGGACAAAAGGCGTTGTTGAAAAATGCGAGTTTTGCGCTCATCGCCTGGATAAGGGGCAAATTCCTGCCTGCGTGGAGGTATCTGACGGAGCCCTGTTATTCGGGGATCTGGATGATCCTTCATCCGACGTCAGAATAGCCCTGAAGGAGAGATATTCCCTGGTGCGCAAACCAAAGCTGGGCACTGGTCCTAAAGTTTATTACTTAATATAAGGGGTGTACGATGCTGGAGAAAGCTTTAAAAGGAAATATTATCTACTGGGGATGGCTGGGTTTCCTGCTGGTCATCATTGGAGTCGGGGCCGGCGCTTATTTGATGCAGCTGGACCAGGGACTGGCCATAACAGGACTTCACAGGGATGTATCCTGGGGCTTTTATATTGCCCAGTTTACTTTTCTGGTTGGTGTCGCGGCTTCAGCCGTGATGATGGTCATTCCTAAATACCTGCATAACTTCAAGGCCTTTGGGAGGATGCTCATTTTAGGTGAGTTTCTGGCCATATCCGCGGTAATCATGTGTCTCCTGTTTATCGTGGTTGACCTTGGTCAGCCCCAGAGACTCATGAATGTGCTTCTTTATCCCACGCCCAACTCAGTCCTGTTCTGGGATATGGTGGTGCTCAACAACTACCTTTTAGTCAACCTGATCATCGGCTGGGTTACTCTGCAATCAGAGAGAAAGCAGCTGCCTCCTCCCAAATGGATCAAGCCAATTATTTATTATTCCATTCCATCGGCCATCAGTATCCATACGGTAACCGCGTTTTTGTACGCGGGTCTTCCTGGACGTGATTTCTGGCTGACCGCTGTAATGGCTCCTTCCTTTCTTGCTTCGGCTTTTGCGGCTGGACCGGCTTTGCTCATTTTACTGGCTCTTGCGGTCAAGATATTCGCCAAATGGGATCCGGGCAAAGAATCCATCCAGGCCTTGGCCAAGATAGTGGTATACGCCATGTCTATTCATCTTTTCATAGTTTTGTGTAAGGTATTTACCGCGGCCTACAGTCAGATACCTGAGAAGCTTTACCACTACAGGTATCTGTATTTTGGTCTTGAGGGTCACACCACATTGGCAACTTTCACCTGGGCGGCCATCATCGCTGGAGTTATCGGGGTCCTGCTGCTTCTCAGCTCCAAGAACAGGCAGTCAGAAAATGTTCTGGCCTTTTCTTGTCTGCTTATTCTTATAAGTACATGGACAGACAAAGGATTAGGCCTGATTTCTGCCGGTTTTATCCCCAATCCCATGAAGCAGGTGGTTGTCTACAATCCGACCCAGCCGGAGCTTCTCATTACTCTGGCCATCTGGGCCATGGGTTTTCTGATTCTGACCATCCTGTACAAGGTTGCCGTGGGTGTTAAACGGGAAATTGAGACGTGATTAAAGTTACTATCCACGGTCAATCCTGGCTGATCAGCTGAATTCAACAATCAATGCGTAACGGACCGGGCCTGAGCCGGTCCGTTACCATTTATTTTCCCGGTTTCGGAATTCACTTCCCTCACCGGGAAAAATTTTTTTATCTTTCTGAGGTGTCGGGTTTTTTACGGGGGGCCAATGTTCTTTGACAGGGTCAGGGCCTTGTAAGGCCATGGACGCTGGGTGTGAGTCAAGCATACAGGGTTTTTTTCTCAGGTCTGTTTCAGGGTTTGACCATGAAAACTCAATGGCAATATTATTGGGGTCAAATGAATAAACCGAATAAATAAAACCGTGGTCAATAACCTCAGACACCCAGATGCCGGCCGCGTTTAAACGGTCATAGATATTCCACAGATCTTCTTTGTCTTCAACTTCCATGGCAAAGTGATCAAAAGCAAAAGGACCCTTAACCGGAACTCCATGGTCTTTTTCAAACAAGGGCTCAACATCCTTCCATTCAAAAAAAAGAAGCATATTTAATGGACCAAGTTCAAAAAAATACTGGCGGTAACCCGGTCTTCCCAAGCCGGCGATTAATCTCAGTCCAATGAGATCCCGCCAGAACGCGATTGTTTTATCCATATCCTTGGTGGCCAGGGCAAGATGATTGATTCCTTTAAGCTTCATTTTTTCTCCATAAAAAACTGGAAAAACCAGCTTGACAATAATTTGAAATTTTGACTATGTCCGCATTACTTTTGGTGCAATGGGAAAGTTAATTTTCCCTAAACTAACTATAATTGGAGGTATTATTATGGGTTGGCAAGTTACTGTGGATGTTGATAAGTGTACCGGCGACGGAGAATGCGTGGATGTATGTCCTGTTGAAGTATTTGAGCTCGTCGATGGTAAAGCTGATCCCGTGAACATGGAAGAATGCCTTGGCTGTGAATCCTGCGTTGAGGTTTGCGAGGCCGAGGCCATAACTGTTGTTGAGGTCTAAAACCAATCACCCCGGGGGGCTGTTCAGGCCCCCTTTTTTATGCTTATAAATGCTGCCTGTTTTCAATAACCTTGCTTTATAACAATAACTGTTTGTTTTTTTTCTCAAAATCCAACATAAATTTATAATTGATCTGAGGTTGTGAATCAATCAAAAAAACATTAAAATTTTTTTGATTCAGCTTAAATGTCTCACTTTGAGGAGGAACTAATGGATTTGGGAATTGATCTTGACATATATTTTAAAAAATATCAGATGCTTATTAAGGAAGTGGATCAGGTTTTCAATAAAATGAAAAATGATTATCCACAGGAAGTCAAGTGTGATCAGGGCTGTACTGAGTGTTGCTTTGCTCTGTTTGATCTTTCCCTGGTGGAAGCCCTTTACCTTAATAAAAAATTCAGTGATCTTGACCAGGACTTGAGAAACAGTATACTTATTGAAGCTGACAAAACTGATCGGCAAATTAATAAGATTAAAAAAGAGCTTTACAAGGAGCACCGGCAAGGGGTTGACCAGCAGGAAATATTGAAAAAAGCTTCCCTGGTTAAGTCTCGTTGTCCACTCCTTATTGACAATATATGCGTTCTTTATGATCATCGGCCAATAACCTGCCGGCTTTACGGAATACCCATGAATATGGGGCAGGTAACAGCCACCTGTTCACAATCCGGCTTTGAAACAGGCAAAGAATATCCCACTGTTCATATGAATAAAATTCATGACCGGCTGGTCTCCCTGAGCCGGGAAACAGCTGAAGCCATCAACACAAGGTATCCGGAACTTTACGCCATGCTGGTACCTGTGTCCATGTGTATTCTTACAGACTATAATAAAGAATATCTGGGCGTAAAAAAAGATGAGTCTGATTCCGCACAGAGAAAAGCTTCAAAGGATTCTCCCACCAGGGAATGGGTTCTGGGACCCAAGGAGTAGCTTAAGTGACCACTGAATATGAACAGGGCCAGGCTAAGAAAAAATTTCTGTACGAATCTCTTTCTCCCAGGAGAAAGAAGTTTATTGACAGAATAGGTTTTGACAAGTGGGATCCCTTTCAGGAACCCAAACATCCAATTGAAATCAGAACGGACAGCACCAGAAGGACCAGCAAGGAGCTCATGCTCAAGTTTTTGCGTGATTTCCAGCCCGAAAATTACAGCAATGCTTATGGCAGAGGGGTTCTTGAAATGTGCATTGGGATTATTAACGGTGATGACAAGTGCAGGGCCATGTATGAGTTTTCCCTTTGGTACAGGGACCTTTTGGAGAGAGAAAAAAAGGAATTTAAAACCGGGCCATAATGGAGCGATAATGACCAAATTGACACCAGACGAACAGATTAGGCAGCTTGAACAAAGGCTTAAAGAGTATCCTGAATGTGGTATAACTCACTATAATATCGGCGTTAACTATATGGTTAAACACGATTTTGAATCGGCTAAAAAATATCTCAAGGAAGCGATCAGAATAAATCCGGATATAGCTGAAGCTTACGTCCAGCTTGGGGGAATGGCCATGAATGAAGGTGATCTGGACGGCTGTTACAGCTATAATGAAATGGCCAGCAAAGTCAGGCATCGTTTCGCTGTTCCATACGGAAACATGGGATTTGTGCACCTGCAGAAAGGCGATGTGGACAAGGCTATTGGTTCTCTTAAGCGGGCAGTTTCCCTTGACCCCAAGTTTGTTCAGGCCCATGCAACCCTTGGCAGCGCCTATCTGATGCAGGGGGATATTGACGGATGTATTGCTCAGAGCGAAAAGACCATTGAACTGGAGCCGACATTCGGCCCTGCCTATAATAATATGGGGCTGGCCTACATGGAGAAACAGGAATTTGCCAAAGCCAAAGATTGTTTCAGCAAGGCCGCTGAAACAGGATATGAAGTCGCCCCTGAAGTTCTGAGTGAGCTGGAAGAAAGTCTGAAAGCCAATTAGAAACATTTTCAAATTTCAAATTTTTCCCGGTCTCTGGAAAAGAAAAAAAAACTGCCCTGGATTAGCCGGAAAATTTTATTGACAATGGGGTCTTTTTGTGTGAAAAATCACAAGTCAGGCCATTTTGCCATAATCAGCTGAAGGCGTTGTGTAGCCGTTGGCTTCATTGTTTTAATGGGGCGGCTTTTTATTATAAGGATGTAACCATAATTCAAGGAGGATTTTCAATGCCTAAACATGAAACCCCTTTGCTGGATCAGCTGGAAAGCGGTCCCTGGCCAAGTTTTGTGTCTGATCTGAAAAGGCAGTCAGAGTCAAGACATGCCAAGGAAAACGAAATTGAGTACCAGGTTCCTGTTGATGTATGTGATGATCTGCTCGGAGTTGTAGAGCTTTCCTATAAGGAAAAGGAAGTTCACTGGAAACATGGCGGGATCGTCGGTGTTTTCGGCTACGGCGGCGGAGTAATCGGCCGGTATTGCGACCAGCCTGATCAATTCCCGGGTGTAGCCCATTTTCACACCATGCGAGTTAATCAGCCTTCCGCAAAATTTTACAATACAGAGTTTCTGCGGAATATCTGTGATCTCTGGGATTTTCGCGGCAGCGGCATCACCAACATGCATGGTTCTACGGGTGATATAGTTCTTTTGGGAACAAGGACTGAGCAGCTTGAAGAGATCTTTTTCGAGCTGACCCATAAGTTCAACACTGATCTGGGAGGCTCAGGCTCAAACCTGCGTACCCCTGAAGCCTGTCTCGGCATATCCCGCTGTGAATGGGCCTGTTATGATTCTCAGGAGCTTTGTCATCATTTGACTTTAGCGTATCAGGATGAGCTGCACAGGCCTGCGTTTCCCTACAAGTTCAAATTCAAGTTTGACGGCTGCCCCAATGGATGCGTAGCCTCCATTGCCCGTTCCGACCTTTCCTTTATCGGCACATGGCGTGATGAAATCCGCATTGACCAGGAAGCTGTTGCAGCTTATGTCGGCGGTGAGATCAAGCCCAATGGCGGCGCCCATGCCGGCAAGGACTGGGGTCCATTTGACATCCAGAAGGAAGTGATCGGCCTTTGCCCCACAGAATGCATGTGGATGGAAGGCGGCAATCTTAAGATCAATGATAAAGAGTGCACCCGCTGCATGCATTGCCTCAATGTCATGCCCAGGGCCCTGCGCATAGGCAATGACCGCGGTCTGTCCATTCTGGCAGGCGCCAAGGCCCCAATCCTTGACGGCGCCCAGATGGGTTCACTGCTTGTGCCTTTCGTAAAGGCTGAAGAACCTTATGAAGAGATACATGAACTCATTGAAAATGTTTGGGACTGGTGGATGGAAGAAGGCAAGAACCGCGAGCGCCTCGGTGAAACCATGAAGAGAATGGGTTTTCAGAAGCTGCTTGAAGTCACCGGCATCAAGCCCATGCCTCAGCATGTGCAGGAACCAAGGACCAACCCGTATATCTTCTGGAAGGAAGAAGAAGTACCGGGCGGGTTTGAACGCGATATCGCAGATTACAGATCACGGCATCAAAAATAAGGGAGGTAAGAAATGGCTTTTATATCATCAGGATACAATCCAGACAAGCCGATGGAAAATCGGATTACCGATATCGGCCCCAAACATTATTCAGAGTTTTTGCCTCCGGTTATCAAAAACAACAGAGGCAAGTGGCTCTGGCATGAAATCCTTGAGCCCGGAGTGCTCATGCACAAGGCTGAGAGCGGAGACGAGGTTTATACAGTGCGTGCAGGAGCTCCAAGAATAATGAGCGTAGAGACCCTGCGTGAAGCCCTGGATATCGCAGACAAACATTGTGACGGCTACCTGCGTTTCACCACCAGGAACAATATCGAGTTCATGGTGGACAGCAAGGACAAGGTCGGACCTTTGAAAGATGACCTCAATTCCCGCAAGCATACCGGAGGAAGCTTCAAGTTCCCTGTTGGCGGGACCGGAGCAGGCATAACCAATATAGTACATACCCAGGGCTGGATTCATTGTCATACCCCGGCTACTGACGCTTCCGGAACCGTAAAAGTGGTCCTGGATGATCTGTTTGAGGAGTTTCAACAGATGAGGATGCCTGCTCAGATCAGGATCTCCATGGCCTGCTGTCTGAATATGTGCGGCGCGGTGCATTGCTCTGATATTGCCATCCTTGGCTATCACCGTAAACCTCCAATTATTGATCACAAAGAAGTGGACAATCTGTGCGAAATCCCCCTGGCTATTGCAGCTTGTCCCACAGCAGCTATCAGACCTGCCAAGGTCGAACTTGATGATCCCAAAACAGGCGAGAAAAAGTCATACAAAACAGTGGCCATCAAGAATGAAAGATGCATGTTCTGCGGCAACTGCTATACCATGTGCCCTGCTCTGCCCCTGACTGACGCGAAAGGTGACGGACTGGTCATAATGGCTGGAGGCAAGGTTTCCAACCGCATTTCCAACCCCAAGTTCTCCAAGGTTGTTGTGGCCTTTATACCCAATGAGACTCCTCGCTGGCCTACACTGGCTAAAACGATCCGCAAGATCGTTGAAGCCTATGCCAAAGGCGCCCGCAAATACGAACGCGTGGGTGACTGGGCTGAAAGGATTGGATGGGAACGTTTCTTTGAAGCATGTGACCTTGAGTTTACACACCATCTTATTGACGACTTCCGTGATCCTGCTTATTATACTTGGAGGCAGACAACCAACTTCAAGTTTTAGCATTGTTTATTAAATGAGATAGGGCGCCGCCTGTTCAGGCGGCGCCAATAAAAAAGGATGGTTAATATGGATCAAGAAGCAGCAAAACAGGAAATTATCAATTTTCTGGAATCCAAGATAGATACTAAAACCAAGTTTTACTTTAATGATTTTACCAAGCTCTTACCTGATATGAAGTCGAGAGAAGTTAAAAAGCTTCTGACCGCTCTGGTGCAGGAGGGTAAGATGTCATTCTTTTCAAGCGGCAGTACCACCCTGTACACCCTCAAAGGCGCAGGTAAGACTGCTGAGGGCTAACCCAGAGTCTTTTGCAGTTATTCCTTAGTGGAACAACACATTGACATAGAAATTGATTTTCCGAGGATAACCCTGGCCGGGCTCAAAGGCGGCTCAGGTAAGACAATAGTATCATTAGCGCTATGCAGGCTTTTTTCCCAAAAAGGTCTGAAAGTAAAACCTTTTAAGAAGGGCCCGGATTATATAGACGCCAAATGGCTGTCACTGGCAGCCGGCAACAGCGCCTCAAATCTGGACCCTTTTTTATTTCCCACCCAAAAAGTCAAATCCTTATTCTGGTCTTTTTCGCAGCAATACGATATCGCCCTGATTGAAGGAAACAGGGGTCTTTTTGACGGTAAAGACATTCATGGATCTTATTCAACAGCTGAGTTGTCCAGGATCCTTGAAACTCCGGTAATACTGGTTATTGACTGTACCAAAGTGACAAGAACCGTGGCAGCCATTGTTCTGGGATGTAAATATTTTGAGAAGGACCTCAATATCGCCGGCGTGATATTGAATCAGACCGCTGGAAACAGACACAGGACCATTACCCGCCAGTCTATTGAAAAATACACCGATATACCGGTACTGGGGGCCTTGCCCAAGCTGGGCGAGAATCCCATCCCGGAAAGGCACATGGGTTTGATTTCCGATCAGGAGTATGAGGGCTCAGATGATCTTTTTTCCCGCTTAACTGAAGTTGTTTCTCAGAACGTGGATCTGGACGCGATAATTGATATCGCCAGGAGTGCTCCTCCCTGCAGAGAGATTTTTCCACAGATTTTTCCCGGACAGGCCGTCACAGGCAGCAACGCTCCGGTTATCGGAGTGGTCAGAGACAAGGCTCTTTGGTTTTACTATCAGGAAAATCTTGACGCTCTGAAGAATCAGGGGGCGACCATTGTGGATCTGAGTCTGTTGAGCAGAGAACAGTGGCCGGAAATTCATGGCCTCTATCTGGGAGGTGGTTTCCCTGAAACCATGGCCAGGACTTTGGACGAGAATATCCTTTTAAAAGATAAGCTGCGCAAACTATCCATGGACGGACTGCCTGTCTACGCTGAATGCGGAGGCTTTATGTACCTGGCAGAGAGTCTCGAATACGAGGATAGATGCTATTCAATGGCAGGAATACTCCCTGTCAGGACAAAGCTTTTTAAAAAACCTCAGGGCCATGGGTACGTAAGCGCGGAAGTTATTCGCAAAAATCCTTTTTTCCCTATTGGTGCCAAGATAACAGGACATGAGTTTCATTACTCAAAATGTATTCCAGTGCCTGAAAACTCCAGCTTTTGTTTCAGCCTGACCAGAGGCGTGGGAATGAGCATGGGTTTTGACGGCCTGTGTTTCAGAAATGTTCTGGCTGGTTATACTCATATTCATGCTTTCGGAGCTGAGGACTGGGCCGCAAACTTTGTCCGGGCCGCCGGCATTTACAGAAATGTCCGGGCTTCTGGTTTAGATTATTGTCCTGATATTGTCTGTGATTAACAGAGTTAAAAACTCAGTCCCTTTCTCCCCAAAATGGCTGTATTTTCGGACAGATCAACTCATTGTATATCATAAGATCAGGAGATCTGATTTCATAAACTATTCACCTGCCGAGATTGCATTCAAGAAATGGGCAGAACTCCAAAGCCTGTCTGCTGATCCGGTTGGATGGGTCATATAGAATCAGCGGCTGCATAAGAGCAAGACCTGGTCCTGCGTTTTTCATTCCCTCGATCAGAACAAGACGGGCCGGTTTTAACATGCTTCCGTAAACCGGTAATATTCTTTTGGGGATCAGGGAATATTCCTCCATCCTGACAAGCAGCTCAACCAGCCGTTCAGCTCCGAAAACAACTCCGATTCTGCCCCTGTTTTTAAGCAAAAATGCCGCGGCTTTTAAGAAATTGCTCAGTTCAGCCTCCTGGCAAAATAAGGCATTCAGCCTGGATTTTTCCAGGGGAATCCTGCCAGATTCAGGTTTTCTGTATGGAGGGTTGACAAGGGCCAGGTCAAAACTTTCAGCCTGGAAATTCTTGCTGCTCACCTGGGAAACATCCATTTCCATGGGTGTAAACCTGTGGGAAAGATCCAGGAGTTTAGAGTTCTGTCTGGAATGAGAGATCATTTCAGGGCAATTATCCAGGCCGGTCAACTGGATATTTTTCCGGGGATTGGCCAGGATAAGTCCCAGGCCGACTGCCCCACATCCACAGCCAATATCTACAACCCTGCCTTCATGTTTCGGTGATATAAAACAGGACAGCAGAAGTGAGTCAACTGAAAATCGAAATCCGGTTTCAGGCTGGCTAAGTCCCCTGGGAAACCTTTGCCTGGGGGTATTATTCATCTAATGATAATGGTCTGCCACCCCAGAGGTGAAACAGAACTCCTGTGGGAAGCTTGGGATAAAAAAAAGTGGACTTCCTGGGCATGACATTTCCGGTTTCACAAACCTTCTGGAGCACATCCATGGGCACAGGCCTGAGGATAAAGCCTGCCTGGGCATCCCCGGAGTCAACCTTAGTGAAGATGACTTCTTGTTCGTGAGTATAACTGATAAATTCGCCAGAAGCCAGATCCTGGTCGGAAAGCTCCATGGCCCCGCGCAGGAACATTTTGTCAAGAACATGCGCCCCTATTCTGGAAAAGATATTCCTGGGGTGGATCTTAGGGGTAAAAAAAACAAAATTTTTTTCAGTGTAAAGTGCAAATGAATCAGCGCGCCATTGTCCGGAAAATTGAGCAAGTTTATCTGAAGAGGATATGTAGAAATCACTTTCTGCCTTTTTGATTATTCTGTTCCAGTTAAAGGTTTTTTTCCTGGAGAGTATCCTGTGGTAAGGAAATATTTCCAATCCTGGTGAAGAAATATTGCTTAGATAAACATAAACATGATTCCAGGGGGCATTCTGACTGTTTGGCATCATGTTTATGTAATTAAGGGCTGTTTCATATCGATGGTGACCATCGGCAATGAATACTTTTTTGTTCAGGATAAGGTTTTCAATGGATTGATTATGATGAACCGGAACAGGCCAGATCCTGTTGACTACGTCAGGTTCCTGGTAAAAGGAAATTAAGGGTGGTGTCTCAAGATTTTGTCTGCCAATATTTTCCAGTATCAATTCTGGGTCATCATAAATACCGAAAATCGGACTGAGCTGCCCATGCGTGGCCATCATCAGCTGGAGTCGGTCGTTTTTAGCCCTGGAATAGGTCTGTTCATGGGGGAATACTTTTTTATCCTCAAAGGGGTGTACCCTCATGCCTCCATAAATTCCCCACCTGGTTTTTGTTGTATTTCCCGCTTTATAGTCAGTAGCCATAATATAAAAGCAGGGAACAGGATCCTGGCTGAGGATATTGTCCAAAATCCAGGAATTAAGCTTGATAGCCGCTTCTTCGTAGGATGCCGGTGAATCAAGATGAACAACATTGAATTCTTCTCTGGCCAGGGCTTTTTTATCATCAGGGGAAAGAACATCATAAGGCGGAGAAATAACTTTTTCTGGGTTGATTCTTTTGTCCAGCCAATTATAGTGATAAAATTGTAATGGTATAAACTGTGGCATATTCTTGTTGATTTGGGTTACTTGAAAATTTCTTTAAACAGGAGATCGTCCTGACCAGGTTCGAGCTATCATTGAGGCTTCGGGTAATTTTACGCCCAGGGCCATAACAAAATAAAGGATCGCCCATATGGGGATCAGAGCAACTGCCATCCAGGGGGTTACTGATAAAAATTTTATGCCCAAAAGTAAAACACAACTTATGCCGAGCATTTTCCAGAGGTTCTGCCGGTGTGAAAGCCACTGTCCGGTTTTCCTGTTGAGGGCCAGCCCAAGAAGAATAACATTGGACCATGATGAAATGCTGGCTGCCAAAGCAAGGCCCAGGTGATCAAGCTTCTGCATTAACAGGATTCCAAGACTGATATTGACTAACAGGCTTATGACAGCAATCTTGACTGGAGTTTTGGTGTCTTCAAGGGCGTAGAAGGCGGAAACAAGGGGACGAACACAGGAAAAAGCCGGCAGACCAACAGCGTAACCCACCAGGGCCAGAGATGTGGCTTGCACGGCTGTGTGAGCAAACTCTCCCCGGCCGAAAATAACCTCAATTAAGGGGTAGCTGAGGCCTAGCAGTCCGGCGGTCGAGGGCAAAGCAATAAAAAGAGTCAGATTCATTGATGTGCTTAAAGTTTTTTTAAATCCGGCCATATTTCCTGCGCCAGCCAGGGCTGAAAGGGAGGGCAGTGCCACAGTGCTTATGGCTACCGCAAATACTCCCAGTGGAAATTGGACCAGTCGGTCGGCATAATACAGATATGATATTGAACCGGCTGCCAGAAATGAGGCCAACACAGTACCGATAAGAATGTTCAGCTGGTAGACTGCCGCGCCGAATACGGTAGGCAGCATGAGCCTGCCGATTCTCAACACTCCTGGATGTTTTAAAGAATAGTCTCCCTTCCAGGAGAAACCAACTTTTTTAAGAAAAGGGTATTGAAAATACCATTGAATAACTCCTGACAGAAAAACTCCCGCTGAAAGGGAAAGAGCAACGTTGAACCCTCCATAATAGGCTGCCAGGGCGCAGATTATCAGGGTAAGATTCATCAAAGCCGGGGCCACGGCCGGAGCGAAAAAATGGTTCATGGAGTTTAATATGCCCATGCACATGGCAACTGAAGAGATGAAAAGTATGTACGGAAAACATACGCGCACCAGGGTGACTGTCAGGTCAAATATTTCCGGGTTGCTTCTGAAGCCAGGCGCGATAATTGAAGTCAGTGGACTTGCAAAGATTATGGCCAGTATGGTTATAAGTCCAACTATTATCAACAGCCAGAGCTGAACCGATCTGGCCAGAATAAAGGCCTCATCCTTTCCCTGAGAATTTTTGATTTTGGTGAATACAGGAATGAAAGCCAGAGTAAGTGAACCTTCAGCAAACAGACGTCGAAGAAGGTTGGGCAGACGAAAGGCCACGAAAAAAGCATCAGCAACAGGACCAGCCCCCAGAGTAAAGGCTATTATCAGATCTCTGGCAAATCCCAGGATGCGGCTTATCAATGTGGCTCCGGCAACTACAGAAGCTTTGCGGGCCAGAGTTCCGGATGAAGTTTGTGTTGAATCTCGGGTCAAGGCTGCCGTCCTGGATAATTATGAGAAGCTGCAATCCCTCTTTGTTCATTCACAAGTAAATTGATTATAAATGACAGACCAAAAAATCCAAGGCAAAGCAATAAAGCCGCCTGCAAGCCTATAAAGCTCTGCAGAATTCCAAGACCCAGAATTCCAAAGATCGCTGCCAGCTTGATGGTCATTGCCCAGAAACCGAAAAACTCAGCTCCTTTATTTTCTGGGGTGAACATGCCCACCATTGTCCTGGCGCATGACTGGACAGCTCCAAGGCCTGTCCCGGCCAGACAGCCTACAATAAGGAAAAAATGTTGAGGTTCAAGGTCTGTCTGGAAAACATGGTTTAATATCTGGGTAATGTCTATAGTGAAGTAGATGAGGGTGATTGATAATATCCAAAGCCAGAGAGTCAGATTGAACGTTTTTTTTGCACCGATCCTGTCTTGAAAAAAGCCGAACAACAATGCTCCAATAGCGGCAGTTATCTGTGTTAAAACGAACATGAGCATCTGAAACCTTGGTTCCCAGCCGATAACCTGGTCGCCATAAATAAAAGTAAAGCTTATGATGATATATAAGCCGGCCATGGCAAAAAAAAGAGACAGCAAAAAGATTGCCAGATCTCTATAAGCGGGAAGATCAGTTACGGTTGATTTCAGTCTTTTGAATGCCGTGCTGATATAGCGAGAGACCTGGAGGCGGTCATGTGAGCCTTTTTTTTCTTTCAGCCATAGAAAGGTTGGAATTGCGCCGAGCATGAAAAAAAGAGCAGCCAGGGGACCTGTTAAGCGCAGATTTTCAAAATTGCTTTCTTCAATCCCCCCTAATCCCAGCAGGACAATGCCGGTAGAGAGGAGTCCGCCCATATAACCCAGTGCCCAGCCAAAGCCTGATATTTTTCCCAGGGCTTGAGGAGGTCCAAGCTCAGGCAGAAAACCGGCGATAAAAGGCTCTCCCATGGAATAAGCAAAATTTGAAATAATTATCAGAAACATGCCCAGAATTATCAACCCGGGGGTGATAAAATAAAGACTCGCAGTAGAAATCACGGTTAAGACATAACTGGCAAAGAGGAATTTTTTTTTGGAGCTTGTATGATCCATGATTGCTCCGCAAACAGGGGCCAGGAGAACAACCAGGGCGTAGCTTATGCAGAGGGACATGCTCCAGAGCAGGTTGCCCAGCTTGAATTGTGGACTGTCGCCAACAATGACCCGGGTAAATACTACTCCGAATATCACAGTGATGATCAGGGTAGTATAGGCCTGATTGGCGAAGTCAAACATGGCCCAGCCGAATATTTCCTTGCGCGAGGCCATTTTAGGGGTGATCATTATGTATTCGTTTTGAAAATGCGTTGGACTGAATTATCTCAAGTTGTCTATTAAATACATTAAGATTAGTCAATTGATTCCTCCGCGTTATGCGTTATCGGTTATCAGTTATTAGGAAAAACCAGATAACAGATAACATGCCAGCTGCGACTGTCCCATTTTTGTCCAAAGGATAATTTTTAACTGGGTTGTTGACATAGCCTGTCTTGGTTATATTATGTAGTTAAGTTTAATTTTATTTTTTGAATAAATTATTAATGGATTCATAAAAATAAAGATTGACAGTTTAGTAGATAGACTTTAGGTAACTGATCTTTCGGCGTATAGCCGGTGAGGTCGGGCGAGTATTTAAGCAACTGTAATAGTTGGACATTCACAAATCAGCTTAAAAAAAGCTTGACATAGTTTCGGGTATTGTCTATCAACTGAAGT
>Ga0209498_1000030_pt1 | contig 76369 bp, 55 predicted proteins | sample WalLakDeSediment_FD_184131 | JGI IMG/M metagenome (GOLD analysis project Ga0209498, IMG submission 184131) | Lake sediment microbial communities from Walker lake, Nevada to study Microbial Dark Matter (Phase II) - Walker Lake 11/02/13 Deep... | ecosystem: Environmental > Aquatic > Freshwater >... | reverse complement strand
ATAGGACAGTTCGCGGCCCAGTGCGCCAGAGCCCTGGGTGCCTGGGTCGCGGTCAGTGACATCCAGCCAAAAAGACTTTGCCTGGCCCAGGATCTTGGCTCTCACATGGCCGTGGACGCGCGACTGAAAACAGCCTTCGCCCAACTTAAATCAGCGGGGCCCTTCCATAAAATCGTGGACGCCTGCGGGGTTGAATCCTTGTTCCTCAATATTCATGACAACCATTTGCTGGCACACAACGGTGCCATCCTCGCCCTGGCCGTTCGGTCCGAAACCCTGTTTCATTGGTCCACCTTTCACGGCCGTGAGGCGTCCATCGAAGTGTCTTGCCACTTCAGTCTGGACGATCTTCGAATCCTGCTTCATTTCATGCGGCAAGACATCATCCGTGTCCGACCCTTGATCTCCCATACTGTTCCCATTCAAAAGGCCCCTGAGATCTATGAACAACTCAGGGATCATCCTAAAGATCTTCTGGGTGTTGTATTCGATTGGAGCGAAAGCTGAAAGCTTGCCTTGAAAGACCCCACGTTTCGCTTGAAACGAAGGGATCGAATCCATGCGAATCGTGAAGCTCACGGTAGACGCTGGAGAGAAGCAGGAACGTCTCGATCGACTGCTTTGTCGCAGATTACGTTCGTTTTCCCGCGTGGAGATTCAAGAACTGATTCGACAAGGCTGCGTGTTCTGGGAAGATTTCGCCTGCCGCAAGAGCGCGTGGCATGTTCCTGGCCCGGGCCTGTTGGAGGTCAGGCTGCCTTTCGAAGACGCAACGGTCCCCTTGTTTTTGAGGGACGAGAATATCCTTTACGAGGACGAAGAACTCATCGCAATCCACAAACCATCGGGATATCCCACGCGGGGAAGGCTGGCTCTGGGAAACAACGATCTATACGAGGCAACGAAACGCTGGTTAAACCTACCGGAAGGCTACTTGGGTATGCCCCATCGATTGGACCGCGAGACCTCGGGAGTCTTGCTTTTCTGCAAGCAACGAAAAGCTGCGTCCCTTGTGCAGAAAGCCTTCCAACAAGGCTTGGTCCACAAGGCTTATATCGCCTGGATCCAGGGATTCCCTGAAAAAGAATCTGGATATATCGACGCGCCCATCCATGCCCCAGGCAGGATCCTGCCTCGAGTGGACCCGGAAGGAAAACCGGCCGCAACCTGGTACCGTGTTCTTGGAACCGACGCTCATGGGGCCATGATCCTGGCTTTACCCGAGACAGGACGCACCCACCAAATCAGGCTTCATTTCGCGCATCTGGGACATCCCATCCTGGGGGACAGGCTCTATGGCACTCCCTCCGCGCCGCGCTTGATGCTCCACGCCTCCCGGCTTGTCCTCGCACATCCATGTACCCAGACGAAACTGATTCTTAGAGCGTCCATGCCCAAGGATTTCGACCCCAGTCGGTGGACTGAATGGAACCGTGACCCAGAACTCGCGAGAAGCGATCTTCGTACACCTTCCACAAGACCACCATCGTAAAGGGTCAAGCAAGCCAGGCAAGGAAGAAGTGAATCGTCTTGGCTTACGCTCGGCTCGCTGGGATCTTCATGAGGCAAGCTTGGCCGGGAAGGGTGACCTTTGCTTCCAGAAGGGATATTATGATTCAAAATCCATCACCAAAGGAGTTTCCCTTGTCAGAGTATGAAGGACTTCTAAAAGAGCATCAGCCCGACTGGCAAGCCCTTTTGAACAATGTACGGGGAAATGGAACACCGAAACGTGTTCATCACATGGAGCTGTTTCATGACCCAGAGATTCGCGATGCCATCGCCCATCGGTTCCATCTCATGGAAAACATTCCTGAAGGGGACCCGGATCGGGAACGCAAGAAGTTGATCGCGGTCAATCGTTTCTGCGGGTTCGATCATGTTTCCGTGAATCTCGTGGGTATAGATATGCCCATGAGGCATTGCTCTGTACAGGACACGGCCGATATGGCCAGGGTTGGGGGACGCGCCTACATGGAGGAACACGCGGGACCGATCACCACCTGGGAGGAATTCGAACGATATCCTTGGCCGAATCCCCTGGTCCCTGAAGCGGCACGGGAACTGGAATGGTTTTCCCAGAATCTCCCGGAAGACATGTGCATAGTCGCGCACACCGGTCATTTTTGTGAATTTCTCGCCTGGCTGATGGGATATGAAGCCCTATGTTATGCCTTGCACGATCAAAGGGATCTGGTTCGCGCCATCGCAGATAGAATCCTGGAGCTGCACCAGGCGGAAATGGATCGTTTTCTCTCCTTCGATCGAGTCAAACTGATCTGGGGAAGCGATGACATGGGATTCAAGACCGGCACGCTGATCTCCCCGGAACATATGCGGGAGTTTGTGCTTCAGGGACACAAGAAACTGGCGGACAGAGCGCATGAGGCGGGACGTCTCTACCTCTTGCACTCTTGTGGTCGTCTGGACCAGATCATGGGTGATTTGATCGATCACGTGCGAATCGATGCCAAACACAGCTTCGAGGACACCATAGAGGATGTGAGACAAGACAAGGCAGGCTACGGGCAGCGCATCGCCCTGTTGGGCGGGATCGATGTGGATTTTCTTTGCAGAGCGAACGAACAGGCCATCCGACAAAGGGTACGGGAAACCTTGGATGTCTGTATGCTGGGGGGACGTTATTGTCTGGGTTCCGGCAACAGCGTGGCCAACTACATTCCCCTGGACAACTACCTCGCGATGATCGATGAAGGCAGACTGTACAGCAACTAGGGCATGAATTTTTATGGAACCCAATCAGAGCAAGGGCTGCATGAGGACGCAGCAGCCTCCCGAACGACGGAAACAGAGAAGAATACTCTTATTAGGAGGACGAAACGTGAAGAAAAGAAGATGGCCTCTCATTATGATCTTGACCATGGGTATCCCAAGCCTCTTGGGAATATTGGGATCCTCGGCCCTGGCTGTGGACAAAGATAAAGCGGACTGGGTTGCCCTGTTCGATGGCAGGACCCTGGAAGGTTGGGAGGTCAAGGGAGGACAAGCCGAGTATCGCGTGGAAGAGGAGACGATCGTGGGCAGAACGGTTCCTGGAAGTCCCAACACCTTCCTCTGTACCCAAAGGGAATACGGTGACTTCATCCTGGAATTCGAGGTACTGAATGACCCAAGACTCAACTCCGGGGTTCAGTTTCGAAGCCACACGACAGGAAAGGGAGAAGTATTCGGATACCAAGTGGAAATTGCGGACCAAGAACACGCCGGGACTTCCGGCGGGGTCTGGGATGAAGCCAGGAGAAACCGTTGGTTGCACTGTACCCTGGACGACCCGGTAGCCAGGGAGGCGTTTCGAGTGGGAGAGTGGAACCATTACCGCGTGGAAGCGATGGGTGACAGCATCAAGACCTGGGTCAATGGGGTTCTTTGCTCGGAATTTCACGATGCAACGGACCTGACAGGTTTCATCGGGCTTCAAGTGCATAGCTATTTTGGGAAGGATCCTGTGGAAGTGCGGTGGCGTAACCTCATGATCCAGGATTTCGGCCGGCATGCATGGAAACCCTTGTGGGATGGACAAACCGACGCGGGTTGGCAACGCGTTCCCGGGGGACAATGGATCCTACGGGATGGGATTCTGGAAGGGTCATGCACAGCGGATGATTCCAGACACGGTTTGTTCATGACCGAGAAACGTTTTCGGGATTTCACGGCCAGGTTGAAGTTCAAGGCCATTCAAGGAAACAGCGGCTTTTATTTTCGTGTCGATCCTGTGGACAGTCCTGTGAACGTCCATGGTCTTCAGGCGGAGATCGACGAAAAGGAAAAGGTAGGGGGACTTTACGAAACCGGGGGACGAGCCTGGGTCGTGGAACCGGATACCGAACAGGTCGAACAGTCGTTTCGCCCGGGGGAATGGAACGAGATGATGGTGTCGGCCCACGGAAGAAGGATTACGGTACACGTCAATGGGCATGTCACCGCTGAGCTTCTCAACGATGAAGGACGTTTGGAAGGACATCTGGCGCTTCAACTTCATGGCCAGCAGGACATGATGGTTCAATTCAAGGACATCGAGATCCTGGAGGTCCTGGAATATAGATGGGATCTGCCTTTCTCAGGGAAGGATTTAAGCAACTGGGAGGTCAAAGGCCCAGCAGAAAAAAGCAAATGGACCCTGGGCAAGGCCGCGCTGTCCCCGGACAACCCAAAGAAACTGGTGGCGTTGGAGGGAGAAGGGGACATGATCAATCTGGCGGATCACCACAAGGACAGCCTGGACTTGCATTCCAAGAGCCTGTATGGGGATGTCCATATCGAACTTGAGGTGATGGTCCCTCAAGGCTCCAATTCCGGGATTTATGTCCATGGGGAATATGAGATTCAGGTCCTGGACAGCTTTGGTAGAGAAACCATGGGTCCTGGCGATATGGGGGCCATCTATGGAGCGGCGCCTCCGCCTGTCAATGCCAGCAAAGCCCCGGGAGAATGGCAGAACTATATCATCCAATTCAAAGCTCCTCGTTTCAACGCTCACGCCCAAAAGGTAGCCAACGCGCGGTTCCTTCTCGTCGAACTCAACGGACAGGTCCTTCATCAGGAATTGGAACTCAAGGGACTGACTCCCGGGGGGGTGGCGGGACATGAAAACGTGTTGGGATCCCTCATGTTCCAGGGCGATCACGGTCCTGTGGCTTACAGGAAAATTCGTCTGAGACCTTTGGGGAAATAGCCGGTAGAGGTGTTTCTTTGATTTCCATCATCCATGCCACCCACGAGGCCCTTTTCAAGATGGGAGGAATTGGCGCTGTCCTGGAAGGCCTCATTACCTCCAACGCCTACAAAGAATCCATAGGAAGGACCTTCTTGGCAGGTCCTGTGCCCGTATGGAACCCGGAAGAACGCCTGGAGGAAGAATCCGGCGAGGTACTCTATTCCCGAGTCACCCATGTGGATCGAGGAGGATATGCCAAGCTCTTTTCTCCCATCGAGGAGCGTCATGGCACGAGAATCATCTATGGACGGCGCAAGCTGAGGGATCGCATCCGCGGAACCTCGGCCCATCCGGAGATCGTTCTGGTAGATCCAATGCAAATCAACCTGCGCCATCTGGATGAATTCAAATATTTCCTGGCGCAGCGATTCGGGTTCCATCCCGCCCTGTTTCAACATATCGAGGACTTTGAGCGTTACATCAAGATCGCGGGTCCAGCCTTCGAGGCATGCAAGGCCTTGTTGGGCGACGACCCGGGTCCTTACCACGTGATCGCGCATGAATACATGGGCATTCCTATGGCCCTTCGAGCCATCCTGGAGGGCGACCCACGTTTCAGGTCCGTTTTTCATGCTCACGAGACCGCCACAGTCAGGCCTCTTGTCGAAGAAAACATAGGCCATGACACACGCTTCTACAACGTGTTACAACACGCGTTTGATCACGGGTTATTCCTGGAGGACTGTTTCGGTTCTCAGGATGATTTCTTTAAACACGCACTCTTGAAACAGTCTCATCACTGTGACCGTATCTTCGCGGTAGGAGATTTCGTACAACAAGAATTCCAGTTTCTCTCTCCGGTGTTTCAATCCCGTCCTATCCACCTGGTCTACAACGGAATCCCGTCAATCAACATTTCTTTGGAGGAAAGACGAACCTGCAAAAGAAAGCTGGTGCGATACGCCCAGAACCTTTTGGGATACAAGCCGGATCTCATCTTCGCGCATGTCAGCAGAATGGTCAGAAGCAAGGGGATCTGGAGGGATCTCAGGGTCCTGGAACATCTGGACGAGCTGCTTCGATACGACAAGAAGACAGCGGTCCTGTTCCTCCTTTCCTCCCTGGCCGAGGACGGCCGTTCAGTCGAGGACATCGAACGCATGGAAGCCGACTATGGATGGCCGATCCATCACGAAGCAGGCTGGCCTGATCTGGAGGGAGAAGAGATCTCGTCCTACACAGCGATACAGGCTTTTAATGCCCATGCATCCCATATTCGGGTGGTCTATCTCAATCAGGTCGGATGGAGTAGACATCGCTGCGGAAAGCGTATGCCATCGAACATGGAATTCTCCGATCTGAGGAAGGGACAGGACGTGGAATTCGGACAGTCCATCTATGAGCCCTTCGGAATCGCTCAGTTGGAGGCCCTGACTTTCGGAGCGATTTGTGTGCCAAGCAATATCTGCGGATGTGTAGGTTTCGTGGACCGGGCCACGGAAAGTCAGGGCGCCAAAAACGTGATCGTGGCCGATTACATCAGCCTTCCAGGAAGGCAACGAAGCCTATCGGAACTCCTGGACATAGGATACAACCAACGCAACGAAATCGAGTTCACGCACAGTATGAAGGTGGCTTCCATGATGTACGCGTTTCTACCCAGAACCCAGCGGGACGAAATCGCCATGTTGCAAGAGGGCTACTCCATGGCTTCCCGAATGAGTTGGGAGGTGGTGGCCAGGGACCACTTCCTGCCCGGATTGCCGGACTAAACCACAACCGCTACAGCGATCGCACGGCCGAAACCATCAGAGCCTCCAGATCTGTCAGACTCTTCGGATTCAGATTGTCCATCTCCAACCACAACACCTGTCGTCCATGGGACTGCAAGGCTTGAAAATCGCCTGCCGCTTGAGCCAACTGCAATTCGTCAAAGCTCAAGGGAGCTTGTCCTGGAATGCCGAGCCGTTGGGCCTTGGGTGCCAATTTCCTCGAAAGAACAAGGAACAGCCCTTCATTCCGTCCCCCCTTGTGAAGTTGGCCCGTTGAATGCAAGTACCTGGGTCCATAGCCCAGGGTCACGGCATGGGGAAGCCACGTTCTCAGGGCTTTCTTTATTTGGAACAAGGTCTTATCCACGGTTTCGAACTCGGGCAAATAGGCCAGGATCGAAATGAAGCTGCCCCCCCGCGCCTGGGATAGGAAATCCCGGAGAATCATCGAACCCTCCCCGCTTTCCTCGCTCTTTCCATCTCCCCTCAGCGTTACATGCCTTGTCCCACCCATTTTTTTCGGCAGAGAAAGCCCTCTTCCGCAAACCAACTCATTCAGAATCTTACGCGTAAAGCCTTTGGCCGCCTCCACATTGGGCTGGTCAAAGGGGTTGATTCCCATCAGGCTTCCTGCCACAGCGGTAGCAAATTCCCAGCGATAGATCTCTGACCCAAGGTCCTCAGGGGTTGACACAAAAAAGGGCCCTATACGGGGAGCGTTCGCAGGCACCACAGACCAGCGTTGGGATGCTGTGAGATCCTTGGACCAAAAAATCCCCGCGTAGCATCGGTCCTGTCCGGCTGGACAAGAAAAATCCGTAACATCGTCGAGCACCGGAAGAATGCCTCGACCCTCCTTGCCCAAACTCTCGGCCAGAAGTTGTTCCAGCCAAAGTCCCAGGGATTCAAGTCCCGGAGAAAGTATCATCGTCAACTTGTCACAACCAGCATCTTCCTGTTCCGCCAACCAGGCCCCCAGGGATAATCCTGGATTGACTGAAAGTCGCGTTGTATCCAGGCATCGCTCCCTCATCCTTTGGGCTGCAGCCACAAGACCATTCCCGTCTATTCCTGCCATACAAGCTGGGATCATCCCAAAAGGTGTGAACGCCGAGAACCGACCCCCCACGTTTCGTGGAGTACTTGGCATGGATGCGAAGCCTTCCTCCTTCGCCAAAGCCCCCAAACTGTTTCCAGGATCTGTCAAAGCGGCGAATCGCTTGCGGTCCCCCTTTCCCCCTGTCTTGGACAGAAAGAAGTCGAGCAGGGAACACGTCTCTGCCGTGGTCCCTGACTTGCTCGAAGCCAAGAAAGCGGTTTTTGAAAGCGCAAGTTCTTCACACACCCTTCGAATCTTGGCCGGGTCCGTGGTATCCAGAACGATCAAATGGGGCGCAGAAGATTCGGTGAAGCCTGACCACATCAAGGGACAGAGGCTGGAGCCCCCCATGCCCATCACCACCACATGGTTCATTTCTTTGGAGAAACGATCCGCGCATCGTTGTAGGTTTGGCAAGGCCTCAGCCGCCCTCAGGGGCAGATCTACCCACCCGATCCTCTCCATCACCCAATCCGGGGCCCCAACCCCATCTGTCCACAATCCCATGCTCATGGACAAGAACGTCTCTACATCGTGTTGGGTCAATTCCATTCTCAGCCTTTCTCTCGGTGAAGATTCACCGAACTCAATATGGGTGATTGTCTCCCACGGTTCGTTTCCTCGACTCGCAAATAGTTGGAACAAGCATGGATCTCAAAAGCGGTCTCTGACACGGATAGAATCTCGTTCAGGATCAGATTGAGTCCCAAAGAATCATAGGGATAGTGCGGAAGCAAGACAACGTTGATTCCATGTCGGCGAGCTTCCTCCTCTAGATCCATACTGCACTCGACCATGACCAGGGTACGAATCCCAGCTCTTGCCAAGAGCTCGATGGCGCCAGGCACAGGATTCCAACCCCCAATCAGGGAGAAATAGGTGGGCTGAAACGGCTTGCTGGCCTCGCCTAATTTGAGCTTCGGGACCCAACCGATATCATAGAGGGCCTGAAATTCCCTGATTTCCGCTGCCATGTTCAAAAAATCCTCCACCTTGTCCGGCCTTCTCTCGTTCACCATATCCCTGATCAACGCATAAGCGAACAAGTCCGCCGGCGCGTGGATGGACGCCAAAGGGATTTCCAGGTTTTCCGCGGTTTTGAGGATTGTCAGATCCGCTTCCCTTCGGTTGGTTTCCTTCACCACCTCCAGTTCCCGGGTCACGCGTTCCGCTTCGCACCAGGGCACGCCGGCTTCGTTCAGCATGTGGATTTGCACATTGATCGTATCCCATACCGAAGCCATGGCTTTCCCCAAGGCCGATGCGTGATGAGAAATGACCATCAAGGACTTGCCGGATTTTTGTCTCAACCTGTCCCCCATCAGAACTTCCTCTTGTCCAATATCGATTCCAATCAGAATGGCTTCGACATCCATACCGTTTCCGTCCACCACCAGTCTGGTGTCCCCGAAAGGATTGGACAAAGACGCCTCGTCGAAATCCTCCCTTGCCTGTTGGGACAGTTCCTCAAACCTCTGTCTGCGACGGGCCAGATGGGTTTCCATAGCCTGTTTTCCCCTGGGATCCTTGGCTATGCCCAAATCCACAGCCAGGGAGATAAGATCCTTCGGGGTCATGATGATGCTTCCTTTCGGACCCTGGCGCAAGATCGCATGGAACTTCGTGTCAACACCCCCAACACCTCGGCCAGGATGCTGACAGCCAATTCCTGAGGGGTCTGCGCCCCTATGTCCAAACCGATGGGAGCAAAGACTTCATCGAGCAACTTCTCCTCCACTCCCTGGTCCAGCAACCGTTTCCTGATCGTGGCTACCTTCTGACGGCTCCCGATCATGCCGATGTACCCTGCGCCTTTGCCCAGCGCCACGCTCAACGCCTCTTGATCCCCGGCATGACACCGAGTGACGATCACCACGGCATCGTTTTCGGTCAGGGTCATCTCGGAAAGAGCCTGTTCCAGGTCTTCGCAACAAAGAAACTCGGACGCTGGAAGATGCTGGACCAATTGGGGCAGGGGCCTGTCATCCAGAAGCAGGACTCGAAAACGTCCGGAAAGAACGGCCAGACCGGCCAAGGCCTGTCCCACGTGTCCCGCGCCCACCACGATCAATCTCCAAGAGGCCCCAAGAGGCTCCAGAAACAGTTCCACCACGCCTCCGCAGATTCCCTCGGCTTCGGATGTCCCGGTAATATCCACTTCCAACCGCTGGGGCTTCCCGGTGAGCAGGACCTCCTTGCATTTTTGCAGGGTCCTGGCCTCCACAGCGCCTCCTCCCACGCTTCCCGCGATTTGTCCCTCTTCCCCATACAGAAGCTTGGAACCCACGGATCTGGGCACGCTGCCCTTCGTGCCAATTACCGTGGCCAGAACAGCTCGCCTGCCTCCCTGTACCGCCTTTACAACTTCCTGAAAAAAGAAACCATCCACAATATTTCCTGATGTCCCTCTCAGATGGGTAGATCCTTGAGAAGATCTTCATATCCCGCGTATACACCAGAATAGAGCTGAATGATGATGTGCGCCACATACACGGCCGCGCCCAAATACATGATTCTGGGCAACCAACGTGCCCCTTGCTCTATGGCGAACTGCGCGTCCGAAGCGAAGATTTGTGAGATCTTACCCAACATCTTGTCCATATTCCCACTTTCTTCGCCCGTCCGAATGAATTCGATTCCCATGACCGGGAAAACCCGTGTCCTAGCCAAGGAATCCGCGATTCCCATCCCCTTCTTGAGCCTGGGTATGGCTTTGCGAAGACGCGCGCCGATCACCTGATTTCCACAAGCCCAACTGGCACGATCGAGTCCATGCACCACAGGCACCCCGGCAACGATCACGCATTTGAACGCCTGAGCGAATCGAGCCAGGGCAAGCTTGACCATAACCGTCCTGAGAACAGGAATCATCAGCAGCAAGGAATCCACCAGAAAGGCCGTGGCCGAGAGGCGACGTCGAATCCTGGGCAATACGAAAAACAGTCCAAAGAAAACGACATAGAACCAGAAGAGCGTGCCAAGGGATCTCATCAAGTAGGCCTGTCCACTCAGATGGCCAAGGACAAAGGGAACTATCCTGCTCGCAGCCACGGCGGCATGCAACAAGAACGCAGGATAGAGAAGTCCGCCCAGCACTTCCCGTTTTACCTTGAACATCATCTCCAGCCATTCGGCCACAGAGAGAAGGGAGATATCCAGGTGACCGGATTCTTCCCCCACTGAAATCAATTCTACCTCAAAATCGCTAAACAATTTCTTCTCATCCCTGAGCGCTTCGGCCAACCTGTCCCCGGCTCGAACGCGTTCTCTTACCCGTCGTATGACTCGTTTCAACCTCCAGGGAAACCTTTGCTCCTGCAGGGAAGTCAAGGCGCTCAAAAGAGGCAAACCTGCCTCGTACATGGTAGCCAATTGATAAAAAAACTGGGACTTGGATTGGGTAAGACTCATGGTGTGGGAAAGATCAAGGTGGCAAACCGATTCGGTGCATGGAAGGAGCTTCCTGTCGGCGCATAGGCCAGGAATTCCGTTTCTTCTCCGGCTCTACGGATCCTACACGCGTTGAAATCCCATTGCCCCTGGAAGCCATCCGCTTTCAAGCTCTCAAGGGGTATGCTCATCTCCACGGTCCATTCCTCTTCTCCCTTCCAAGCAGCTTGTTCCCAAGCAGGATTCCATGCCCCCGGCTCGTTCTTTCCTCTCCGATCGTAGTGGACACCCTGGGCGTTCACGACGAAATACGCGTAGTCCGCGATCTCTGATGTTTCGTTCAGGAACAATGCCACGCAATCGTCCTCATCCACGGCGCCGTCATGTTGTTTCGCCCTGCACAGGATTCGCTCCATGGCTGGCTCCTGGCACCTGAACCCGACATACAGAGCGTCCTGGGTCACGAAAATCCTGCATTCTGTGGAAAGAGGATGCAACCTTCCTGTTTCGCTGACCACGAAGTCCGTTAGCCGAGCCGCCCGGCTCCATATCTCCTCATCCATTCTCCCATCCACAGTCACGGATCCATCGAGCAAGGGGCACTTCACCACAGTGGGAGGTTTGCACAAGGTGATCCTGAGATGGCCAATATCCACCTTCTCCTCTTCCCTGGGCCTGGCCGCCAAGAGAAGAAATCGACAGGCCAGGGGTTCCTCCAGAAACAAGGGAGGAGAGGTCACGATGGGCACCCTGCCTTCCAGGAGAACATAATCCATTTCCTCCCTGGTATCCCCGGCAATCAGTTCAAAGTTCTCTGCCCCTTGACAGGAAAAATCCACCCTTGTAATCCCTTCTCGACGCGATCCAAGGTCTACCAACATCATGGAAGAATCCTCGGACGGCAACACCGTGTATGGCACACTCAGGTACATACCGTCCCTGACCAGGAACGGTCTTTTGGGAACAAGAAGCACATCAAAGAGTTCAATGGAGGAGGGGAAAATGCCCTGCTGATCATAGAGATCCAGCGCAAGCAAGACCTTTTCTTTCCTCTCTCCGGTCAAAAGCCCGGCCAGAATCCCCTCCATGGATCGAAGCATACGTTGGGCCTCGACCTCTCGTTCCCAGTAGGCGTGTTCTTCGGCCAGGATCCACTGGGTCATGGCCGAGTAAGCGGGACGTACCATGGAAAGCGGGGGGTGAATCTGTTCAGAATCTGGAGCCACATCCAGGATCTGCTGCAACGTGTTGTTGAAATGTTTCCATTCCTGCGCGACATCCCCGGCGCGCACAACCGTCTCGTTGAGTCTCTCTGCCATGGTCTTCCACATACTTTGAAGCGAGGGACGGTACGCGGGGCTACCAAAATATTTATTCAAACCGGCCAACCATAGAGGAAAGGGTTTGTCTGGACTCCACGAATACTCGGCCGCGGCTTCCAGCGCCGACCAGGGGTCCTGTCCCTGAGGAACATCGGACCACGAGGTATAGATCATGCCCAAGGCCTTGCCTGACTGCTGCCGTTCGGAAAGCAAGGACTGTCCCCACTCATAAACGTTCTGAGGCTTGTACCAGGGAGAACCGATACACTCAAAACCCAATTGGGTGAAATAAGACAGGGAATCAGACTGCAAAAGCCGTTCCTCCCGGCCTGTCCCATAGAATCGAACGCACTGAATAAGATCCTTGGGCAGCCGTTTCGCGGCTTCGCCCAGTCCCCCTTGGAGCGGATTGACCGCATCCGCCCACATCATCACGCGGACCTCGGGATCGATCTCTGCGACCCAATCCCTACATCGAACGATTTCTTCCACCATGTTCTCGGCTTTAGCGAAATCGCGATCCAGATCTTCAGGATGGTCATCTCCGATATGGACGAATCTCGGGGCAAGCGAACGCACCATGGCCTGTAGAGCCGATTTCATATCGGCCGTGGTCTCCTCTTCCGTGGGCAAGGCATCCTTCTCAGGCATACGATGCGTGGGTTCTCGGGCCTGAATCCCCGGGACCGGCTCGATACAATATCTGCGACACAGTCCAAAAAACTCTTGTTGTCGCTCCAGGATCTCCGGATCATCGAGGGAAAGATCGACCGAACTCTCCCAAATCACCATGTTCAGCTTCAAAGAGGCAAAATATTGAAGCCGTTTTTCCAGGGTCTCCCCCAGTCCATGTGCAGCTCGTATCGGGAACAAGGGCCAGTCCCTCACAGCCAGGCATGGGATTCCCTGTTCTCCCAGGACTTGAAGGAGGGTCATGATCCCATAGAACGCGCCTGTCTGCGTGTCCCCCAAGAGATAGACAGCGTCTGGCGTCACCTGCAACACGTAGCCTTCCGAATGTCCCGTGGCTCGGAAAGGCTCCCACAAGGGCTCATATTCGTTCCACACAGGTTCTCTGTCCCTGTCTGAAATCACAATAGCGTTTCTGAAATCGTTCTCCTCGGACCAGGACCGGGGAATTGGACTCACCCCGTAGAGGTCCTGACATGCCTGGGAAAACATCTCCGTCGCGGCCAGAATGGATTCCGAAGCTTGATCCATCACGAGCAAACGGGTCTGCTGTGTCACAGGGAAAGGCGTCCCGGGAAGCGACTTCATCTCTCTGGGAGAGGGAATAACTTCCGGGAGTACACAGGGAAAGAAGATGTGAGCGGCCAGAAGAAGAAAATGCGTCATAGATACGCTCCCTTATTCGTCAACAGCCAAAACCAAGGTCAGATGTATGGTAGTACAATCGCTCCGTTCGCTCCACCCACCATCCAAGGCGCTGTCGAGAATTTCGTCTTCCTTTCCACCAAAGCGCTATCTTTTGTCCATGTTCCAGGCACATCTTTAGGCAGGATCGTGCCGCGTTGACCTAACAGGCCTTACAGTAGATACTTTGTCGATATCATGCGAATCGCTTTCATGTAAATATTCAGTGAAAGCGACACAGAGAGTCGCCGTGGTGAGGCAGGAGACAGAGATGCTGTTTTCTCACTTCCTTCCGGCGGTGCGTTGGGAAGCCCAAATACGCACCTTAGAAGTGAAATGCCCTTCCAGATAGCGGATCAGGGGGCCGCTACCGCAATACCAGGATCCAGTCCTCACGACTCGGGGGCCGATAATGACCGGTGTCAAGGGGCGCAGCTTCGGACCAGGCCATGGTACGCGGATCAAACCACTGAGCTTTCAAGCCGTCCTTGAATGGACTGGTATCGATGTCCAAAAGTTCGCCATGGGAGACGAAAATCGCTGCCCAATCGCGTTCCGGGGAACGCATCGCGGCGATCGAGGCCTGGCTATGGGCAAGGGTTTGCAGGCAGGGAATGCCGTTGTCCGACGTGGCGGTGCTGCGCAACCTTACCACATAGGCGTCCTCCGACTGCCCGAGGGTGATATTGCGACGGGAAGGATCCGCGGAGATCGTCACGATACGTGCCGGGCCGGACTGTATCGCTTCAGCCGGCGTAATCCAGACTTCCAGGGTCAGAGCGTTGCTGGCTTGGATCGCCTGGCTTAGACGTTCCGCCGGACCCTCGGAAGCAATACGCACAGCATCCCGCACACGCAGCCCTTCCGCCGACCAGTCCGCGGCGTCCATGTTCGCGATCTGCAGATGTAGCGCAGGTGTCTTCCCGGAGATGTCCGGCACAACAGCACCTTCTTTAAGATCGAATCGATAATACGCCTGAATCCCTTCGCCCTGGCCTGCCATGCCATCCTGGAAATGTGCCGCAATGGTTTCGGCATCCAGCGCCTGGTCGTAGATCGCAACCTCGTGAAAGATGCCTCGCCACGAACGTTCCCCGTTGAGCTCACCCGCAAGGCCCAAGGCCATGCCAGAATCCCAGTTGGACAAATCGCCCCCAACCGTCATCTCTGCCACTTTCCTTCCATCCAGATAGATCCGCGCTTCACCCTCATTGTTTCTGGTGTAAACCACATGGGACTTTTCGGTATGCACGGCCAGGCTATGATCCTTGGCAAGAGCGACGAAGCTCAGGTCCGGCTCGATGTATGGCCAGCCCATTTCCTTCATGAAGTAGCGTGCGCTACGAATGTAGGCCCGGCCGGCTTCCCCCAGCCCAGCGCCATACATCGGGCCAGCGTTCGTGACAGGACCGGGCCGGTGGAAGCGCGCAGAGGCCATACCGGCCATCAGGTTCCGCCAGAGGCGCCGCAAGCCTTCGTCCAGGCCGCCACCATGCGAGATGCCACCATACATCTTTACGTTGTTGATGGGACAAGGATTGCCCCGAATTCGGTCGCGCACGTACTGGGCGTTGTTCCAGTGCGCCTGACCGTCGTTATGATTGTTCTGCGAGATGTCAATAAAGGTGTACAACTCCGGATGGTTCAGGGTTCGATCGTGCATTGGATTCCTCACATCCCAGGTGTCCCACATTTCCGTCACATGTACCTCGACCCCCTCCTTCTTGCCGGCATTGCGGATGTATCGAGCCCAATACGCCCCCCACTCCTCGCTCTCGTTGGTCTCATTCGAGATGCAATAGAGTATGTGCCCATGAGGCAACGAATGCGAGAGCATCTCATCCACGAAGGCTTCCTGCCAAGGCAGCAATGCCGTATTGTTTTCCAGGTTCGGCACGCTACGAAAGAACGGATTTTGCCGTTGACCAGGATGTCCCGGGATCACTTCAGGCAATCCCGTTTCCTCCAGGGTGTAGTTGACGTTGTTGACCGGATTGAACGGATTATTCTTCCAGTTATTCTGGGCGTAGTCGAAGCGATCGAAGACTTCGATCTGCACAAAGATGTCCCGTTCCCCGGTCCAGGTGAGAAAATCCTCAAAGCGTTGCCAATAGCCCTTGTTCATTCTCTCCAGATCATACAAGCCCGTGGCCTCGTCCATTGCGAAAGGCCAAAGGTTACCTTCATCCCTGCTGCTCATGACATTGCGGACATAGTTCCCGCCGACAGAAACCAAGAGATCCAAGTGCCCCTCGAGACCCTTGTTACCGATCTCCGGATGGTTGAAGAGGTTGTCTTCATCCGATCCGCCGATAAGCAGCACCGGCTCGCCCTTGTATTCCCAGAAGTAGGGGTTTTTAGACCAAGGACGGATTCGAGCCTCGTTCGCCCCCAACACAGCGCCTATCAAGCCCGGGGCGAAGCACAGACCCAACATGCCATACCAGGCGATACGAAAGAATTGTTCCGCAATCTCGGTCCTCATGAACATCTTCCTTTCTTCAATTCTCCTCCCACCTTATCGAGCGTCCACGGACATCCACAACCTTCGACGAACGGAGATTTCAGGATAGTTGGTAGCGAGTTCTCGCAGGGCCGTCCTACTTTCCGAATCCGCGATCATCCCAAGGGCCTCGGCGGCCGCATAGCGCGTGTCCACCGCGTTGTCCATATTGGCCACTACCTCCAGCAAGACACCTGTCGCACGCCGATCGCCGATGCGGCCCAAGGCCCACGCGGCGGCCCCACGCCAGCAAGGGGTAGGTTCCAGTTGAAGCAGATGCACATTGGGCTCAGCGGGGTTCGGCCGGCCGTGACGCGCCTCATTTCGTTCCGGCGACAAGGAGGAAAGAAGCGTCTCCACAGACGCTGGATCGCCCAGATTCCCCAGTGTCCTGCCCAGGAAAAACAACACCCAATGCCGTTGCGGCAGGGCAACCTGAAAGACAGGAGAGCCCAGCGTCCGGTCCGGGATATCGTCCGGCTTGGCCCGATACCGCTCGTAAGCGGCGCGCACAGCCGGTTCATACCGTGGGTCGCGGCAGATGGCCGAGAGCAACTGGGCCGCCCTGTTGTCGGCTTCGGGTTTCCCGGCCCAGGCGTTGCATGTCGCGAAGAGCGCATCCCTCAAGTCGCCGGAAGCCTCCGCGTCCCAATCACCCAGAAGGGCCAGGCACGTCTTGATCAACTCGTCGCCGCGTCCGCTACGCCAGATCACGCGTCCCACCAACAGCTCATAGGTGTCGGTCTCGAGAAACAGCGCCCGGTCCGGATCCGTGGGCACTGAACGGATCAAATGTGGCACGATAGGCCCTGCATTCACAGAGCCAATTCGGTCCAAGGCCTCGATGATCCGAGCGTGAATGGGTGAGGCGTGACAAGCATACAGGGCCGGGTGGTCGCTGTACCATCCCACATAGTCCACATAGTTTCCCAGGTTGCCAAAGGTCTCGATCAGTAAGGTTTCTGCTTCCAACGTCCCGATCCATCCCAGAGCCTCGACAGCCGCCTCGGCCAGAAACAGATTGCCTGTTTCCGGTATGATGTGGTCGCGCAACACCTCCCGAAACAACGGCACAGACTCGACATCCCTCAGATGACCCAGGCCGCGAACAGCCGCCTGCAAGGTCCTGGGATTCAACGGTGAATCCGCGGCAAAGGTGAATCGATCCGTGCGATTGTCCTTGACGAATCGTGGATAGGGATTCTTGTCCCTCTGAATCTCGACGAACCGTCGAAGGGCCGTGCGTGCGGCATCACCGCCAACATGTCCAAGGGCGAGAATCGCCCGCCGACGCACGCCCGAATCCTCGTGGGAGATTCGGTCGATCAGCTCTGCTTCCAGTTTTGGCCAGGGATGCTCATCGAGCCAGGCGCGCCACGCTTTCGCTTGTCGCTTTCTTTCAGCCCGGGTTGCGGGAAGTTCCACCGGTTCGTGATAGCCGGTAAGATTCTCCAGCGCCACAGCCGCCGCTTGTCCAACATAAGGGTCCGTATCCTCCAGCGCGTCGAGCAAAGGCAACACGCTAAGTCTGGTACCGCAGGCCGAAAGAGCCAGCGCAACCGCCACGCGCACCTCACGACTTGGATCGTCCAACCTTCGAACCAGCGCCGGCGCGATCTCTCGATCACGGAACAAAGCCAATCGGCTCGCGGCAGAAACGCGCATGGCCTCGTCGGTACTATGTAGTCTTTCTACCCAGCCCGCGATGTCTTCTCGTCCAGACATCCTGGATTCTGCTTCGCCGCCATACAGGTTCAACGACGCTGTCTCCCGAAACCGGTCAAATTGCAGATCCATCATGCCGGACACGCCAGAGTTGTTGCCTCTCCACCGGTGAGGTTGTCCTTGGCCAAGGAGTTTCAAGGGCTGAACACGCAAGGCCTCGGCCATTCGACCCTTCACTGGCGGCGCGCTACGTCGATCTTCGTGGCATCCGATACAGGAACGGACTTCCCCGGGTCTGACATAGATCCAGGACATCTCGTTCAGTTCCGAGCGTCCTTCGGCATCGACAGCCTGCATCGCCAGGGGCACGTCAGCCGGGACCTCGATAAAGAACGATCCATCCGGCGCGATAGGCACCGTACCCAGTTCGGTCACCTCTTTGCCCTGATGCACGAAATCCCAATGCGAAGATCGCGTGGACACCGCGCGCGATTGAAGCACACGGATGGCACGAATATGCTGCCAATCAGCTCTTGATTTCCGCGTGACACGCACGTCCTGGGCATAGAGAAATCCGGTGGCAATGGGTTTGCCGACACGCGGGTCGGTGACTGTGTCAGGCCGAATCGCGGGACGCGGGCGCGGACCCAGGAAGACGGGGGAATGGATCGCCGTGTTGGATTCGTAGATCTGAATCGGCCGATTGTCGGCCGAGTCGATGACAGCCAGCACGCGAGAACGTCTGTCATGGCCACTACCCAATACTGTTGCCAGCAATCGTCCGTCAGGCAACGCCGCCAGGTCACCGAGGCCTCCGGGCAACGCATGGAACGAGGCCTGTGTTCCTCCCGGGGTGGCGATCAAATTGCCCTGGCTGGAAAGAACGGCGATCCGTCCGTCGGGCAACGGCGCCGGGCTTCCATAGCCGAGCATGCGTAAACGATGGCCGTAGTCGGCTCCGATGTCCGCGCCCAGGATGGTCTGTCCCGCGGTGCCGTCTGTCATGATCGCATGGATCTGCGTCTCGACCTTCGCCCGACCAAAGAAGTTGTCGCTTCGAATGAAGGCGATTCGGCCGTCGGCAAGCACCTTTGGCTCGTTGTCAAAGATGGGCGTATGCGTGATCGACTGAATCCCGCTGCCGTCCTGCTCCATCACGAACAGCGCGCGCGACGGCGCGCCGTGATACTCCTCGAACGTGCCGATTCGCGTTGAGGCGAACACAATGCGGCCATCGGGCAATTCGGCCGGATCGATGTCGTGGAACGGACCGCTGGTCATTTGTTGCAGCGAACCGCCATGAACGGACATGCGATAGATATGGAAGAAACTTTCGCCTTCAGGAGCCATGGCCAGAAAAAGGGTCTTGCCGTCGTAACTGACACTGGGCGAACCAAGCACCCCTTGGCCAGCATCGATCAAGACGCGTGGTTCGACCTTCGGACCAGGCGGATCGAGCACGCACAGTTTGCGACCGATTTTGGATGGGGAAGGCAGATCAAACTGGGTATACGCGCGTGACCAGTCCATGATTCGGAACTCTATGCCCCAGGCTTCCGGATGAAGCAACTTGTATACGCTGCAGTCGTCGGCCACGAATGCAATCGCCTCGGGCCAATCAAAATCTGCTTCGGGGCGATTCACGACCAGCCGCGCCGGCATATCTCCGGCGCGTCGGCCCCCCTTGGAGTCGGTATACGTCAATAGGCCCCACGGAGCCATACCCATCAACCCTTGAACATGGGCAGCGCCCCACGCTTCGCCTTCGCGATAGTCAGGCAAGGAATACTCTTGCGGATCACCATTCGCCGCGACACTCCACGAGGCGTCGGTCCACCACTCCAACGGTTCAACGCCATCCATATCGGCACGAAGGGCAGCGATAAGGCCACGCTGACCGCCCAGACATATCCCGCGAAGCCCCAGGACGTTTTGTCCCTTTCTCAGGTGCGTTGTGATATCCCACCTCTCGATCGAACTCCACACATCGCTACTGGGGCCGATATCAAATCCCACGAGCTTTCCGTTGACGTACAGCTCATATCCATTGTCAGCGGTTATGAGCACATTAGCCGCCTCAACGGACATGGGAAGGTTGATCTTTAGCCTGAACTCGCACACATCGCTGTGCATATCGCCCCAAATCCAGGACGCCTTGTCGATTGCCGGCAAGGGTATGTCTCTTCCCGCCGGCTCTCCCCCTGCAAGCGACATCAAAGGTCCCAGAAACAAGACAATACCCGACACGACCAGTGGACGATACAAACCTTTCCATTTCAGGACCATGCTCTTGCTACATGGAATAAGCATAGGGGTATTCCTTGGATCCGTATCGTGTTCGGTAGTCCATTCAAGTAAATATTCAGTGAGTTCATAGCGATTTTCATAGAAGGTTTACACGTTCACTCAATTGTCCTTAGGGGTCAACATGATGACCCCAAAGGATTGCGCCGGGACAACGACACCTCGATCGGACTGAAGATCAAGCGCACGCGAACAGTCCCGATCGTGGGTCAGGTCTTCTTCGGTTATGGCATAGGCTTGGCTTAAGGTTGTGTCGCCTTCAAGAAAAACGTTCATTTCTTGTTCACTCAGATTCACCCAGAACAGGCGGTGGCCTATACGAGCCGCTTTTACCCAATCCGGCTGGGAGCTGTCGCAGCGATATACAGGGTCCTTCGCGGCGCTGTTGCGGGTCATCAACGCCACGGCGTGGTATATGGGGCGCACAGGCCATCCGGGCGGATCAAAATCCCACAATCCAAATCTCATGGGCGTCTGGCCACCGGGATAGTACATCTCATGAACGCACCACACGCTCCAGCCGGTCACACCCATAGGAGTATTCTTGCATGAGCGGATTCTCCGAGGGCGGCCTCATTCGTTCATCGGAAAATCCCAGTTCTGCGACGATAAAATCCTTGGCCGGCTCGCGCGCATCGAGCAAGGCGATTCGGTCGGCAAAGATATGCCTTACCATGGGAACCACGTTGATGGGAAAATAGAAATGGGACGCGAACAGGTCGGATAGTTCGAAATACACGTCGTCGCTCACGCATCGCTCAAACCAGCTTCGGTTGTTCCCGTCATCGCTGCCAATGATGTTGAGATTCAGGCCGCGTCGCTTGAACTCGGCGGCAACACACTGATGCAGATTCACAAAGGTCTCGAACGATTGCGATTCCCGTTCCACGGAGCGCGCGAAAAAGATGTCCGGCTCATTGGTCAGCGTGTAATCTTGGATACAGGTGTAGCCTTGTGTAACCACCAAATGTTCCATGAGCGCGCCGATAGCGCGCGCCAGGCGTTCAGGGTTTTCCCAGGGGTCTTTCACGGCCCACTCGACACCACACACGTTCACGCGCGCTTTGAGCCGCTGGTAGAGGTCCAACGTGCGATAGTGGGACAGCATGTTGTCGCTGTCCCAGGTGAAGGTTTCCGCGTCCAGCGATGGATTCCAGTCGTTATACCAGAAAAACATGCGCACATAATCCGGCTGTATCCAGGCGATTCGTTCTTCCCGAAGCGCGATGTCATCCGGCATCACACCGCGCTTTGCGTTTTCCTGATTGTAAAACCAGCCATCGTCTTCAAACCCGAAACCCACAAGGGAAGCGGTCTTTTCGTTCGTGACCGACAGAACAACACGGCCGTCCTCCGGTGGCATTTTCGCCCCCGGCACACGCCGCACCTGCATCTCGGAAAAGTGCGCCTCGCCAAAGCCGTGCAAGAACAATCCCAACTGCGCCGTGGCCGCCAACTTGGGCGCCTCTGCCCACAGTTTCACCCCGCGCAAACCTGTCGCGCCGTTTCCCAAAAACATATCCGTATGTGCGATTCGTTGATTTTTTTCATCAAAAAAACTCAACGAAACCGACGGCCCGTGCCCTCCATGGGCATTGCCTTCGGCGCGCAGACTCGCCTCCAGCCGCTGTCCCTCAGCCACTGGAATCCCTCGATAAACCTGCCTCCAGTCCGCCTTCACATTCTCGGCCTCCTGGACGAACAAGGACAAGGTTGGCACGCCATGCCGCAAAGAGTACACCGCGCGCACATCCCTGGGATACCGTCCCCACTCCAGATTAAAGGCGCTTTCTGTAGCGGGCGATACGATCAAGAGATTCTCCTTTGCCGCCGTTTTGTCTTCGCCCGCATGAAGCACTGCTACAATACAAAATACTGCCAACATGAAGGATCTCCCTTTTCGTGTATCCAATTCGGAGTCACTGAAAAGTGTACGGTGAAACCACCCGAGCAAACAAGGCATCAAGAGCCGGGAGGAAGCCATGAAGAATGAAACGCGATGTAGGTACGACCGACGTCATTTTTTGCGAAGACTGGGCGCGGCCTCACTGAGTATGGTTTGTATACCCTCCCTGACCGGGGCGAACAGTACAGAGATTGCCACAAACAGACCCAATGTGCTGTTCATTGCGATCGACGATTTGAACGACTGGATAGGCTGTCTTGGGGGACATCCCCAAGCACAAACACCGCACATGGACCGCTTGGCCGGGGAAGGAATCCTCTTTGAAAACGCCCATTGTCAAGCGCCCATCTGCACGCCGTCCCGCGCCAGTCTGCTCTCAGGCCTGTATCCGGCCACAACCGGACTCTACTTTCTTTCACCCCAGTACCGGGAAGCGAAAACCTTGCGGAACACGCTCACACTGCCGCAGTATTTCAGGAAACACGGCTATACTTCCCTGGGTGTGGGAAAGGTATTCCACACAGGGGGCGACGAGGATTCCTTCGATGAATATGGTGGGACCATGGGAGGTTTTGGTCCGCGACCCGAGGAAAAATTGAGTCTTCCCGAAGGTCACCCGCTGTGGGATTGGGGAGCCTTTCCTGATGAGGATGTCCACATGCCGGATTATCAGGTCGCGCACTGGGCCACAGAGAAGCTCGGGCAAAACCATGACAAACCCTTTTTCCTGTCCGTGGGGTTCTGGCGCCCCCATGTGCCCTTGTATGTCCCCCAACAATGGTTCGATTTATATCCCAGGGATTCCATTCAACTGCCGCAGGCCGCCAGGGAGGATCTGGAAGACATCCCGGCCTACGCCATGGACCTCACGTACGCCGCCGCCGCGCCTCGACACGAGTATGTCCTGGAGCTCGGACAATGGGAACATGCGGTGCAGGCCTATCTGGCCTGTGTCAGTTTTGTGGACCACTATGTGGGTCAGGTGCTCCACGCGCTGCGCGAAAGCCCCTACAGGGACAATACCCTTGTGGTGCTCTGGAGTGACCATGGCTTCCACCTCGGCGAAAAACTTCGCTGGGGCAAGCGCTCCCTCTGGGAGGAGTCCACCCGAGCACCCCTCATCATCGCAGGTCCAGGGATCCACAAGGGGGGCACCTGCCGCAGACCGGTGGGCATGATCGACCTCTATCCCACGCTAGTGGATCTGTGCGGTCTCCCTGAACGACCCATCCTTGAGGGAAAAAGCCTGCGGGGGTTGCTGGAGGATCCAACAGCCACCTGGGAACGTCCTGCTTTGACCACGTTTGGGCCTGGCAATCATTCCCTGCGCTCGGAACGATACCGGTACACGCGCTACGCAGACGGCTCGGAAGAATTGTACGACCATGAGGTCGACCCCAGCGAGAGGGTCAACCTTGCCTGTCTTGACACACATCAAGAGATCATCACGGATCTGAGACGTCATCTTCCAACCGTGAATCGGCCACCGCTTCCCGGCAGTCAAGGTTCTGATTCTCCGATCTACGAAAAGATCCCTTGAATTCCAGTACAAAGGACCTTCGCGATGCTCGAAAGGATCATGCTCGAAAAATCATCTTGACCCATGGTTGGATCACTGGTAGCCTCAGGATTCGAGCCTGACCAGACAGGGTCAGCTGTTTCGCGGGCGAATATTCGGCTTTACTGAATGTTTCCGTTTACAGGAATCCCCAACGAGCTGGATGATCTATGTTGAAAAAACATGGTACGTTTGCCTTTCTGCTATTGTTTTCAGGTTTTCTGGAACTTGATATTTGGGGTGTCCCCATTGAAATACTGCAGCCGGATCTGATTTCCCGTGGTGGCTTATGTGTTGTTCTGGGAGGTTTAGATGACCTTGCTGTGACCGATACGCTGCTTCGTAAAGGGCCATGGGTCATCCACTGCCTTGATTCCATGGAATCAAGGGTCGAAAAGACACGTCATGAACTGCAACGACGCGGCCTGTATGGCCAAATTGTTGTTGAACACTGGAACGAGAGCAACCTGCCCTATGCCGATCATCTTGTCAACCTGATCCTGGGGAATGTCATGGACCCTGTCTCGGAGCATGATGAATTGTTGCGCGTGCTAGCTCCTTCGGGTGAGGCCTTCATTGCCAACCGGAAAGATCTTATACATCTCCATAAATCAAGACCTGAAGGGATGGGCGACTGGACCCATCCATGGCAGGGATCGGATGGAAATCTGGCTTCTGGAGATCGCTACCTTGATATTCCAAATACCTTTCAGTGGATCGCAGGGCCTCCTTTCCCTTTGGCCAACCGTAAGGACAGTTGCGGCGCCATTCTAAGCGCGGGTGGCCGTGTTTTCTTCCTTACACAGAATGTCCCTGAAAACATTGGGGGCGAAAACCGCAACTACCTTGTGACACGCGATGCCTTCAATGGTATTGTGCTATGGTCCAGATTATGGGAGGGACCCTTAAGCTTGGGTCATTCGGACGGTTATCATGAGGCTATAGTTGTAACGGAAAATCATGTTTATGGGGCACGGAAGAGGGGGGTGGCTGTATATGGTGCATCCGACGGCAGTCTCACTGGGTTTTGGAGTACGGAAAGCACACCCAACAAGCTATTGTCGGCCGACGATGTCCTGGTCGCGCAATCGCCCCATGGCTTGACCGCTTTCGATCTGAACCAAGGAAGCCAACTGTGGCATTTCGATGCCGACAATCCATGGGGCACCTTGATCAGGAATGGACGTGTATTTTTCATCTATGGAACACGCCAAGAAGATGGAAGATGGAGGCATCTGTTGTTGGCACTGGATCATCACGATGGCCATATCCTCTGGGAGAAACAGGTTGAAAGTGAATATACTCACAGGGACACATATGTGCTGCGACTCCATTTTGCAGGTGATGATTTTGTCTCTCTGATTGAGCGTACCGTATTGCGGGTGTTATCTGCCGAGGATGGCCGTGAACTGTGGAGACGCGAATCCCAAGCCGAAGCCCGAGGCCTTGGTGGAATGGATTCACGTCAGGTGGGTCACTTCTTTGTCGACGGCATTCTGTGGATGCGAGCCAACAGGGCCCAAGAGGGAAGGACGGTCCCTGAAGACTGGCTTGCTTTGGATCCTCTCACAGGCGAAGTGCTTCGTGAGGTAAAAGCCACAGGGCCACAGGGGGTCATTGAAAACGTCAACAAGGTAAGTTGCCAACCTCTTACAGCCACCTCGAAATTTGTGCTGGATTCGAGATTGTCCACGATTTGGGATTTCGAAACGGGACAACGCCAAGGTTTTAAGTTTGCACGTGGAGGTTGTCAGGTGGGTATGATACCGGCCAATGGGCTTGGTTATATTCCCCCAAACGCGTGCGGATGCCTTGAGGAGCAAGTACGCGGAACCATGGCACTGGTTCACAGCAAGGATATGGGTTTACACTCCTTTGCTCCAGCACCCCTACTGCATGGACCAGCCTATGGTATGAAACCACCGTCTCCCGTCGAGGGAGAGACGTCTGTCTGGCCGGCGTACAGACATGACGGTCAACGTGGCGCGTTTTTTTCGGGAAGGTTGCCTGACGACCCGGTTGAGATCTGGAAGACAACGATTGAACTGCAGGCAGAGGACAGGGACGGTGAATGGGTCTTGCACTTCGGACGTCCATTGACAGCTCCGGTGGTAGCTGATGGCATTGTGGCCCTCGCAGAGCCGCAGACACACCAGGTGATAGCTTTGGACAACTCAAGCGGCAGGGAGAAATGGCGGTTTACTGCAGGTGGACGTGTAACTACCCCTCCAACCCTTTATCGAGGACTGGCCCTGTTTGGGGCTCATGACGGGTATGTATACGCTTTGCGCTCCGAGGATGGCGTGCTGGTGTGGCGTCGCCGGACAGCGCCATCCGACAGACGGATCATAGCATATGGACAACTTGAATCAACCTGGCCGGTGGCAGGAAGTATACTGGTGCATAAGGAAAGGGCGCTTGCCGTTGCGGGTCGTGCAACGGACGAAGGTGGCGGATTGGTGGTCCACGCCATGGAGCCATTCTCAGGTGATCTTCTCTGGACCCGGCGAATCAAAAATGCCAGGTATGGTACCGGCGATCTTCTTGTTACCGATGCTACCCACGCCTATTTGATGAATATGAGGATAGACACGGAATCAGGCGAAATCGTTGAACTACAGGATTTTCAATACGGACAAAGCGAAAGGGGGGGAGCCTGGATCGAATATCCCGATGACGTTAGATATCTACGTGGAGGAAAGGCTGGATTGCTCGGGACTTCATGGACACGCTTGGATTTGGGATTGCGCAAAGGACAGTTGACGTGGACATGGGGCAAGGCCGAGGGCGAGATCATGGCCTTCACTGAACATACCTCCTTTGCGTTCCAGATCGACGCTGGAGGACTGGACAGCCAGGGACGTCAACTTATGTGGCGTTCACCGGTTTGCAGGGGTGGCGGCATCATCGAAGCTCGAGACGCGGATTCCGATGTGCCGCGATGGTCCTTTAAGCTGTCCGCTCCCTCCCAGGTCGAGGCGATGTTAACCACCACAGGGGCTTTATTCATTTCCGGTCCAATGGATCGATCCCAACCAGAAGGAGGTGGTTTCTTACGGGTGATCTCACATGAACAGGGAAGTGAACTTTCAGAAATCTTCCTTCCTTCTGCTCCTGTTCATGATGGAATCGCGGCTGCAAACGGCCGTATTTTCCTGGTTTTACGCGACGGCAGCGTCCTCTGTCTGGGGTAAATATCCAGCAAGCTTCTACATCGTCTAAGGAGTACTTCATGGACATTGCGTACGCTTCCATCGGCTACCGAGGTTACGCGGAAGATGAGGTGTCAGCGACCCTGGATTTGGGACGAAAGACCGGGTTCATCCTCATGGAGGTCCATGGACCCCTTACCTGGAACGCAGAGGCCATCGCGTCATGCGCCCGGCCAGATCGGGTTCACTGAAATAGTACGTTAGGATCTTCTGCGAGGAAGAGAATTCTGCCATCACATAGATACCAGGTGGAAACCAAGGTTGGAAGACCGAGTTCTTCCCTGAACGACACGCGGAAACAACATACGTTGCAAGGTCCTTTCGAATGCGATATCTTGGGCCCATGATTGTCAAAGCTTGTGTCATGGAGGCGCCCCGGAAACCCCTATGTGTCCAAGAATTCCCCTTGCCGGAACTACAAGAGGGACAGGTTCTGCTCTCCTGTATCTACAGCGAGGTGTGTGGAACCGATGTCCATCTTTGGCACGGAGCCCTGGAAGGGGTGCCCTATCCCATCATTCCAGGACACGTTTCCGTAGGTGTAGTGGAAGCAGTACGAGGGCATGTGCGATCCCTTCAGGGACATTCGGTACAAGAAGGTGATCTGGTAACCTTTCATGACGTGGACAGGACCTGCGGCCGCTGTTGGACCTGTCAAGTGGCCCAATCCCCCACCCGATGTCCTGAGAGAAAAGTCTATGGAATCACCTATTCGTCCAGGGAGGGCCTTCTGGGAGGATGGGCCGAGAAGATTCTTCTCACCGAGACGGTCCCGATCCTCCACATGCCCCAGGGATTGGAACCCGAAGTTTTCATGGGAGCGGGTTGTGGGGGACCCACAGGGCTTCATGCTGTATTGCGGGGCAAGGTCGGTTTGGGTGAAACCGTATATGTACAAGGCACGGGACCTGTTGGTATCGCGGCCTGTGTCTTTGCCAGGCTTTCTGGCGCGAGCAAGGTGATGGCCAGCGGTTTTCCGTCCCTCCGTCTGGAGATGGCAAGGCTGATGGGAGCCGATCTGACGCTCGACATACAGCAAACCTGTCCGGAGGAGCGTATAGAAAAGGTTAGAGATCAGACCCAAGGCAGGGGAGCGGATGTGGTCATCGAGGCTTGCGGTAATCCCATGGCCCTTCCGGAAGGATTTTCGTGTCTCAGGGATGGAGGAAGATACGTGCTCGTGGGGCATTACACGGATGCCGGATGTGTTCAAATCAATCCCCACTTGGATATCAACAAAAAACATGCTGAGATCCTGGGTTGCTGGGGAACCGAAGCCAGGCATCTGTGGCAAACCATGGAATGGCTATCTCGCACCAAGGATCTCTTCCCCTGGGAAAAGTGCGTCAGCGGGATCTATCCCTTGGATAGAGCGGAACAAGCCCTTGGGGACGTGGAGGCACTGCGCGTGGTCAAGGCCCTCATCGCCCCTGGAACCGGGACCGATTGAATCTTGGCAAGAGACGAGGCTCTCTCTAGGTGGAGATTGAGACTCCTTCAACGCCAATCTTTGAGCGTGGTGGTCTTGAAGGGTCCAAAAATGAACAGGCTGAATTCGCTATAGGTGTTTCTCGCTTTCTGATCCATGATGACCAACTGGGAGGGTTCGCCCACCCTATAGGCAAAGACATGAAGCTTGACCTGTCCTGTCTTGGATACAGTACGGAAAAACATGCTTGTAAAGATCGTCAGCAAATTGATGGGATTGTCGTATTTGTCCGTGCCGGCGGTCTGAATCTTGCCCACCACAATGACTTCTGCTTGATCCTTGGGCACGATGATCCCACCATCGGCCACGACCTTTTCCACCAAACCCTGACGGATGTACTCCTGGGAATCCCCCATCGCGGCTGCCTCCACTGCGACCCGTTGTCCGGCAAACTGTGTCATATCCAAAGCACTGAGGGCCTCGTCCGCGCTTTGGGTGACCAAGAGTTGGTCGATTCCCCCTCGCCCGCCTAAAGGAACAGCCATGTTCTTTGTGGAACATCCCACCGCCATCAAGCACAGAGCCAACCCTGGCAACAAGAAAACGCGTCTCGCCCTTGACATCCGAATCTCCTCCATTTTCTATGTTTTCTTCGTTTCTTTCATATAGCTCTACGAGTCATCTGGCCGGAGCGAAACGCTCTACCCTGCCGTTCCCGGCGTTGGCTACAAGGACAACACCCTTTTCCGTGACCGCGATGCCCTGCGCGTTCCTGAGCTGTCCTGTTTGCGAGCCCCTTTTGCCCCATGCAGACACAAATCGGTTCAATCGCGTGAATTTCTGCACCAGATCCGATCCACTGTCCGTCAAATAGACATTGTCCTGCGTATCCACACCTACTCCCACAGGGATATGTTTGCCCGATGTGATTTCTTTCAAGGGAAACGCGGTGATATAACTTCCTTCCAGATTGTATTTCTGGATCCTCCTGTTGCCGGTATCGGTAATATAAAGAAAACCCGACCAGTCCGCGCAGATATCGCTCGGACTCTGCAATTCCTTGGTATAACTTCCTTTGGATCCCCATGAGGCGAGGAAAATTCCATCCGAGGTGAACTTCTGTATCCTGCATTGGGAACTATCCACGACGAAGATCGAACCATCCGAACCCACAGTCAAACCGGAAGGAGAATCAAAACCACCTCGATCACTGCCTCTTGAACCGAATTTCGTGATGAAGGAGCCTTCTTTATTGAATTTCTGGACGCAACGACCTCGAGAATCCAGAACATAGACGTTCTCGTCCCGATCCACAGCTATGCTGGTAGGCCTAGAGAACTCTCCCGGGGCCAGGTCTCCGCCCAAGGGACTCAACGACTTGGTCTTGGTCCCCCAAGCTGATATGAACTCCCCATCCAACGTGTATCGCACCACCTGGCAAAGTCCGACGTCTACCACATAAATGGCTTCTAGAGTAGCATAGACATCCACAGGCTCTTGCAACGTCCCTCCGCTGATCTCTCTGAGCGGCTCCAGGGGAATATACTCTGAGACCACATCGATCTTCTCGTCCACCTTGACAGGGTCGGTCTTTTCAGGAGTTGTAACCCTGGATTCCACGGTAGTAGTCTGCGAAGCGGAATCGGCTCGTTCCAGAGCCTCATCGCATTTGGCCATCATTTCCGCGGCTTGTAGATCCCCCGGCAGGATCTTCAGGACCGCTTCGAACTCCCTCTTGGCCTTGGCATATTCCCTCTGGCTGAACCAGGTCGTGCCTTGAATACGTCTGGAGGTGATCTCGTCCACTGCCTTGTCGATCTCCCGGCTATATCGCGCAGCTTCTTCGTTTTCCGGAGAAATGGACAGGGCCCGATCGAACTGGCGTTTGGCCCCTTCCAGGTCAAGAAGCTCATAGGCTCTCTTTCCCTGGTTGATCGCGCTCTCCAACTCAGCCTCGATATCCGCCAATTGTTGGGTTGCCAAGGAAAAGAACCGCGACGCGATAGGATCGCTCGGGTTGAGTTTCAATGCTTCTTCGCAGGCCTTTATCGCACCTTTCACACTGGGCTGGTCCCGTTTATTCAAACCGGCCTCTGCTTTGCTAATGAGGGAAGGCACAGTCGATGCCACCTTCATCAAGGTAGTAGCCTTTTCCTGAATCTGTGTCGCTTCTTCCCCACCTATGCTGCCAGCTTTACTGGCCAGGTCCCGAGCCTGGACCGCCAGTTCCTCGTATTTGGCCAATCTCAACAACTGCTCCAGTCTGTCCATTTCCTTCTTCATCTCGGCCAACCGGCTGGCGCGTTGGCTATCCGTTTGAGCTTGTCTGGCTTGATTCAGAATACGCTCGGCCTCGTTGTCTCCAGGGACACTACCTAGAAGTTCTTGCGCCTTGGATATGGCCGTGGCATAATCCTGCTTGGCCAAGGCTTCCTTGGCCTGAGTTCGAAGCTTTTTATGCATGGCGTCTTTGGCCACGGATTTTTCAACCTCCTTGAGAAGAACGGACGCTTCCTTGTGGTCTGGATCCTTGACAAGAGCGTCCTGCAGATCGGAATACGCCTCTTCAGCCCGACCCTGCTGCATATGTTGTCGAGCCGAAGCGTAAAGCTTCTGGGACTGGGCCATATTGGACTGGCGTTCTTTCAATTCCTCCAAAAGACGGCTGACCGGAACAACGTCAGGATGGTTGGATCGCAACCTTTCACACGCCGCCACAGCCTCGTCGATTTTTCGAGCCTCCATCAATTGACGGATTTCCTGCACTTCAGCGTCCAAGGATTCCATGGCCTGCTCGGCCCGAGAGAGCTGATCGAGCAGATTCCTGGCGTCCACGTTCTGCGGATCGTTTTCCAGGGCTTGATCCAATTTTGTCCTGGAATCCTTAAACTCACTCCTGCCCAGGAGTGCCCGAGCTTCCGCCAGAAGGGTAGAGACCTCTTTCGCTTGCGCTCCGGCCGAGGCTTGAGCCATCAAAACGCTCAATTTCTCGCCTGGAACCCCTTCCTTCTCAAGTCGTCTCAACTCCTCCAGGGCCTTGGCATATTGTTTGTCTTCCAGATAACCCCGCGCCAGATCGATCTTGCCGTCGATATCCAAATCCTCGTCCATCTTGACACGAAGACGCGTGTACGAAGCCACGATCTCGGCGTCTTGGGGATCCTTGTCCAAGGCCAGGCTATAATACCGGTAAGCGTCATGGACATTGCCCTGTTCTTCCGCCGCCTTTCCCATGGCCGTCCACGCGGTCGCGCTCTCTTTCTTCGCCGAAATACTCTGAGTTGGATCCGTGATGGCGGTCTCCTCGCCCACACGTTCCCATAAAGCGGCCGCTCCCAACCAGTCGCCCCTCCCTGATGCCTTTCGCGCCGCGTCGATCAACGACGCTACGACAGGCACATCCTGATCAGGAAGCTCGGTTCCATCCTTGGATGGCTTCCAAAGCAAAAGGGCGCCGACAAGAAGGATGGAGACACCCACGGCAATTCCGGCAAACAACAGAGTTTTCTTTCCCTTCTTCTCCAGAACCAAGGCTTCTCCTGCGGCCTGGCTTCCAACAGGTTGTGTCACCTGGATCGTTGCATCCGGCACATCCGAATCCTGGACCGGTCGGGTCCAGCTCACCCTGGCCGGCGTGGAAACACTTCCCTCCAAGGCTTGTCCGAAAACGCTGCAGTCCCTGTGCCTTTCCTTCGCGTCTTTAGCCAGACAAGTCAAAACCACATCGTCCACCCATTTGGGCAAATCAGGCTTGATTTCCGAAGGTTTGGGTGGTGGATCATTGATGTGTTTGAATACCACGGCAAAGGCATTGTCTCCTTCAAACGGAACCTTGCCGGTCACCATTTCGAAGAACATGATCCCCAGGGAATAGATGTCGCTACGATGATCCGTAGTCTTGCCTGAAGCCTGTTCAGGAGACATGTAACGAGGCGTTCCCATGCTCAAGCCGGTTCGAGTCTGAAAGGAGGAATCGGACAGCCGGGCCAAACCAAAATCCGTGACCTTGACCTCTCGAGCATCCGTGAACATGACATTGTCCGGCTTGATGTCTCGATGGATGATGCCTTTCTTGTGGGTATAATAGAGAGCGGAGCAAGCGTCGTACATGATTCGGGAAGCCTCGCTCACAGGCAGAATTTTCCGCTCCTTCAACAAGTCGCGCAACGTTCCGCCCCCGACAAACTCGGTAATGATGAACCAAGTGCCCCCAGCCTCCCTGATATCGTAGATATCCACGATGTTCTGATGATTCAGGGACGCGACGGCCTTGGCTTCGCGTTTGAAACGATTGATGAACTCATCGTCTCGAGCGAACTCCCTAAGGAGCATCTTGATGGCCACGATGCGATCCAGGGAGATTTGCCGAGCCTTGTACACCACTCCCATGCCGCCCCGGCCCACCTCGGACAATATCTCAAACTCGGAACTCAACGCCTCAATCATCATGTAGTCCTTGAACGCAAGATGGACCTGTCATTATCTTCTTGATGGTAGGCTCAGTTTTTCCTACTGTCAAGAACCGTTCTCACGGTCACTGTCTTCAGCAGACCTGAACAACTCCTTCCGTCCATGATTTTCAGGCCGAATAGATCCTGACAAGAAACATCACAGATATTGTCCAGCCTGATCCTTGAGCATGCCAATCAGTTGTTTGACAACCGCCATCTGAGAGGCTTCCAAAACAGGCTCCAATTCCTCGCAAAGCGACTCTAATTCCTCTTCTATTTCTTTCATGGCATCCTTGGAATCAAGTTCGCCTTCCTGAACATCGACGATCTTACGGTTGATATCATCCACTCGACGCGCTACCACCTGCCTGACCTTTTCTTCTTGCTCGCGATTCAATCCGAGCATAGGAGAAAGATGGTCCAAGGCTTGCCGGAGCAGGCGATCATCCAATTTGGGAACATCCTTGAACTTGTCCAAAGAGGCCTTGCTTTTGTCCGAATCCGAAGAGGATCTCTTTCCCTCCACAGCCGGCTGACCTTCCGAGATGTTTCCCTCAAAAGCCTTCAGTCTGGCTTCGATCCTCTTCTCCAAATCCATCATTCGGCCCTCGAGGATCTCCCGATCTCCATCCGCTTCCCGTTGAATGCTCAAGCGGATCTCTTTGAGCTGAGCATTCATGCTGCGGTATTCTCCGGCAATGTCAGCCAATTCCGCGATTTGTCCCTGGATTTCCATCCATCGAAGATCCAACGTCACGCACCAGCCCAGGCATACCACCATGCCCAGAACAAGAAGGATGGGAATCAAGGAATGAATTTTCATGAAATGGTCTCCTAAAATATGGAGTTTAACTTTACACCGAGATTCATTTGCAGGCAACCATACCCGCCAGAAGTATCCATGCTCAGTTTGCGGCGCATGATAAAAGTGCTATCCTGTCATCGCCTGTCAAGAGCCCATGGTGTGCGATATGAGACGTGGAAGTCATGCGAATCTCTCGAAACCTGAGTATGGGCTTGCAGAATGGATGCCTGAGAAAAAGAAGGCATGATGACCGTCTATGCCACTTAAAGTTGGAGGTTTTCAAGTATGAGGGTATTGGTCACAGGGGCGGCCGGGTTCGTGGGTTCACACCTATGCGAACGATTAGCGTCAGAGGGACACTCGGTTCTGGGTTTGGATTCTTTTACCGACTATTACTGCCAGGAGTTGAAGCGTTGCAACGCGCAGGAAGTCCTGGCCAAGGGTATACCTTTACACGAGATCGATCTGGCCACGGATTCCTTGGACAAAGTATTGGATCAGGTCGAAGTGATCTATCACCTGGCAGCACAACCTGGAATCTCCTCAACCACCTCTTTCGAGACCTATGTTCGGAACAACATCGTGGCCACACACAAGCTTCTACTGGCATCCCAAGAGATCAAGACGATTCGTTGTTTTGTCAATGTCTCCACTTCATCAGTGTATGGCAAACACGCTACAGACAGCGAAGAGTCAGCGGCCCAGCCTACCTCATATTACGGAGTCACGAAGCTGGCCGCGGAGCAGTTGGTCCTTTCTTTTCAAAGGGACAAGGATTTTCCCACCTGCTCTCTTCGTCTTTTCTCTGTATACGGCCCCCGAGAGAGACCTGAAAAACTCTACCCCAAATTGATCCACAGCATCCTTTCTGGGACCGAGTGTGTCCTCTTTGAGGGAAGCAGGCGACATTCCCGAAGTTTCACCTTTATCGACGACATCCTCGCCGGCTTCCTGGCGATCTTGAATCACATCGAAATCGCTATAGGAGAGATCTTCAACATCGGGTCCGACATCGAATTGACGACAGGAGAAGCGATCGAAATCGTGGAGAGACTGATGGGGCGTAAAGCAAGGTTCAAACTGCTGCCTCCCAGACCTGGAGATCAGCTTCGAACCCATGCCAACATCGACAAGGCCCGAAGCCTGTTGGGATACCAGCCCATCACAAGACCGGAAGTTGGGTTCCAGTCGGAAATCGACTGGTACAAGGACAAGATCTATGGCAAGGTACATGTGTATTGAGGGACTCGAGGTTTCCCCGAGTATTGCCGACGTCAGTGAAATACACAATAAGGCGGACCTTTCGCCGTAAACATTCAGTGAACCCAATCTGATCGAGGGCTTGAACTCAGCAGGACGAGGAATGCATGAATCGTCTTGGCTCATGCTCGGCTCGCTGGAATCTTGATGATGCGAGCCTGTGCGGACAGAAACGGCCCGAGGAACCGAGCTCAAGCTCGGTGGTCGAGCCGCCCCTGAACCCGCCCAGCCGTTTCACGCACTCCTCGCCAGCCGGCTATAATCTAAGCTCGGATCGGGTTCACTGAATATTCATCTTTCGCCAACCCGATATGAGACAAGGGATGGCAACTCAAGGGAGAGCAGGCTCAGAAAGCCCGTGCGTAGTCCAGGATTTCCATGAAAGACACGATGTGCTGGCACACGGCGGGAATCCACACCTCGTCTCTCCTGTGCGTTTCCGATATTCTGTTCAAGACCGAACCCGCATCCGCAAGGTTCAGTTGTCCCGAAGCCAGAATCCCTTTTTCCACATAGAGGCTTCGTTCGTTCGCCGGCAGGATCTCTCCAAGATGGTCCAACACATCCTTGGCTACCGCGAGGCCCCCTACTCGTTCCAGACTGGTCCACATGTTCAGCCGAACGAACCCATCCTTTCCCAAGGTTCCCAATCCAGTTTCATCCAAGCAGGAGCTGCCATGCAAAACGAGGCGATCGCCCACAGCATCTTTCACGGCCAAGGCAATCTCTCTTCGATATTCCGCTTTCCCTGTCGCCGCGGTTCTGTGTTCCGTTCCCACGTTGGGTACGATCAAATCCACGCCGGTATACTGTAAAAAGGCTTGCGCCCGCTCCGGCGTGGTATATTCCACCTTATCCTGCTGTCCAAACTCGGGAATCTCATCTACCGCACCTTCCACCAGGAACCTCTTCCCATATTCTTCGACGAACGCTCTCGTTAACTCCATGTTCCGTTCGAATGGATGGTGTGAACCATCCCACATCACGGAAGCCAAGTGTTCTCCCAGGGTATCAAGCACGACACGGTCCTGTTCCGGTTGAGCATGATCCAGATGAAGCATGACCCTCAGCTTTCCATAAGGAGAATCAGAGGACACCAGAGCCTTCACATCGTTCCACAGACAAGCCATACCATCTTTCAATTTCCCCGTACCGGAATACAGTTTCAATTGAGGTCGAAGCGGATAGCTGGCCGTGAACGCGACAACCACAGGCAGGTCGGGTTTTCCCGTCTTTTCCGCCACAAGCCGAGCGGCTTCCAGGATAGCCAAGGTGGTTCGTCTGTTCTCGGTGCAGAAGGCCGGCATGGCCCTTGAGGTACGGGACAAACCATCGTAGATGCTGCGAACCATTTCCGCATCTCGAATGAGCGGCATAAACACCTCCCCGGGATAGAATTCGAGAAGAATCTCTCCTCCATATCAGTGTTGATGAAAGGTACATATTCAGTGAACCCGATCCGAGCTTAGATTATAGCCGGCCGCCATCAAGCCCTTCCCCAGATCGGGTTCACTGAATATGTACGATGAAAGTTTGAGATCGAGGCATTCAGAATCAAAATGGCCCGAGATCGAACAAAAAAGAGATAGATGAGTCCGCAGATTTGGAGTGGGACGCTGCCGACTCTTGTTTTTTTCGTTGTGATCTCGAGCCATACTCAATATAGCATAATGATGAAGCAAGAAACCATTCTGCTCGCCTGATTCTCCAGGCGCACCGAGATTCTTTCTTTTTATGTGGAGGATCAGGGTATACTCCCAGGGAACCTCAAGGAAAGGGTTTGCGTTTGGCTGTTTCAACGAGTAACATCAGATCCGGAGCGTTCTTTTCGATTCTATATACCCTGTTGGCTCCTATCTTTGGAAACAATCATGAAATCCTGTACATCTTGGTATCTTCTGGCATGGCTTTATCTGGCTTCTACGGCTCAATCCTCGGTCCACGTAAAAAACGGTGATTTCACGGCGACAGATGAACAAGGCGTTCCTCTTGATTGGAGTCCGATCGGGGGGACCGGCCCCATCCAGTCCAAGGTTCAGGTGGTGCCACGCCAGGACAGCTCCTCATGTCTATATCTGGAGATCGACACCAAGTCTCCCTGGCAGATGGAAGGGACCGTAGAAGGCACTCTGACAGCGGGACAATCCTACTCCTTGTCTTGTGAAGCCAGAACGGAAGCCGTTTCCGGGATCGTTCAAGTAAACCTGTACGGACATGGAGGATCGCTTCAAGATCTCATGGCATCCATATCCATACCCAAAACCGACGACTGGAGGGAGTGTAAGGCCACGATCCGGCCCCACCAGGAAACACAGCCCCTGCTACGTATCGAGGGAAAGGGTTCCTGCAGGTTGTATCTGGACAATATCACGCTAACACCATTGATCCACGGCCGATCCGAAAGAGCACCCAATGCACCCATGATCTTTGGAGCCACCAGCTTGGCCCGACGTGTGGGCAAGATCCTGCAGGTAGAAGAACTTCTTCTGGAAGGGCCAGGTTGGACCAGGGAGCATGAGGCACAGGAAGGATTGTGGATTCTGACCCAAGCTGATCCCTATTCGGATATATGGATGGACGGTTTGGTGCTTCGATCTCCAAAGACCCCCCAGCCGGAAACGATCCTTTCTCTGAATCTACAAGGATGTTTGCCTGGAACATACAAGGTCTTTCTTTCTGATCCAGGAGGAACGTTGGAGATTCAATGGAAAGATTCGAGATGGGAACGGGTCGTTGGGGGCAAAGGAGAGATCGGTTTGGGAATTCTGGAAATGGAAGATCCGGAATGGCCATTCAAAATCCGCACCCCGGCACGGGGCAAGGACGTCTTGTTGCCGTGTTATCTGGATTACATCCGATTGATTCCGGCTCTCGGGTCCTATGACAAGATGAACCTCAGATCGCAAGTTGAAGGGAAAGCCTTACCCAACAGAGTGCCTCTTCAAGGCGAAATTCGGGGCAAAACGCCCTTCTTGTCCGTTCCCGTGCGCGTGGGCTTTCCTTTGCCCAAAGGCCGCGTTCGCGACGCGTCTTTACCGAAGCTGGAATTGGATGGAACCCTTTTGCCCAGCCAGGCCGAGACCTTGAGTTCCTGGTCCGACGAATCCCTGAGATGGCTAACACTTCGATCCGTCATCGCCCCTGACGTTTGGAGAGAAGGTTCCTGTGCCGTCTCCTTCCCTCCTTCATCCGAAAAGCCTGAGGACGCGTTCCAGGTGATGGAAGAGAACGAGACGCTCTGGGTCAAGGGCAAAGCGATCGAGTTGGCTGTGGATAAGATCACTGGCGAAATCTCTTCTCTGAGACAAGCCAACCAGGATTTCCTGGAAGGACCCAGTTACATTCGGATTCAAGTGCCTTTCACGACAGGCCCCGTACCCAATATTCTTCTCTCAAGATTACATGCCTATGAAGTGGAGGACACAGGACCTGTCTACTTGCGTCTTCGACTCGATGGCGACCTCACATCCATTATGACGCATCACGTGATGCAGTATCGCCTTCGTCTGGAATTCCATGAGGGTATTCCGGGGTTTTTCTACGAATTGTTTCTCGCGCCGCGGGATCACAAGAGCCCATTTGAAGTTATCGACGTGGCCTGGATCTTTCCGCTGATTCAAGGGCCGAAACATACCTATTGCTTTCCCACGGAATACAAACGATTCGTTCATGGTGTGCTTGGATCCGATGAAACCATCACCCTGTTGCAGAGAAATTTTCATGAATATGAACTCCTGGCGGAATCACCGACCAATCGAGATATCTTTCATACAGGTTCTGGCCATCCTGGGTGGGCATCCTTTGGTACCGGGACAGGATTTCTCGTGTTCCAGTCCGATCACTTTCAGGCAATGCATCCTTCTGCCTTCCAATGCGATCCAACCGAAGCATCCATCCGCTTTTTTCCCGCAGAACAGGTCTTCGGCAAGGCCCAGAAATGGTTTCATGGATCCGGAAGGACTTGTTCGGGATGGGTACTCGCCATGGGACAGGAACAACCGAGAGATTTGGATCATTGGTTCGAAGCCACCACCACCTGGCCCCTTTTTACTCCCACCTCGGAGTGGATACAAGATTGTCGGGTTCGTCAAGACCTGCCGGCGCGGAACGAGGACCGTTTTCAACTTTATGAGCGGATGGTGGAATATTCGTTCCAAAGTTGCACAGCCAAGAGCAGGGAATGGGATGATACCGGGTTTTTCAATTTTGGCGACCATTCCTTGGCCAGAAGAGAAGGTTTCGCGCATTGGTCCAATCTTCGTTTTGGACTGCCCCATGTTCTGTTCACAGAAGGATTACGAAGAGAATCAGACAGCGCCTTTTTGGCCAGGGCCGCTTCGGCGGCTTTTCACCAGGGTGATGTGGACATGGACCATCACACGGGTGGCATTCGACCCCAGGGAGTAGACCACGTTCAATTCCCCGCGAGACCCAAACAAGGATGGGTTCGATCCTTTTTCGATGCCTGGTACATTCAAGGATCTCCGCGCCACGGGGAATCTGCCACCACTCTGGGAAATTGGTATCTCCAGCTACAAGAGGAAGATCCCTTCTCCCTGGTTCAAAGCTGTGACGATCTATGTAGCGCCCTTTCCGCCATGGTAGATCTATATAGGGAAACAGGAGAGAACAAATACTGGGAGGGACTCCAGAACCTGTACGCTTACGTTCGCCGTTGGCAAGACCAGAAATCCGGCCTTTGGTTCGCGCCCATGGGAAGCGATCCAAGAAAGTACGGCGTGGAGCTGAATGAATCTGCTCATCTCGTAGTGTCCCTGACAGAACTCCACGACATCGCCGAGGTCGAGGGGCTCGACGAGATGCTGAGCTTGGCCGCAGAGGGACTCAGCCAAGCCGCGGCACATCCAAGCATACATCACGTTCCTGATCTTTCCAGGTTGCCCTTTTTCAAGATTTCCCTGGCCAGAGCCATTGGGGCTGTCGCTTCCTGTCTTCAACGAGAAGATCTCATGAAACGGGCGATGCAATTGTTCGACGAGGGAATCCAGGATGGACAGATTCTGGGAAGGGATTTTGATATCCTGGCCACCACCGCCCGGCAGACACCACGATTTTTGGCTCAGGCCGCTGCCATGGAGATCTACCCTTCCAATGACACAAGCCGTTTCTTCTATCCCACGCATTTTGGGTCCCTCTTCGAAAAAGAAGGTTTTTCCTTTCATCCTTTTTTCCTCGCTTCTCCGCCGCGCCAATGGAGATTCTTTCTCTTAAAAGAGACCGATCAACCCTTCGAAGTCACGGTATACAAGAAAAGGATCGGAGAGGGTTGTTACGGCGAGGTATTTCTGGAAGATGCGTTCAGAAGCGTGGTCGAGAGAGCCCGACTGGAGGCAGATACTTCCGAAAAGATCACATTGCGCGCGCCATTGGATAAACAGAAAGGCACCTATCAACTTCGAATGATCGATGAAGGACCGAAGGATCGGGATGGATCTTGCCTCTGGTCCCTTTCGGTCAACCCACCCCTGCCCTTGGTACTCGAGGCACCTTCCACTCTGAGAATCACCAGCATGGAACCGGTGCAATACTTTTTTCAAGTTTCTCAGGAAACTCAGCGTTTATGGTGCAGAATCGCGCTGAAAAGAAAGGGAGGCATTCGCGCCAGTTTCGTCGATCCGAACGAGACGGTACTGGTTCAAAAAGAGATACTCATGAAACAAACCCCGGGACCTCAGCCCACCTGGGAAGATCTCATCGTGGATTTGCCTGCCAGGACCTCATCGAGCCTCTATCAGATTCGCATCGAAGGAACGATTGACGTCCTGCTCCAACCCAGACAAATGGGACGTTATTTATCCACATCGCCACAGTCCCATTTCGAACCGGAAGTGAAGGACCCATGGGACAGATAACACCGAAAGCTTTGGTCGTGGGAAGCGTCAATATGGATCTCATTGTGCCAGTCAAAGCCTTTCCAAGGCCAGGGGAGACCTGTACGGGTGGAGCCTTGACCCTGGCAGCGGGAGGAAAAGGGGCCAACCAGGCCGCCGCCTTGGCTCGATTGGAGGCCGAAACCTATTTTCTTGGAGCCGTGGGACGGGACGAATTCGGCAGGCAACTGCTCCAAGGGCTTCAACAAGATGGAGTCGATGTCTCGCTGGTGAAAAGAATCGACCATGTCGCCACTGGAGTCGCGTTGATTCTTTTACAGCAGGATGGACAAAACAGCATTATTGTATCTCCAGGAGCCAATGGACTCTTGACGCCCGATGATCTATTAGGTTGCGCCGCGAAGCTTCCCTCAATGGATATCGTGCTCGTGCAATTAGAGATTCCGCAAGACACCGTACGGGAAGCGGCCCTGTTGGGAAAGGCCATGAACGCGTTGTGCGTCCTGGATGCCGGTCCCCCCAGGTCCCTTCCCTCCGAGATCCTCACTCTGTTCGATCTGGTTTCCCCCAACGAAACGGAGACCGAATGCCTCACCGGAATTAGACCTGTCGATCTGGATTCCGCGGCCGAGGCGGCACAGGTATTTCGTCAGCAAGGTTGCGACAAGGTGGTCCTGAAATTGGGAGCTTTTGGGGCCTACTATATGGACGGAGATGAAGAGGGATACATCCCTGCATATCCCATTTCCGCCGTGGATACCACCGCGGCCGGAGACGCCTTCACCGCGGCTCTTTCCCTTCGCCTGGCTCAAGGCGCGACCATGGAAGAAGCGGTAGCCTATGGTGCGGCCGCTGGTGCATGTGCCGCCCTGGTCCTCGGCGCGAGACCCTCGATGCCTGCGCTGGAGCGGTTGAAATGTTTCCTTCATGGCGATGAGTGATCGTTGGCGTGGTTCGTTGGCGTGGTTCGTTTGCCAGAAACATGGATTTGCGTTAGCCTGGATGTTCCATTGTTTATTCTCTTTTTTCAAGAAATGGGGTTGATTTATGACCATGGTTTTGCAGGGACTGAAAGGACTTTTGGTTTTCATGCTCTTCCAGGTCAGTGGACCGGAAGACTCCATGCTTCTCAACAATGAGGCCGTTCAACTCAATGACAATGGTATTCAGGAAGAGCTGTTGTACGAAGATTCCATACGTAGGAATCCCATGTTGTTGGAACCCAGGATCAATTTGGCTCTCTTATACATGCAAACAGGAAGATTGGAAAGCGCGGTGTTTATCCTGGAAAGGGCCCTGACCCAATTCCGGAACGATCCAGACCTGCTCTACTTGTTGGGCCTCGCACAGGCTTCCTCAGGCAATTTGATGGAAGCTGCCAAAGCCTTCGAAGGATGCCTAGACAGAAAACCGGAATACGTCGATGCGAGCTATAATCTCGGGCTTCTCTACTGGAATCCCAGGAAGAAACAGGGAGATCTGGCCAACAAGGGAAGAGCCGAATTCTACTGGAAGCGAACCCTGGCCGCGAACCCTCAATACAGCCGAGCGGCCGAAGGACTGCTCTCTTTGTACTTGCACCTGGGAAGATACCAGGAGGCGGCAGCCATCATCGGCCGTCTTCCAGCAGAGTCCCTTTCCCAGGACGGTCGGCTCAACGCTTCGAAATGTATGGAAAAGATCCACGATCCCGGCCGTGCGGCCCATTACTTGAAATTCTATCTCAAAGGCCAAAACGAGCCTCCCAAGAAGCTTTCCAGAAAGTTGCGTCAATTGGAGAGCAAATCCATGAATCTCGATGGAGCCAAGGGCAGGAAAAGGGATGGAATTGCAGAAACAGACCCCATACAAGAGCCGGCACGCGTTCCCCCATCCACCGTTGCCGAAACCGTACAAGAACCCATCTCTCCCGGGGAACCGGAAAAGGCTCCCATCGCCAGGACAGACATCTCTACCCTCTACCTCTCCGGACTGAGCGCGTTGAGCGATTCCCAATTTCCACAAGCTTCCGAGATATTTCGCCAGGTCGCAAAGGTTCAGTCGGATTACCGAGACGTCCAGTGGTACCTGGCGTCGTCCCTGCTGGAATTGGGAAGGGAGAGGGAGGCAGAACAATGCCTGAGAGAAGCGATCCGTCAGAACAAGAATCATCCATATGCCTATGTCACTTTGGGTATTCTTCTGGAAAAAACAGGTCGATTCGATGAGGCTCTTCAGATGTATACCCAAGGCATTGAAGTCGCGCCGGACGGAGTATTGACCCCGGCTGGAAAACTGGGAATCGAACGCATTCAAAAACGTACGAAGTGATTGAATCTGTTCATGCGTATCTTGCTCGTCCATCCTCCAGCATCCCAGCCCATCTTCAGCACGGGTCCGACGTATCTAAATCTGGGACTCGCCTATATCGCCGGCGCTCTTCTTCAAGCGGGAAATCAGGTCCATGTTCTGGACATGACCGTGGGAAGCTCATCCATGGACCGTTTCCTGAAAACGGTGGAGGCAACCCACCCCCATTGGGTCGGTTTTACGGCTGTAACACCCAATGTGAAGTCCGCCTACCGTATGGCCCGCTCCCTCAAGAATAGAATCCAGGTCCCGGTCGTCCTGGGAGGTCCCCACGCCACAGTCCTTCCTGAAGAAGCGCTAAAGGAAGGGATCGATATCGTCATTCGAGGCGAAGGAGAACTGACGGCACAGTCGTTGTGCGCTTCGCTTTCGACTCCGTGGGAAGTGTCCGGCGTCTCTTGCATTCGCCAAGGCTCTCTCTATCACGCGCCCGCCAGAGAACTGATCCAGGACTTGGACTCTTTGGCCTACCCGGCCCGAGAACTGTTCCCTAACCTGCGTCATTACACCGGACAACCGATCTTGGGAAACCGCACGCCTATCGGAACGATCGCCACCTCCAGGGGCTGTCCCTACGATTGCAGTTTTTGCTACAAGGCCACGACCCAACGCACCTACAGGACTCGATCCCCGGAAAACGTATTCGAGGAATGGAAACAGTTGATCGTAAAACACGGCGTGGCAGAAATCGCGATCTGTGACGACGCTTTTACCCTGGATGAGGATCGAGTCCTGGAACTCTGCGAACGACTGATTCAAGCCAAATTCGACCTGCCGTGGAGCTGTCCCAACGGAATCCGAGCCTATCCGCTGTCCCGACGCATGCTCATGGCCATGAAGAAGGCCGGTTGCTACCGAACCGCCATTGGTGTGGAATCCGGGGATGAAACGATCCTAGAGAAGGTGGACAAGGCGCTTACCTTGGAACACATTCGAAGAGCCTTCGCCCTATGTAAGGAGGCGGGAATCAAGACCACGGCTTTCCTGATGCTGGGCCATCCCGAAGATACCAGGGAAAGCATGGAAAAGACGATTTCCTTTGCCAGGGAATTGGATCCTGATTTCGCGCAATTTCTCATCGCGACCCCTTATCCAGGAACCCGGCTTCGGGAACAGGTGTGCGAGAAAGGAACGCTCCTTGTCCAAGATTGGGATCTGTACGGATCCTATGAGAGTCGGGTTTTTTTCGAGACCCAGGAGATGCCTGCTTCCCTGGTCTTGGAGATGCAAAAACTGGCCTATCGCGCCTTTTATCTGCGCCTTGCCTATATCTTAAAACAACTGCGATCTCTTCATACCTACAGGTTCTTCTTCAGAAGCCTTCGAGGCCTATGGGGCTTCGTCCTATCCTCCCGTTGACTCGAACAGTTGGATCAATCCCTCGACATGACGTTCCAACGTAAGACTCGTTTCCACATAGAGACGTCCCGCATTCCCCAGATCCTGCCGCAGTTTCTTGTCTTCGCATATCCTGTTTACCGCTTCGACCAGTCCCGTCCAGTCCCCGGGAGGCACAACGATCCCACCGGCGCTGTCTTGTAGCCATTCAGGGATTCCTCCGGAAGCGAAAGCCACCACAGGAGTCCCTTGCGACAAGGCCTCCACCCCGGCCAGACCAAAAGGCTCAGGCCACAGAGATGGCATGACCAGGACCATGGCTCGTCGATATATGTCGCGCAACGCTTCCCCCTGGATCCAACCCGAGAGCTGAACGCGGTCTCTAGCTTGGCAGGCCAAGAGGGCCTGGTCCACGCGCCTCTTTTCCTCCAGCGTCGGGGCTTGACCCACCAGTTCCAATCGACAGGTGCTCGGCATATGTTCGAAATGTCGAAGGAGAAGAGGCACCCCCTTGCGAAGGGAGAGCTGTCCCACATAGAGGATCAAATCCTCCGATTCTCGCGTCTTTCGCGTGGCAGGAAAACGGGAGAACAAGGGATGTACCATGATTCTATTCGAATCAAATCCTTGTTTGCAGAGCTCTTCTTTCATATATCGGCTGGCAACCACCAGGCCCCGCAAGGACTTGGACTTCCTGATCTCCTGAGGCTTTAGCCACAATTGGGCTGTCCACCACAAGGGGTTCTTGCCCATACAGCGTTCCAGACAGGTCTTCCACAGACAGCCCATACCGAAGGGTCTCTCGCAGGCTTTTTGGCTTCGCCAGAGGATCTTTCCCTCGGCGCAGAAGAGTCGATGGTCATGGACAAAGCGAAAGGTCTTAGAATCTGTCGGCAATACGTCCAGGCTGTATGGATTAAGCACGTTGTTGAGGTACACCACATTCGGACGAAGACGATGAACCAGGTCGGCCAAAGGTCGCATGGAAACCCTGCGAAACCATGGAAATTCGAACAACGCCATCGGAAGTTCATGTAAAGGCAACGAGATATCCAGCTCACCGGTTCGTCGTCCAAAGGCCACGTGAACCTCCATGGAACTCTGACTCAAGGCTCGACAGACTTCAGTCACATATCTTTCGGCTCCCCCCACATCCCCGAGATAGTCGTTGAGCACAAGAATACGTTTCAAATCAGCCTCAATAGGTGATCATCGAAGAAATCCAGGGTCGAATACTGGATCTACTCATCGATTGGATTTGCCTTCGCCACACAAGCGCTCCAGGCAGATACTTCAAGAAACGCAGATAGGACTGAAACGCCCATCGTTCCCGCACTACGGTGTTTTTCCAACAAACAGCTTCGAAGCGGAGAATGGGATAGAGATCCCGAAGGACGTCTCGAATTGCATCGTTTTTGAGCATCATGAGCCAGCGGTTGCAACGAAGATGGATCTTCTTCCACGCCTGAAGCGCCCCCTCTGTGGGATGGATTCCGACCGCTCCATGGATATACCAGCAATCCCAACCGACCAGGCGCAATCGCCAACTCAGATCCGAATCCTCATAGTAGAGGAAGAAGCAGGGATCAAACACACGACCCTGAACGGAAACCTTCTCCAAAGCTGATCTTCGGTACAAGGCGGCCGCAGCCGACACCCCGAAGATGGAAACATCCTCTCCGAAGACCGCGCTGTCCCGCTGGCCGGCTCCTCGATTGTGAACCTGGCGATTGCGCTGCAGGATCTGTCCGGCTGATTCGATAGACCCCTGTCCGTCTATCAGTTTTCCGCATGCCGCGGCACATGTTTCACGTTGCAGCATGGCTTGGAGCAAACGTTCAAGATATTCGGGATCCAAGCGAGCATCCGGATTGAGGAGGAAAACGAATTCGCCTTGAGCGCATGCCAGGGCCTGGTTGCAAGCCGCCCCAAATCCCAAATTGACCTCATTGTTCAGGACATGGGACCGAGGCAACAGCTTTTGGGCTTCGGCCACCGTTCCATCGTTGGACGCATTGTCCACCAACAGGATCTGGTCTGGAACGAGTTTCTGATCGAGAATCGTTCGAGCCCAACCTTCCAGTTGAGGCAAGCTGTTGTGCAGCACAGTGATGAGTGAAACGCTTGGCCTGGACATGGCTTGTCATCTTACTCCAAACGGCTTTTGAAGTGTAACTTGACCGGTGGCTTTCCCGGTCGTATAGTCCCTGATATACCTTTTATCTTGACCCGATTCCACGAAGCTCTCGCGCCGTTCGGGTTCACTGGAGGCGCAAAGCAGAAGGGATACCACAAAATGAAAATTGGTTTCTTGACCGGATGTTTGGGAAACAAGGAGTTGGATGAAGTCATCGATTTCGCGTTCAGGACAGGTTTTCAAGCCTTGGAAGTGACATCCAGGCACCTTGGCATGGACAAGATGGACCGGGACGATGCGGAATCCCTGAAATCCAAGCTTTCAGAGAAGGGCATCGTTCTCTCCAGTATCGCTCATTACACCAACTTTCTGGCCATGGATCCGGAAGTCCATCGAACACAGATCAAGCGTGCTGTGGATGTGGCATCCATGTTGGAGGTGGACGTGGTCTGTTCCCTGGTCGGGGTTGCTCCGGAAGGAGCGGACAAATCCAAGGTTCTTCGAGAACAGGCGGCCGGGCATTGGCAACCCCTGGCGGATTATGCCGCGGACCGTGGGATCAAGATCGCTTTTGAGAACTGGTATCGCACACTCATCGAGAATCTGGAGCATTGGAGAATCTGTTTCGATTCCATCACCAGGGACAATGTGGGACTCAACTTCGACCCGTCGCATCTCCATTGGTTGGGCATAGACTATCTGGCCTCGGTCGACGAATTCGGACATCGCATCTTTCATACCCACGCTAAGGACACCGAAATCAAGACGGAAAAACTGAAACGTCTGGGTTGTTTGTCTCCAGGATGGTGGCGTTACGTGATCCCTGGCTTTGGCGGAATCGATTGGGGACAATATATATCCCGTTTGCGAGCCATTCGATACGAAGGATCCCTCTCCATCGAACACGAGGATGGGACCTTCGGACCGGAAGAAGGACTCCAAAAGGGATACTGCTACCTTTCCCGCTTCGTGTAAGCCAGGAGGAACATCGTTCTTGATCCAAGCCTTTGTACCCAGCGCGGGACGCGGAGACAGGTTGAAACCTCTATCGGCCTGTCGACCCAAAGCTTTGGTACCTGTCGCCGGCATGCCTTTGCTTGTACACATCCTCAACCAACTCGCCGCCTATAACGTACAACGAGTTGTGGTCAACAGGCATCACCTGTCGGAACGTTTTGATTCGCTGCTTTGCCGGGATCACCTGAACGTGGATCTTTGTTATAGTCAAGAGGAGCGTCTCTTGGACTCGGGAGGGGGATTGGCCCAAGCCATGCGGCGATACGATCTGGGCAACAATTTCTTCTACCACAACGGAGATATCCTGTTGATATCCGACTTGCGAAAGCTTTGGGAACATCATGAGAATGGAGGACATTTGGCCACGCTCTTGGTGGATCCTTTCCGTGGCAACCGCAACGTTGCCATGGCCCAAGATGGTCAGATCCTGGGCTTCAGAAGATCCATTCCAGGAGGTCGAGATGTGGCCTGGTTGGGCGTGGCGATCCTCTCCAGATCCTTGCGGACCTTCTTCCCTCCCAGGGAGACATTTTCCATCCTGGAGGTATTCGAAGAAGCGATACGAAACCGGGGAAAGGTCATGGGATATATCCTCGATCCTCGGGATTTCTGGGAGGACCTGGGCACCTTTGAACGCTACATCGAGGTTCACCGAATCTTGGCCAAAGGCTTGTTTTCCCTGCCAGGACATGCCCAGGTTCGGCAAGTCAAGCCAGGGGTCTGGACCGCGAAAACGGCCTGTGTCCCGAAGACAACGGATGTACGAGGTTATGCTGTAGTGGGAGCGGGAACCATCCTAGAACCCAGGGTGAGCCTGGAAAATACGATCCTCTGGGAAGATTGCCGCGTGCTTCAGGGAATCAGGTTGAAAGGATGTATCGTCCTGGACAAGACCCAAATACGAGAAAACCATGAAAATGAGATACTCTCTCCCGATGGAAATACCGCGCTCTCTTTTGGATCATATAGCCTCCCTCGGTCAAACAATCCGTGACATTCAAGGTCCCATGGTGCGCGGATCAGATCGGGTTTATTTCAGACTGCGCCTGGAACCAGGCCATAGCCTCATGGCCAGCATTCACGGTCTCGATCGCCCTGAAAATGCCTCGTTTGCCGCGGCGGCCCAACTGTTCAAGGACATCGGATGTCGGGTCCCTGAAGTCAAGGCGTACCACCCTGGTGATCGTTGGGTGCTTCAGGAGGATCTGGGAGATGATTCTCTATATGACAGGGTAAGACAGGGTCCCTTGGAGGAATCTGTATGCTTCTATGAACAGGTGATTCGATCGATTGCCCTTCTTCATTCCCAAGGAGCCCAGCGTGCGGAATCGATCGCTTTCCTTCCTCAACCGGCGTTCAATCTGGATCTGTACCAATGGGAACATGCTTATTTCATGGACCAACTGGGAAAGAGATTCTTGGGACAAGATTGGCGAAAGGAGCCGCTGCAGAGGGAGCTGGATCAACTCAGCTCTTCCATGCTGTCCCAACCTTTGGTTCTTGTCCATCGCGATCTTCAGTCTCAAAATGTTCAGATTCACAGAGGCAAAGCGGTTCTCATCGATCTGCAAGGAACCCGATTGGGTCCAGCGATCTATGACCTGGTTTCCCTTCTAGAAGATCCCTATGTTGATTTGCCAGAAGAACTGAAAGACAGGCTGTTGCGGCAATACGATCACATCAGAGCGTGCCCTCCTCGCTGGAGCACAACGAGCAGGGTTTATCTGGCTGCCTCGTGCCAAAGGCTCATGCAAGCCTTGGGAGCCTACGCCTTTCTCAGTCTTGAGAGGAATAGAATGGAGTATCAACAACATATCCCCAAGGCCTTGCTGCGATTGCGTCAGAGAGCCCACCGGCTCGGTTTTCCTCATCTGGGACAGATCGCTGACACAGCGCTCGATTTGAATTATTCTTGCACCGGTTCTCCTTCCCAAATCTGATGAATATGGTTTTGCTTTCCTGTAAGATGGACAGGTAATATTCTGTGAACCCGATCTGGGCCTGAGCCCAGACAATTCACGCACTCCTCGCCCTGCCAGCTATGATCCAATCTCAGATCGGGTTCACTGAATATTTACCTTTTTCCCGCTTATTTCTGGAGCATGGCTCGAAGACAGGAGGTACAGGATGCCGCAGGTCAGAGTGGTTCTCGTGGGTGCAGGAGGTTACGGGGGCGTGGGTCTCATTGAGTTGCTGATGCGGCATCCGGAGACGGAGCTGATGGCCTTGTTGGACGTAGAGGCTGTGGGTATGCCCATAAGCGATTTGTATCCTCATCTCAGGGGATTTTGCGATATGCCCATCACCCATGTGGACGAGCGGGATCCTTCCCAGGCCGACGTGGTGTTCATGGCCACCCCGGATCGGGTCGGGATGGGTTTGGCCCCGGATTTCATCTCCGCTGGGGCCCGTGTGGTGGATTACAGCGGGGATTTTCGTTTCCAGACCGAGGAACTCTACGCTGAATACGCGGTTCGAATCGGAAAGCCCCTGATCCATGATTGTCCCCATCTACTGAAACTTTCGGAATATGGCTTGACCGAGCTTCACCGGGAATCCATTCGGCAAGCTTCCATTGTGGGCAATCCCGGCTGTTTCGCGGTAAGTTGTATTCTGGGCTTGGCCCCGGCCGTGCAAAGCGCCCTGGTGGAACTGGACAGCTTGATCTGCGATGCCAAGACCGGGGTCTCCGGGGCGGGCAAAAAACCCAATCCATCCTTTCACTTCCCGGCACGCTACGACAACATGAACGCCTATAAGATTGCAGGGCATCAGCATGTCATGGAAATCGAACGGAAATTGAGTCTTCTGGCAGACCAGGATGTATTCGTCACATTCACCCCCCAAGTGGTACCCCTTTGCCGAGGCATCATGAGTACCTTATACGCCCGTCTCAAAGCAGGAGTCGGTCTTGACGAGGTAAGAGATTGCTACGCAACGTTCTACAGCGACGAGCCCTTCGTCCGCCTTCTCCCTCCGGGTCAAACGGGAAGCAACAATGACGTGCGTGGCACCAATCTATGCACCTTGTCGGTTCATGTAGACCAGAGAACATCGAGGCTCATCGTGGTCAGCCACATCGACAATCTGGTGAAAGGCCAGGCCGGAAGCGCGCTGCAGAACATGAACGCGCTGTTCGGGTTGCCAGAAAGCATGGGCTTGCTCTTCCCGGGGCGCTATCCCTGATACAGAGCTTCAATCTGTTCCCGGAAGGATTCCTCTACCTTGTAGCGTCGCACCTTGAGACTGCCCGTAAGAAAACCGTTTTCCTGAGTGAAGGCCGGCAGGATCAAGACATCTTTGGGTCTCATGTGTCGATCCATGTGAGCACACAGCCTCTGGATCTCTCCCCGGAGTATGGCAACCATCACGTCGTTAGGATGTCCGTTGAGCATCTCTTCGGCCACGTTGACCAGGGCATAACAGTGACTCTGTCCCTCTCCCACCACCAGGCACTGAGAGATATATGGGCTGAGCTTGATTCGTTCCTCGATCACTTCCGGATAGAACTTTTCCCCGTTTTGAAGACAAACCAGAGATGTCTTTCGTCCCATCAGCTCCAGGTATCCATCCTGGTTGAGGTATCCCATATCCTTGGTATGCAACCATCCGTTTTCAATGGTCTTGGCCGTTTCTTCCGGGTTTCTCCAATAGCCAAGCATTACACAGTCACCCTTGACCAGGAGTTCGCCTGTCAAATGTTTGCCTCGAGATCCATCCTCGGCCTCGAAGGTGAAATCTCCTCCCAGCTCCTCGGTAAGCCAGGCCATCATCTTGCCGGAGGTGCCCAGCTGGAACTCTGACAGGACGTTGGCCGAAATCACGGGACTGGCTTCCGTCAAACCGTATCCCTGAAGCATGGGCATACCCAGATCCATAAAAAAATCCTGTAACTCCTTGTCCAAAGGGGCTCCCCCTCCCACAAACATACGAATCCTTCCCCCAAAGCCATCCCGCACCTTCTGAAGCAAAACCCTATCCAAAAAGGCAAATAAGGGCTTTTCCAACAGGTTGAGTCCCTTCTCCCGCTTCTTGCGCGCCAGAGAAAAGGACATGTGAAAGAGCTTCTTTTTTATGGAGGGCAACGTGTTGGCCTTTTGGAGGACCGAAGCGCGAATGGTTTCGGCGATCCTGGGCACACTCAACACGATCGTGGGACGCACCGTCTGAATATATCTCTGAAAATCCAATTTGTCTCTGGCCACATAGATGCTTAATCCGGCGACCACCGGACAAAACATCTCCGTGCTGAGCGCGAAGCAATGCCAGTAGGGAAGAAGAGAAGCCGCCACATCCTCAAGACCGCCTCCTACGGCCTGGATAGCCACTATGGAATTGACCGTCATGTTCTTGTGGGAAAGCATCACACCCTTGGGGTGCCCTGTGGAACCTGAGGTATAGACCAAAAGCGACAAATCCTCCAGTTCCGGACTTCCATTGGAACATGGCGTTGAGACATCGAGATGTAACACCTCATCGTAGGTCATCACCTTTTCCAATCCAGTCCCCCATTCGGCCAGACGATCCACTCGCTTCTTTAAACGTTCCGAGCAAAGCGCGATCTTGGCCTGCGCGTCCTGGAGAATGTAGGCCTGCGATTCCTCGGTCAAGGTCTCGCAGATCGGCACAGCTACGGCATTACAGGACCAAATGGAGAAGAACAGAAGCGGCATCTGGTAGCATTTTTCAGAGATCATGGCCACTCGATCGCCCTTCCTGACGCCCATGGAAAACAAGGTTCTGGCCGTACGGTCCGCGATTTCCTTCCATTCCACAAAGGTAATGGCCTTGATCTCTTTTTGTTCCGAATACAAGATGGCTTTGCGGTCCCCATACTCCTTCACAGCCCACTCGAAGAGTTCACATAGCGTTAGTCTTTTCACGATATTTTCCACACTCCTGTCAGCGTCCAAGTCTTGCTTTCCTCGGGATTCGGGCATGTCTTCTCTTGTTGACAAAACGTAAGCATTCAGTGAACCCGACACAGAGAGTCGCCGCGCTGAGGCAGGAGACAAAGATGCTGTTCTCTCCACCAGATGCCTTTTTGGTTCGGGTTCACTGAATATTTACGACAAAACCTACAGAATGCCTTTCCGGGTTTCATTCGGAAAGAAATCGTTTGTGCCAGACCTGATATCCTATTCCAGGTAAGGAATCGAACGCATATATAAGCAATAAATATGCCAGGAAACTCTTGCAAGTATATAGCAAGATGAAGACGTGCCTACGATCTTTCTAAAAGATATCTCAAAAGAGAAGGGGACTTCTACCCCTCCCGGGTAGGGTTTTTTTCCCAGTGGGCTATACTAAGGGTCCAGGACAAAACAACTGTAAATAACGCAAATATTCAGTGAAAGCGATCCAGAGACAAACCGTCGTGGGAAGAGGAGACAGATTGGAATGCCGTGATACGCATCTTGGAAGTGAAATCCCCTCCCAGATGCCGAATGTGGTTTCGGCATCTCTGTCTCTTCTCCGCCAAGGGCTGCGTTTGGATCGCTTTCGCTGAATATTTACTGTGAAGTTGTCTTATCCTGGACCCTAAAGGAATCATGTAAACTTTCAATGGACCCAAACTGAGCTCGAAGAAGGGCCGTTTTCAAAGAGGAAATGAATCGTCTCAGCTTATAGCCAGCTCAATGAGCCTCGGAAGGAAGGTGAAAACATGACTGTGTCAGATCTGGTGCTCAAGAACAGAAGTTACAGGAGGTTTCATCAGGATCGTCCCATCGATCGGGATGTTCTGGAAGGCTTGGTGGAATTGGCCAGGTGTTCGCCCTCGGCGGCTAATCTTCAACCCCTGAAATATTTTCTCTCCTGTGCCCCGGAGACCAACGGGTTGCTTTTTCCCCATCTGGCCTGGGCCGGCTATCTCAATGATTGGCCTGGACCCGCAGAGGGAGAACGACCGGCAGCATACATCCTTCTGCTTGGCGACACCGAGATCGCCAAGAATTTCGGTTGCGATCACGGAATCGCGGCCCAAACCATTCTCTTGGGAGCCGTGGAAAAGGGACTGGGAGGTTGTATGATCGGGGCCATCCAGAAGGAAACCCTCAGAGAAGCGCTTCACCTGCCGGAACGGTACGAGATTCTCCTGGTTTTGGCCTTGGGACAGCCCAAAGAAACCGTGGTCCTCGACGAGGCCAAGAACAACGAGATACGCTATTTCAGGGACGAAAAAGACGTACACCATGTTCCCAAACGATCCCTCAAAGAACTTTTGCTCGATCTACCTGAATGAAGAAAGGCCCTCCCATGTCCGCTGTGCGATTGAAAAACTATATTGAAGGCCAATGGACGGATTCCCTGGGTGAAAAGACCTTGCCTGTTCACAATCCTGCTACCCACGAACTGCTCGCTGAAACTCCCCTTTGCACCTCACAGGATGTGGATGACGCGGTACAAGCCGGCCGCCGAGCCTTCCCGGCATGGCGGCAGACCCCGGTACAGGAACGATGCCGGATGCTGCTCCAACTCAGACGTCTGATCGAGGAGGGACAAGCCGACATGGCCCGAGTCATGACGCGGGAACATGGGAAAACGGTCCTGGAATCCAGCCTGGAGATCGGCAGGGCCCTGGACAACATCGAGGTCGCCGCGTCCGCGACCACCCTGATGATGGGAGATGTGCTCGAGGACGTGGCCCAGGGGATCGATGAGCTGTGCATTCGACAACCCATCGGTACCTTTGCCGCCCTGTGTCCCTTCAATTTCCCGGCCATGATTCCCTTCTGGTTCATGCCCTACGCGCTGGCCACCGGGAACACCTATATTGTCAAGCCCTCTCCCAGAGTTCCCATGACCATGGTGGAAATCTTCAAAAGGATCCACCAGGTCGGCTTTCCTCAAGGTGTAATCCAGTGCCTTCACGGCGGGGCCGAGACATCCGAGGCCCTCATCGACCATCCGGGAGTGGACGGGATCAGCTTCGTGGGCTCCACTTCCGTGGGAAAGACGGTTTTTCAACGAGGCGCCAAGGCGGGCAAGCGAATGCAGGTTCAAGGAGGAGCCAAGAACTTCGCCGTGGTCATGCCGGACGCTATGTTGGAAAAGGCCATTCCCAACATCATTGCCTCGGCCTACGACTGTTCCGGGCAAAGATGCCTGGCGTTAAGCTGCGTGATCGCTGTGGGAGATTCCATCGAGCCTTTGAGAAAGGGGCTCATCGAAGCGGCCAAAGCCTTTCGCGTGGGCAATGGTCTGGAAGATGGAATTCAAATGGGACCTGTCATCAGCCGGGAAGCCAGGGATAGGATCGAGGGCTGGATCCAGAAAGGAATCGATGGAGGGGCTCGAGCCTTGGTGGACGGACGAGGATTGAAGGTCCAGGACTATCCGAACGGATACTGGGTGGGTCCAACACTGATGGACCGTGTCACAAGGGACATGCCCATTGCCCAGGAAGAAATCTTCGGTCCTGTGCTCTGTTTGCTCGAGGCCTCAAATCTGGACGAAGCCCTGGATATCCTTCACCAGAGCCGTTACGGGAATGCCGCGGCCATCTTCACCCAGAACGGGCGTTCCGCCAGACATTTCAAGTACAACGCCCGATGCGGCAATGTGGGAATCAACATTGGCGTGGCGGCGCCCATGGCCATGTTCCACTTTGGCGGCATGAAAGACTCCTTCTATGGCGTCTTGCACGGACAAGGAAAGGATGCCCTCAATTTCTTCACCGAAGGCATGGTGGTGGTAGAGCGATGGTTTTGAAGTCTTGCAGGGATTCTTCAAATTATTTTCCTGTCGACTTTCATATTCACACCCGGCACAGCAAGGATTGCGCCGTAGACCCCTGGGACATGGTCAAGGCAGCCGAAGCACTGGGACTGTATGGGCTTTGTATCACGGAACACGGCTCCTTCGAGGCCTCTTCCTGGGTGGAAGCCTTGCGGCCCCATACCCCTGTGAAGCTCTTTCGCGGCGTGGAAGTCTATACCACCTGGAGTCACCTGCAACTGTTCGGCGTGAGCGATGATTTTTGGAGAAGCTGGGATCCGGTGGAAGAGCGCAACGGACGCGCATACTATGACGCTCCAAGGATCGCCAAGGAAGCGGGGAACCGAGGGGCCATCGTGATCGTGCCTCATCCCTATATGACAGGCTATACCTTTCCCATGGGAGAGCATGCCGCGGAACTGGAAAACGTGGTCGCTGTGGAGACCCGCAGCGGCAATGGCAGGATTCGGTGGGAGGACAACCTGCGCGCCACGCGTTTGGCCGACCGCTTGCAGGTGGGGCATACAGGCGGTTCCGACGCCCATCGAGCTCAAGACGTGGGCACATGGGTCACCTTTTTGCCCCATCCTGCAAAGACGCTTGAGGATCTACTTTCGCTCCTGAAAAAGGGGGGTTATTTCCCTGGACGAAGGGATGGTTCGGATTCTGAAAATGCGAAATCAGGTAAGGTGTGATGAACAGACAAAGTCTGACTCGATTGAAATCCCTGGTCGATGACGCCCAACGCATTGTGGCTCTGACTGGGGCCGGTATTAGCACCAGCGCGGGAATCCCGGATTTTCGTTCCCCTGGCACAGGGCTTTGGAACATGATGGACGACATGGAAGCCTTTACGTCGAGCGGCTTCGTGAGAAGACCGGAAAAACTCTATCAGCTCGTTCAAAAACTGGCTCCATCCATGGAAAGGATACAGCCCACGAAGGCGCACCTGTGGCTGGCAGATCTGGAACGGAAAGGTCGGCTTTTGGGAACTGTGACACAGAATGTAGATGGCCTTCATCAAATGGCCGGGTGCCTGCAAGTGGTGGAATTGCACGGAACCTTCCGGACCGCCACCTGCCTGCAATGCAGGGAAGAAAGGGACATGCAAGGCCTTATGGAACAGATGCATGGCTTCCTGGACGAGGTACCCACCTGCGAGCTTTGCGGCGGTCTTTTCAAGCCCAATGTCATCCTCTTTGGAGACCTTTTGCCCCCGGAAAGCTACCGCACCGCGTGCCAATGGGCGAGAGGATGCGATCTCTTCCTGGTTCTTGGATCTTCTCTCTTGGTATCCCCTGCCAACGGGCTTCCGCTTATGGCCATGGGCTCTGACGCCGACCTTTGCATTGTCAATCTGGAGCCCACGCCCTTGGATAGAAGCGCCAGCGTGGTCCTCCATGAAAGAATCGACGATGTGGTTGAGGCATTGAAGAAGATCAAGCCTTAGGGCTCACGGAGGGTCTTGGTAAACTCGGCACACTGCATTCCACAACTGTACCCATGGGTTCCCGGCTCCTGATCCGAAAGTCGGCATCGATCATGCGACTCCTATAGTTCATGAGTAAATATTCAGTGAACCCGATCCAAACGCAGCCCTTGGCGGAGAAGAGACAGAGATGCTGTTTTCGAACGGTTTGAAAGCCCCTCCCACGCCTATCATGCAAAGTCCTTGAGCAAGCATGCGAGCTTTGGATACGGCCGCCCTAATCATTGCCGAGATTTCTCTCAAGTCTTCAGCCACGGGATGGGCTTCCGCTTCATATTTCTTCTTGGATGCCTCGACAATGAAACGTTCGGCGCCAGGCGTTCAGGTGGTTCGCTGGGTCAGGCCACGAGTTGCTCCTGTATCAATCTTGTGCAGCTTCTCTCTGTGCCAACACGATACGTTCTTTCCACGCTCTTTTCAGAAAAGGATTGCCCCCAAAGAGCATTGTGTTCTTTTCCTCTGCAGTGTATGGGAAGATGTCGGTCGGGATGGGGGCTTCCATGAAGATCCTGGCAAACTCAGGAATCCTATCCATGAAACGACGATCGTCTCTTTCGAGCACCAACATGATATCAGCATCGCTACCCGGCGCGCATTTGCCTGTGGCAAGGGATCCAAAAAGCACGACTTCCATGACATTGCTATGATCTTTCAAGACCTGAGATGCAATCGTTTTCAGGCTCTCAATGATCTTAGGCCTGTCCAGAAATCTGACTTTGACAGAACTCAATGATTCTCCTTGCGGCATCCACTCCGTTCTGAGCGTCCCTCTTCGTGAAATAGTCCTTGGGGCTTCCGCTGTCAAAACCGTTAGGATATCGGGTTGGAATGTAGAAACGATCGAGCTGAATGGCGTCCTCGATCAGAGATGGATTGGGTTGATGATGTGCCGGCAACTTCTTCATGAGTGCGCTTATGGTATGCCCCCAAGCCTCGCCAGCGAGGGCTAGGTACAGGCTCTTCATGGCTTTTTCAGCGGCCTGATGCGCTGTGAAGCATGCCCATTCGAAATACTCTCTTTCCATGTCGCCTTCGGCCTTTTCGAGATCCCGTACCGCCTGAGCCATCCAGTCTGCGCTTCTATCCGCCATATCTCGTCTCCCATGGACTTTCAAAATTTATTGGGTTGGGGCCATGTTGAGAACCCAGGATTGATGATAGAGAAGGCGATACAGACAGTCAATGTGGAACGGTGTTGCAATCTGAAATTCCAATATAAGAGATGGGGACATTTCGAGAGATCCACCAAACTGCACGGTTTTACTGTCGTCTCCGATTACTTTCTTGTACACGACAGGCATGGCTCAGACCACCTGCGAACGGGCTCAGTTCCTGGGTCTGTCCGGAAAAAACCCACGTTCAACCGAATCTTCGAAGGCCATCAAGGAATTCATGGCACACTACCACGCCGAGAGAAATCATCAGGGCCTCGACAGCCGGAACATTCACCCCCATGAACACGTCAAAGCGGCCGAAGGACCCATCAAGACACGCTCTCGTCTCCCCGGTCTACTCAATTACTACTATCGGGAAGCGGTCTGAGGCTCTGCCATCCTCGCCCTATCGGTCTTGTAATGAACTTTCCCGCTCGCCTCGTGTTGGCCGTAAACCCACTTGCCCCTGCACTTCAGAGACTTTCATCGATCATTCCCTCAGGCTCGCCCCCTGACGCCGGCTGAAATCCATCAGTCTCATGGACCGCCCAGGATTCGAGGCAGCCTATGCAATCCCCTGATTGGTGGCCGGCGGAATTTTGGCACAGGACGACCAAGGAAACGGAGCACTCGCCTCATTGATTTACACAAATTTATGTGTTATATTTTGTGTAAAGATAGGAGGTTGATTATGGCAACAAATCTGGCAATAGACGATAAACTCATCATACAAGCATTAAAGGTCGGACACCATAAAACTAAGAAAGAAGCGGTGAACACGGCGCTGCGAGAATATATTGCCCATAAAAAACAAGCCGAAGTCATCGACATGTTCGGCACGGTCGATTTCGATGAAAAGTATGATTACAAAAAGGCCAGAAAACGATGAAAGTCCTGGTAGACACCTGCGTCTGGTCACACGCATTGCGTCACAAAAATCCGGACAAAGAACAGATTAAAAAGCTTTCCGACCTGATCAATGACGGCCGGGCTATGCTCATCGGACCGGTCAAACAAGAACTGCTTTCCTGTATTTCTCGCTCTGATCAGTTTGAAAAACTGAAAGACATTTTATCCGCTTTTGAAGAAATTCAGCTAAAAAGCATCCATTTCGAGAAAGCCGCTGAGTTCTGCAACATCTGTCGTTTAAAAGGCATTCAAGGGTCGACCATCGACTTCCTTATTTGCGCAGTTGCACACATAGAGCATCGGATCATTTTCACCCTTGACAACGACTTCCAGCATTACGTAAAACATCTGCCGATAAAACTGTTCGAATAAGAGTTCCAACAAAGCGCTTCAGTCGACAACAACGCAAACATTCAGTGAACCCGATCCAGAGACAAACCGTCGTGGGAAGAGGAGACAAGGGCTGCGTTTGGATCGGGTTCACTGAATATTTACACAACAACCTCCGGTTTTTGCGGTTGAGCTCGGAACTTCGGATCAAAAGGAACATGGACTGATGGCAAAGATACACGTCACCCTACTGTTTATTGCGATTTTAACCGGAGTAATTGCTTCGCCGGTGAGAGGCGGGACGTCTATACAAACAAGACTCGATGGGCCAACGTGCTCCCCAGACGGCGAGAGGGTGGCCTTCGCAATAGTCAAAGATAGATCAGAGGTCGCAGTACTGGATTTTGCATCTGGGTCGATGCAAGGGTTCAAAGTGCCAGGTAGATTGGTCGAAGCATTCTATGGGATGAGCTGGAGCCCGGACGGAACATTTATTGTTGCCACGGTAGTGGAACATGGAAAAAAGCCTGGACGGTTTTCTTTATGGAACTTGCCTCCATTTCACGGAAATATCCCTGGGCCGTTTTCATTGTGGAAGTTGACACCATCCACCCACAAGTGGCAGAAGCTCGCCGATATCCCCTACCACCTCTGTCAACGTGCACTCATTTCGCCAAAAGGACAAACAGTTCTGTATAGGGACGCCCGTTCACGAAATCTGAACCTGCTAGACCTAACGACTGCCAAGAGAAAGCAGCTCACAAAGACGGGAGACGTATATCGCCTAGGATATGCCTGGTCACCCAATGGCTCGAATATATACTTCTCCCGTGGGTACATGACAGAGAACGGTGGACTGTGGGTGATGAATGCTAATGGAGCCAATAAGAAAGAACTGTCCATGGAACAGGAGGCTTATAGTCTGGGCGTTTCCGAAACAGAGGAACACATTGCCTTCACGGTCTCTAACGGTTCGTTGTTTGTCGCAAGCTTGTCCGACTTACAAACCGTTAAGATAAGCGAGAAAGCTGGCTATTTTTTCCAGTGGCATCCGCTCCAAGAGAAACTTGTTTTTCAAGAGGAGACATCTATCAAGACATGGTCGGCTTCAGGGAGTGGAGATGTACCGCACACTTTAGACGTGATCGGGGACGGATACTTCCCTATCTGGGCAGAGGGTGGGGCGGCGATAGTCTTTTTGAGAGACACTACGGACTTGTGGCGATACGAGGTCCGTTCAAGAACGAGCGCCAGAATATACACACTTGAAGCGATAGATTCCAACAAAGCCATCGACAGCGACTGAGTAACCCGCGCTTTTCACAGCTTCCTCACCGCGTCATTGCAGAGGTTCGGAGCAAGGGAAATTGTTGTTGACCTTTATATATGATTCTTGTGTCGCCCATGGATTGCGGCTCGCCACATCCAATCTCCGTGAATTCCGGTGGGTGCCAGGACTTGATGTGGAAATGTGGGAGTAAAAGGCTCCTCGCGGTCAATCGCGGGTTAATGCAGCGTGACGTTTCCACAAAAAATGGGATTGATAAGTATATATCCATAATATATATTTTCTGTGATGGGCAAGCGGGACGTCCCGTACCAGTCCCTTCTGAAGATTTTCCTTCTAGAACGGATTGACGCCGAGTTTCAGAATCACAACCCGACTCGAGGGAGGTTGAACCATGCACACAGAATGGAGCAGAAGGAATTTCTTGAAAAGAACCGGCCTGGCAGGTATGGCCATGAGCGTCGCCTCGTGGCTGAAACTTCATGCCCAAGAGAACCCACCCCAGGAACGTCCCAATATCGTTTTCATCATGTCCGACGATCACGCATCCCATGCCTTGAGCTGCTATGGAAGTCGCATCCATACCACCCCCAACCTGGATCGGATCGCGCAACAGGGCATGCTGTTCGAGAACTGTTTCTGCACCAACGCCATCTGCGCGCCAAGCAGGGCGGTCATCCTCACCGGAAAATACAGTCATCTCAATGGAGTCAAAACCAACAAGGAACCCTTTGACGGGTCTCAAATGACCCTTCCCAAGCTTTTGAAACAAGCAGGCTATCAGACCGGGATTGTGGGAAAGTGGCACCTGAAGTCCGATCCCACCGGATTTGATTCCTGGTGCGTTCTTCCGGGGCAAGGGGACTACGTGAACCCAAGCTTCCATAGGATGGGGGAAAAGATCCAAATCCAGGGATATGTCACCGATATCATCACGGATATGGCTATAGACTGGATTGAAAAGCGGGATCAAGAGAAGCCCTTCTTCCTCATGCTCCACCACAAGGCGCCACACAGGAACTGGATCCCCGACGAGCGACACGCCGAAGCGTTCACAGATAAGACCTTCCCTCTGCCCGAAACCTTCAACGACCACTATGCCACGCGCTCCGAGGCCGCGAGAACGACCACCATGACCATCGACAAGCATCTGACACCCACGGATCTGAAAATGGAACCTCCCGAGGGACTGTCCGAACAGGCCCTCAAGGAGTGGAAGTATCAGCGATATATGCAGGATTACCTGGCCTGCGTATCTTCGGTGGATGACAATGTGGGACGCTTCCTGGATTTCCTGGAATCAGAAGGACTGGCAGACGACACGGTCGTGATCTACACCTCGGACCAGGGTTTCTTTCTGGGAGATCACGGCTGGTATGACAAGCGCTTCATGTATGAAGAGTCCTTGAGAATGCCTCTTATTCTGCGTTATCCCAGGATCATCCCTCCAGGGTCCACATCCAGGGAAATGGTGCTCAACCTGGACTTCGCCCCCACCTTGCTGGACATGGCCCAAGCCCCTGTGCCTGAGGACATGCAAGGCGAATCCTTTCAACCGATCTTGCGGGGAACCGTGCCGGCAAAGTGGCGTCAATCCATGTACTATCACTACTACGAGTATCCGGCGGTCCATTCCGTAAAGCGACATTACGGCATACGCACACAACGCTACAAGCTGATCCACTTCTACTACGACATAGACGCCTGGGAGTTGTACGACCTGGAGCAGGACCCTCACGAGCTTCATAACCTGATCGACGATGCAGACCAAAGAGACGTGGTGGAGAGCCTCAAGAAGGAATTGTCCTTGCTTCGCGAACGATACGCGGATCAGGAGGGATGAAACCGGTAGTCATTGGCCCTTTTTAAAGAATCCTCTCACGGCTTCAATCACCCGCTGAACCTGTCCATCCTCCAGCTTGGGATAAAAAGGCAGGCTCACCGTGCTGGCACCGATGCGTTCGGCTTCGGGAAAGCATCCATGAGTAAAACCATAGGTCTCTCGAAAATAGGACATGAGGTGAACCGGGTTGAAATGGACCGAAACCCCGATTCCTTGGGACTGTAGATGCAACAAAAGCGGATCTCTCGCTCCTGGATCGACCCAGATGACATAGAGATGCCGAGCATGACAAGCATTCGGAAACGTCTTGGGAAGGGAGATTTCCTCCAGGTCCTGAAATCCTTCGGTGTACAGGGAAGCGATCTCTTGCCGTCGTTGACTATAGGCTTGCAATCGATCCATCTGATGAATCAGCAAGGCGCACAGGATATCGTTGAGATTGTACTTCCACCCGATCTGTCGAATGTCATAATGCTGATACCCGGAACTGTAGCGCATCGCGGCATCCTTGCTCAATCCATGCAACCGAAGGGATCGAATCCTCTCGGCCAAAACTGGATCCATGGTCGCCACGGCCCCGCCTTCACCACACGTCAGATTTTTGGTGGCATAGAAAGAAAAGCAGGCTCCCTGGGACAAGGCGCCAGGTCGTATACCGTCCCGATTCGCTTCCAGGGCATGAGCCGCGTCTTCTACCAGAACCACGCCGGCTTCTTTCGCAAACGAGGAAAACGCCTTCATGTCGCACATCTGCCCATACAGATGCACCGGCAAGATGGCCTTGGTTCTGGGAGAGAAAACCTGCCGAACCTGCTCGACATCGAGGTTTCCGGTATCCTTTTCCACGTCCGCGAAGATGGGAACAGCACCCTGGTGACAGATGCTGATCGCCGTGGAAGCGAAGGTCAAAGGCGTAGTGATGACTTCGTCCCCTTTCTCCACACCCAGAGCTTCCAGCATCAGGTGCAATCCAGCCGTGGCGCTCGAAAGGCTCACCACGCGCATGCCCCCCAGGAAGCTTCCCAGCTTCTCCTCGAATCTCTCCGCTTCAGGCCCGGTGGTGAGAAAAGGCCCGCGCAACACCCTGATCACTTCCTGAATGTCTTCTTCTTCGATGTTGTGTCGAAAGAAGGCTACGTCCATGGAATCGCCTCCAACAGATCCCTGATCCCTGGCAGGATCCAATCCGCCTCGGACAACCAGGAGGCAGGGACACTGGTCGTCAAGGCCGCGCACATCATGCCTGCCGCCTTGACCGCCTGGACCCCAGGGGGGGAGTCCTCCACGCCCAGACAGACAGCGGGGGGAAGGTTCAAGGCCGCGGCTGCGGTCAGGTAGATCTCTGGATCTGGTTTGCAATGGCAAACATCCTCCCTGCACAAGATGGCTGAAAACACCTCCCGCAACCCCATCCATTCCAAGGTTCGTAGAGCGTTCGCTCTCCAATCGCTCGTGGCCAACGCCACGGGCCGTTGGCTGGCCACGCGAAGAAGGGTCTCTCTGGCCCCAGGCTGTTCCTTGAAACGATCCGCGTGAATGGAGGCATAGATCAGTTGCTTCGAGAGGCAAAGGAACCGAACATCTCCTCGCAACCTGCCCTGCTCGGAAAGCCTCTTCAAGAAGGCTTCATCCGTCATACCGATGGCGGATTGATAATCGATCCCTTCCAGGTCGATCCCTCGTTCTTGAAAGAGAATCTCCCATGATTCGATGTGAACCGGTTCGGAGTCGATCAAGACACCATCCATATCGAATACCACTCCAAGGATTTCCATATCTTCTTCTCGCGCACTCCCGGTAAACCCAACACGGGTTGAAACCTCGACGATAAAGCCTACGGCTCGAGCCGCCTCGGGCCCAATGTGCCCCCCAGATTATATTGCTGAGCGCCTTCTGTGTCCTGTTTTCCAACGCCCTGGCCCATCAAGGCCTTGAGTTCACCCAAATGATCCCGGTAGACCCCCCGCGGATCGGTCCGATGCTTTCTGGCGATCGACGCGGCCATCCCAACGACCTCGCCCATCATGCCTGTCGTACGCATGACCCGAACCGTGCCCAGAGCCACATGGGTCACGCTGATGTTTCGCCCGGCCATGAAAAGATTGTCCACGTTACGGGAATAGAAACAGCGATAAGGAATTGGATACGGGTGAATCTGCTGATGCACCGCGATGGACTTGAATTCCCTGCCAGGAAAATGTTCGGTGTTCTTGGGGTCCGGGTAGTGCAGGTCAATGCTCCAGGTGGTCGAAACCGAAGCGTCAGGATAGAGCACATGGTTGACGATATCCAGTTCCGTAAGAATGTGGTCACCTAACAACCGGCGCGACTCTCGTTTGCCCGCCACGTAGGCAACCCATGACAGTTGGCTTTTCAGATACTCCTCCTTCACGGAACTTTCATTCTTCAGAAACGACCAATTGGAATAGATCACCAGCAATCCATAGTCCCGAATCCGTTCGAAATCGTGAATCTGATCCAGATTCATCCCTGTTTCCCAGGTCCATTCCCCCATCTTCACCCTTTGGGCGCTTGATTCGTTGAAATCGATTCCATATCGAAACAGAGGAAAACTGGATTCCTCTTCTCGCTCCACGGAATACCACTGGACCGAGGAGCCCATGGTCATCTTGTCCCCTTCTTCCGGAGCGGTCGGTTCCCCGAAAGCCTCCCTGCTTTCTCGTCCCATGGCAAAATCAGCGCCGGCCAGAAACCCGATCGTGCCATCTCCGGTGCAGTCCGCGAACAACGGGGCAACAAACGCGAGTTCCTTGAATGTCTCGATGTGGCGGGCATGCACCTCGGAGATTTCCATTCCTCTCATCTTCACATCGAAGGCCCTAAAGTGGGTATAAAGAGAGATGTTTTCCTCGGCCAAGACCTTCTCCAACTTCTTTTCATCCTCGTAATACTCGGCAGGCCGAGCGTTGCCACCGCGCGAGGGACCGATCTCATGAACCACACCGCCCAAGGCTGGCCAGGGATCCATATGGATCCGTCCCCCCAGATGCACCCTGACTTCAGAGCTGTTGTTTCCGCCCAGGACCGGTCGATCCTGAACCAACGCCACCTTCAAGCCCAGTCTGGCGGCCGAGATGGCCGCGCTGGTCCCGGCAATCCCTCCCCCCACCACAACCAGGTCGAACGGACCCGCCGGTTCCGGCGCAGAAGGTACGCCCAGATGTTGTCTTCGAAACTCCTGAAGCGCTTCCGGATCCTCCGGAGGCGGGATCTTGTCCCGAGCGAAATAGATCGCGTCCACTCTGCCGTTACAACCGGTCAGATCGCGTAGACGCAGGGTAACGATATCCTCGGCGCCCTGGAACTTGCCCGCGTATTGCCATGTCCAACCCGTGCCGGTATCGCCCAATACCGAGTCCAAGGCCGTGTCATTGACCCACAATTGAAACCGTCCAGGTCCCTGACCTGGATACCAGGGCGATGTCCAGTTGTAGGTGCGCGCAAAAACATGGTATTCGCCCCTTTCAGGGAAGAGAATCTGGGTTGTCGCGTCCTGGACCGGAACACCCATGCCGTGGGCCATCAAGTAGGAAGAACCCATCAAGTCGCTGAACTGCTGGTCCACAACCCAGCCCCCTTTTTCGTCAAAGCTCTGGGCCTCGACGAACACAGAGGATCCAGAGATCTCGGGAAGGACGTCAGGGATCGCCAGGGAAAGAAGAAACGCCATGGAAAGACTCATGATCAAGACTCTACCATCAGGATCCGAGTCGGACAATAGGCACGATCCTTCCGGAGAACCGAGCTCAGCTTCGGGTGGAACGAAAATCGATCCTGGGTGGTCGTTCTGGCAAAACTGCCATACGCCAGCACAGGATCCCGCCTATCCCCAGGAAAAAAAGGATACACGCCGAACCCATCCCTTGAAAGAGAGTGCCCAGCATTCGATCCATGTGAAGGAGACCCATACGTCCCAAAATCCAATTCCAGTCATGGACAGGCACCCCGGCAAAGGGAGAAACCAGGGGAAGCGCCATGGATCGGGCATCCGAAACATACACCCCCACTTCGAAGAAATTGAGTCCCAGCCATCCTGAACAAAAGACCATGCCAAAGTAGTCCCTCTGTTTGAAGAAGACGAACACAGAGGCCACCGGGGCCAGACACTGGGTCAACGATCCCCCGAGGAAAGCCATGAATTCGCCGAAGGGCTGCCATAGGACATGTCCCAGCTCGTGAATCCCAAGGTTGATGGCAGCAAAGAGGGTGCGGGCCTCGGGATCAAGAAAGACCCTTCCACCTTGATAGGCGAACCAAAGCAGAAACAAGGCCCTGGGCCACCACATCTTGCCCCTGCACCACTCGTCCACCTCGACGAGCCAGGTCGTTTCTTGCCCTGCGCGCGATCTCATGTTTACCCTTTTTTCCTCCGGATCCTCTCACACCTCTTGTTCTTTTATCCTATCCTTTCTTCTTGCGGGCGAAAACCCTAAGCGGTCCTTGGACCGAAACCCAAAAGGAATACATGGGCAATGACTCGGGCCGCGTCCCGTATCCCCGGCCTTCTCCCAGAGGGCAAGGGTGTGGGTCATCTCAAGGTCCCATGTACGCTGCGAAGAACCCTGACCTGAAGAGTCTGAGGCAACGACTCATGATCATTCCTGATAAAATGGGAATGTTCCCAAAAACACGACCGACTGAAGGAGGAACCATCATGAACGTGCTCGAGGCCATCCAAGAGCGTCAAAGCGTCCGATCCTACTCGCAGGATCGACCCATTCCCATCGAGGCAATGGAAAGGATGCGCCAGGCGCTGCGTTGGGCCCCTTCAGCCTGCAACATCCAACCTTGGCATTTTATCCTCGTAGAGGACAACGCCCTTCGTACTGAGCTTGCGCAGGCCGCTCGAGGCCAGAAATGGATCGCCGAGGCGCCGGTAATTGTGGTGGGTTGCGGGATTCCGGAACAGGCCTATAAGGGCATGGGAGGACACGGAAACAGTGTAGATATCGATGTGGCTATCGCGTTGGATCATTTGACGCTCGCGGCTGTCGACGAAGGGCTCGGAACCTGTTGGATCGGCGCTTTTGACGAAGAAAAGGTAAAGCTATTGCTGGACGTTCCTGAAACGGTCAAGGTGGTGGCCATGACGCCGCTTGGCTATCCCTTGAGCGCGGACACCGATCGTTCGAGGATTCCGATCCCTCGAAAGAAGGAAAGCGAGATCTTCAGCGTAAATCGCTACGGAAATTCGATGTAGCCTTCCCATCATCCCTACACATGGAACACGAAGGGACCATCGCTGGATGGGGACTGATATTCTCGTTCAGCCTCATAGGATGAAAGGCCTGTTTTGTCCATGTTTTCGAAATCTGATACCAAGGAACTTGTGTCTGTGGCCCTCATGGAAACTGAAAGTGGAAGCGTATCTTCCTCGTTAAGGACACTAATTTGACATGAAAGAAAATGCCCGTGAACCTGAGGCGGCGCTTCGGGAACGTGTCAAGGAGTTATCCTGCTTGTATGGAATCGCCCGAATCGTCGCATGCCATGAGATGTCCTTGGAGGATACCCTTCAAGGTGTTGTCGAACTTCTGCCTCCCACCTGGCATTATCCTGAGATCGCCGGAGCTCGGATTCTGCTGGATGATCAGGAATTCAAGACCGCAGGGTTTCAGGACAGTCCCTGCAAGCTGTCCGCGGATATCAGGACAAGCGGAAGGCACAGGGGCACAGTCGAGGTGGTCTATTCCGGCGCTTTTCCCATTTCAGTGGAGGAAGGTCCATTCCTTGACGAGGAAAAAAAACTTCTCGAGGTAGTGGCCGGGGAAACAGGATTGGTCATCGAGCGACGTGAGGCGGAACAGGAAAGGGCAAATCTTCATCATCAGCTTCAACACGCCGATCGATTGACTACCATTGGGTTGCTTGCGGCCGGGGTAGCGCATGAACTAAACGAACCGCTCAATTCTATTCTCGGATTCGCGCAACTGGCGAAGAAATCCAAAAGACTGCCCAAGCAAACTCGAAGCGACATCGAAAGGATTGAACAGGCATCTCTGCATGCCCGGGAAGTCATCAGGAATCTTCTCTTGTTCGCCCGCCAGGCCGCCACGAGCCAACAACGAGTTAACCTGAACGATATCGTTCGCAGTCAAGGGCTCTATTTCCTGGAATCCCGTTGTGCCAGGGACGGAGTGGACATCGTTCATTCGCTTGATCCCGATTTGCCGGATATCGTCGCGGACCCCTCGCAAATGACGCAAGTGCTGGTCAACGTGGTCGTCAACGCGTTACAGGCCATGCCCAACGGCGGCACGTTGACCCTACAAACCCTTGCCGGGCCACGTCACGTCAGCTTGATCGTCTCGGATACAGGAACCGGAATCACGCAAGAGGTGATGGATAAGCTTTTCATTCCATTCTTCACCACAAAGGATGTGGGACAGGGAACAGGACTCGGGTTGCCTGTAGCGCATGGAATCGTGACATCGCATGGCGGCGCCATGCAGGTGGACAACATAGCCGAGGGAGGCGCTCGAGTCGAGATCCAACTGCCCAAACATCCATCCCCTCAAGAGGAGTCCGGCTGACATGTCTTCCTTAAACCAGGACGCGCGAATTCTCGTGGTAGATGATTCCCAGGATACGCTGGACGTTTTGAGACGGAATCTTCTTGCCGAGGGTTACCAGGTATATACCGCGCTAGGAGTCACTGAAGCCATCCATCTTCTGGAAGAATATAGAGTAGACCTTATTATCACGGACATGAAGATTCCGAAAATCAGTGGTCTGGAACTGGTCAGACATGTTCGTGAAAACTACAAAGATACTGAAATCATCGTGATCACAGGTTATCCCTCGGTTGAGGGCGCGATCCAGGCGGTCAAGGGTGGAGCCGAGGAATATCTGCCCAAGCCCTTCACGGAGGAAGAATTGCTTGGAGCCGTTCGCAGAGCCTTGGATACCTTGGCCATGCGCAAAAAGGGACGCAGTTCGCCGCTCGCGTCGCGAAGCGCTTTGGCCGGGCTCATCGGTGAATCAGAAGGAATGCGGGACGTATTTTCCGCGATCACCAAAGCCGCGCCGTCCGAGGCCACGGTATTGATCACCGGAGAAAGCGGGACAGGCAAGGAATTGGTGGCCCGAGCCATTCACTATCAAAGCCCACGTGCCGCGGCCCCATTTGTGCCGGTGAATTGTGGGGGCATCCCGGAGGGCCTCTTGGAAAGCGAATTGTTTGGCCATGTCAAAGGCGCTTTTACTGGCGCGACGTATTCGCGCGCCGGGTTCTTTCACGCGGCCGATGGAGGCAGCCTTTTCTTGGACGAGGTCAGCGAAACAGGCGCCGCCATGCAGATCAAATTGTTGCGCGCGCTTCAAGACAAAGAGATCGTCATGGTTGGATCGAACCGAACACGTAAGGTGGATGTCCGCTTCATCGCCGCGACCAACAAGGATTTGCACTCTCTCATCCAACAGGGAGGGTTCCGGGACGATCTTTTCTATCGTCTCAACGTGATTTCCATTCCTATCCCTCCTTTACGGGAAAGGGGGACCGATATCGCGTTACTGGCAGGACATTTCGCGTCGAAGTATGCGGCTGAAAACGGAAAAAGCACACCCCGTTTCTCTGATCAAGCCCTCTTTGTATTGAAAAACTATAATTGGCCTGGAAACGTGCGGGAATTGGAAAATGTCATTCAAAGGCTTGTGGTGATGGCGGAAGAGGAAGTGATCGAAGTGCCGGATCTACCCTCCCTGATGAGGTTTTCCGCGCTACATGGAACTACCCTGGACATGACTCTGGCCGAAGTGGAGGCAGAGCATATTCGAAACGTATTGGCCAGTGTCGCAGGCAACAAGACACGCGCCGCTGCCATCCTGGGAATCGATCGCAAAACCATGAGAACCAAGCTGAATCGTTCCTTGAATGTTTAACCTCCCTTTGTCGTGAGCTTTCAGTGATCCCGGTCCAGCCCGGGACTTGATGCCAGCACTCTTCCCGAAAACGGGGCGTTATTCCCCGGCCGGTTCATATTTCCTCGCTTTGTGTTTCTTTTCAAGCATGGTTTCCTTTACCTTGGCTGGGTGATCCTGAGATGTTTCTTGTCGGAAAACCCCCTCGAATAGCCGAAAAACGTTCTTTTCAAGGCTTAAGTCACAAGGAAACGATATAGGCGGTCCAATAGGCCTCAATCTTGCTTTCCTTTTGGAGGGCAGCATGACAGAAAGGTTGACCTATTATGATGGAAACAGCCGTCTCAATGGGACTTTGCGGAAGTTGTGCGAACGCGTCCACATGCAAGTACAGAACCAACGCGGGACAACGTCCCATCGTGTTCTGCGAAGAATTTCAGGTTGAAATTCTCTCACGCGGGAAACAACGGATTCCTGAATCCCACCGGGATGAAAGCGCGAACGAAGCTGAAGTCAAGAACCTCGGATTGTGTTTTGACTGTAAGAATCGAGAGAATTGCGCTTTGAGTACAAGGGCTGAAGGCGGGGTCTGGTATTGTGAGGAATACATCTAGATGACAACGACACCAAAAAGCCTGGCAGCGGAAAGAAATCCGCAAATCGCAGAAGAGGAAGTGCTCCGAGAGATTCCACGCCTGTTGAAAAAATATGAGGTTCAGGGTGGCGGCATGATTGCCATCCTAGAGGAGATTCAAGCCTTGGCCGGCTATCTTCCAGAGAAGGCGCTGAGAAAGGTGAGCGTAGGGACAGGAATTCCCTTGGCGGAGGTGTTTGCCGTAGCCACCTTTTACAGCACCTTCAGTCTGAATCCAAGGGGAAAGCACTTGATCTGTGCGTGCCTCGGAACCGCTTGTCATGTTCGCGGTGCTTCCCGGATCGTGGAGGAGTTTCAGAATCAGCTCGGAATCAAGGCAGGTGAAACCACCCAGGACATGAAATTCACCCTGGAAACGGTCAATTGCCTCGGAGCTTGCGCGCTGGGACCTGTCGTGGTCATTGATGGACAATATCACTCGAAGGTCAAAAAATCCCAAGTCCGACAACTGATCGAAGATGCCTCGGCCGGAAAAACCACCATGTCTGTCACCGAAGACAAAAGAATCTTCCCGATTCAAGTCAGTTGTCCCCGTTGCAACCACGTCTTGATGGACGATAGCATCATGATGAATGGCTATCCAAGCATTCGGGTGACCGCGGCGTGGGATGGCAAGCAAGACTGCTTACACTTCTCGTCTTTGTATGGCGTCAGGAAGGCTCAGGCCCAATGCACATTCCCCCAAGACAAGGTGGCAAGAATATACTGTCCATACTGCCACGAGCAGTTGATCGACGAGTGGGAATGCCCTGAATGTGAGGCTCCCATGGCATCCATGATCGTTCGAGGAGGTGGAATGCTACGGGTATGTTCACGAACCGGCTGCAGAAACTGCATGTTTGACTTGATATGAGCCCTGGAAGCCAAGATGGCGGCATGATCCATGCTTTGGAGGCGAAATGGCGCGGCTATCTTCGATAGAAGAATTGAAAGAATTACGTGGCATGCTTTCCCATCATATCGATCGGGACAAGCCTCGAATCGTGGTGTGCGCCGGAACTGCCTGCCACGCGAGCGGTTCGAGCGACATCATCAATATGGCAAAACGACACATCCTGGAAAACGGGCTGGTCCACCGCATCTTTCTTCGTGTCACTGGATGTCATGGTTTCTGTGAGATGGGACCTTTCATCCTCACAGAACCGCAACAGGCATTCTACGCACAGATCGCCCTTGATGACGTGCCAAGGATCATAGACGCAGTACTTCACGACCGTTTTGTGGAGGAACTGCTCTATCGCGACCCGATCACCGATGAACGATATTATCGGCGCGACGATATTCCTTTTTTCAAGAATCAACAGCGCGACATACTGGCTCAGAACCAGAGAATCGACCCCGTTCGCGTTTATGATTATGTTTCGACAGGCGGCTACGAAGCCTTGGAAAGGGTCCTTTCCCAGAACAACCCAGCCTGGGTGGTTCAGGAAGTGAAACGATCCGGCCTGCGTGGACGGGGTGGTGCTGGATTTTCCACAGGACTGAAATGGGAGCTCTTGTCCAGGCAGCCCGCGGAGCATGGCAAGTACCTGATCTGCAACGCTGACGAGGGAGACCCCGGCGCCTACATGGATCGCAGCTTGCTTGAAGGCAACCCTCACAGCGTCATTGAGGGCATGATCATCGCCGGATACGGCACAGGCACGGGCCATGGAATCGTATATGTCCGCAACGAATATCCGCTGGCAATCCGGAATCTCACTGCCGCCTTGAAACAGGCGAGGAGACTCGGCTTGTTGGGTGAGAATATCCTTGGCTCAGGTTTTTCCTTTGACATCGAAATGATCCGAGGCGCTGGAGCGTTCGTCTGCGGCGAGGAGACAGCGCTGATCAGATCCATAGAAGGCAAGATGGGCGAACCGCGCCAACGGCCTCCGTTTCCCATTCAAAGGGGTGTTTTCGGCAAACCCACGGCGATCAACAACGTAGAAACCTGGGCCAATGTCCCTCTCCTGTTCCGCAAGGGGGCCGAAGACTACTCCAAGACGGGAACAGAGGGAAATGCGGGCACGAAGATCTTCAGCCTGGTAGGTAAAGTAAAGAATACCGGCTTGGTCGAGGTGCCGATGGGCATTCCCATTCGGAACATCATCTACGACATTGGTGGCGGGTCCTCGAGCAAGACGAAGATCAAGGCTGTTCAGACCGGGGGACCTTCCGGCGGCTGTATTCCGGCATCCCTCTTCCACCTCCCTGTGGACTATGACAGTTTGAGCCGCGCCGGTTCCATCATGGGGTCCGGGGGCATGATCGTCATGGATGAAAACACATGCATGGTAGACGTGGCCAGATACTTCATGAATTTTCTGAGGAAGGAATCCTGCGGAAAATGCTTTACCTGCCGCAAGGGAACGCAACGCATGTACGAGCTCCTCGACGATATCTCCAAGGGCAAGGGAACCCCGGAGCATATCGCTTTGCTGGAAGAACTGGCTCTGGTGGTAAGAGACACCACGATGTGCGGGTTGGGACAAACCGCGGCGAACCCGGTGCTCAGCTCCCTGAGGTATTTCCGACACGAATACGAACGACACGTGATAGACAAGAGATGCGACGCGTTCGTCTGTTCACAACTTGTGGGCGCATCCTGTCAAAGTGCGTGTCCCTTGAATACACAGCCTTGGCGATACATCGCGTTGCTTGAAAAGGGTCGATACGATGAAGCCTACAGGGTCATCAGGGAAACCAACCCATTGCCGTCAGTATGCGCGCGCGTGTGTGATAGAAAGTGTGAAACCCGATGTCAGATGGGGACGTCCGGAGACGATCCTATCGCCATTCGCTCCCTGAAACGATTTATTACAGACCGCTATGACCCCGCGGCATACCAACCGAAAAAAAACGCGACAAGGACTCGGAAACGAGAGAAGATCGCCATCGTTGGAGCGGGACCTGCAGGCATATCCGCGGCACATTATTTATCCTTGCTCGGGCGCCCCTCCACCCTATTCGAGGCAGAATCGGTCCTGGGAGGCATGCTCTCCAGTTGTATCCCTTCTTACCGCTTGTCCCGCGAAACCTTGATGAAAGAGATTGAGGCGTTGCTCGACAAACACATTTCCGTGAAATTCAACACAGTTTTAGGCCAGGATTTTTCCATAGATGACCTTTTCGCGGATGGTTTTAAGGCGATATTCCTCGCCATGGGTGCGCACAAGAGTCAACGGCTCGCGTTGCCTGGAGAAACCCTGCAAGGCGTGTATTCATCCATGGAATTTTTGAAAGCGTTCAATCTGAGAGGCGAGGAATTGGCCGGGGGACACGTCTGCATTGTCGGTGGGGGAAACTCCGCGGTCGACGCTGCCCGCGTGGCCATTCGACAGGAACACGTCGAGAGCGTCTCGCTGCTGTATCGTCGTACCGATCAAGAGATGCCCGCTTACGCTGAAGAGGTCGAGGCCGCTCTCGAAGAGGGAATCCAGCTCAGAACCCTTGTCTCGCCCGTGGGAATCCGGTATATCGATACCGCGGCAAAGGAAGGGGTAAAGGTGGAAGTCGGCGTATCCCCCATCAAGATACATTCCCATGGGGGAAGACTGGTGGGGATTGAATGCGTCAGAAACGAGCAGGGAGAGGCTGACTCCAGCGGTCGCCGCACCCCCATTCCCATTCCAGGCACCGAATTCCGAATCTCTTTGAATACCCTGATCATCGCCATCGGGGAATCCCCGGACAGTGAACCCCTTAAAAGGATGGGTGTGGATCTGGACAAGAGAGGTCGAGTCCTAGTGGACGCGCGAACGCTTCACTCAAACAGGGAAGGCATCTTTGCCGGGGGCGACCTGGTGACAGGTCCCTACACCGTTGTCGACGCCCTCGCCTCAGGCAAGAAAGCCGCCACGTCCATCGATCGATATCTGCGCGGGGAAAAGACCCTTTCAACCCGTATAAGCCTGCCCGACGTATATATCGAACCTTCTGAAGTCAGCGAAGAGGAACAGGAAGGCGCCAGGAGGGTGGAACCCGCAACACTCTCACCACAGCGGCGAAGGAAGAACTTTCTGGAGGTGGAACTGGCGTTGTCCGAGGAGCAAGCCGCGGCAGAGGCCCACAGATGTTTACGTTGTGACCTCGCCTTCACGAAACATTTGAAAGACGTGGCTCCACAGCTGTCCCACGCAAAGGATACATCCATATGATCAAGCTAACCATCAACGGCATTCAAGTTTCCGTCGAGGAAGGTTCAACTTTGCTGGAAGCCGCGATGTTCTTCGGGATTTCTATTCCCACGCTTTGCCACATGGAAGGACTTTCACCCTATGGAGCCTGCCGTCTGTGCGTGGTGGAAATCGGGGAAGGTGCGAGGGCAAGACTGGTCTCCTCTTGCACCTATCCCGCCGAAGAAGGACTCAAGGTACAAACCGACTCCAAGCGTGTGATCAAGGCAAGAAAGATGGTCATCGAGCTGCATCTGGCTTCCTGTCCCCAATCCAAGACCCTGCAGGATCTGGCGAGCTTGCATGGCGTGCGGCAACAACGTTTCAAGCAGGAACAGGAAGACTGTATCTTGTGCGGGCGATGCGTAAGAATGTGCAAGGAACAAATGATGGCCAATGCCATCGGCTTTTCAGGCCGGGGAGAAACCCGAAAGGTGGGAGCACCTTTCGATATGAAATCAGAGGTGTGCCGTCTGTGTGGTGGGTGCATCTATGTCTGTCCGGCTTGCCAATTGAGATGCACGTATACCGAGTCGGATGAAGGAGTATGTGGCGGATGCGCGCATCTTTCCCTTCCATGCCTCGATTCGTGTCATGGTTCACAACAGGATTCGTTCCATGAAACCACATAGGACAAGGAAATTTCACATCAAAACATCATCAGCATAAGAGGAGAGCTACGGATGTCAACAACACTGTCCAGGCCCAACGCTTCGGCCGCCACGCTAACGAAAAATCGTACCGAGGAATCTGTCGTCCCATCCTCCGGGATGTGTGTGACTTGTGTTGACGGGTGTATTGGCATGTGCGAAATCGGTAAATCCGCTTACAGGGGACACGAGGTGATCTATCCCCAACCCTTTGGTGTGATCACTACCGCGGCCCAAAAGGAATACCCGGTCAACTACTCACATTTCAATATCATGGGTACAGCGACAGGGGCCCAGGGAATCGAGGAAGACAGCGACAAGGCGGTGTTCCCGGCGGTCGACCTCGAGGTCGTCTTTGGACACGATCGGGGACTGAAATTAAGATTGCCTTGGACCATTTCAGGGATCGGATCCACAGACATAGCGAAGAACAATTGGGAAGGCCTTGCCATTGGATCGGCGCTGGCCGGGACCGGCCTGACCATCGGTGAAAATGTCGGAGGCATGGACCCGGAAACGGTTCTCAAGAGAGGCAAGATCGTTGACACCGAGGATCTGAAACGTCGAGTCAAACTCTATCAGGACCACCAGCGTGATGGATATGGATGTATTGTGGTACAAGCCAATGTCGAAGACACGATACTTGGTGTTCAGGAATACGCCATCGAGAAACTCGGAGTTCAATGCGTCGAGCTCAAATGGGGACAGGGCGCGAAGGATATCGGCGGCGAGGTCAAGATCTCGGATTTAGAGAAGGCACAGCTCTTGCATCAACGAGGGTATGTGGTCCTTCCAGACCCCACGGATCCGATAGTGATCCAATCCTTTGAAAACAGGGCCTTCAAGGAGTTCGAACGGCACTCCAGGGTAGGTATG
>Ga0209498_1000029_pt1 | contig 77798 bp, 80 predicted proteins | sample WalLakDeSediment_FD_184131 | JGI IMG/M metagenome (GOLD analysis project Ga0209498, IMG submission 184131) | Lake sediment microbial communities from Walker lake, Nevada to study Microbial Dark Matter (Phase II) - Walker Lake 11/02/13 Deep... | ecosystem: Environmental > Aquatic > Freshwater >... | reverse complement strand
ATCTCAACAAACTTGTCACACTCATTTGACCCTAAACTCTATCACTGACAATCACAAGGCCCCCAAAACCAGGATTAAATCCCAGCCAGAGACCCTCCTTACCCTATCCAGTTTTCAAAGAACGATTGTTAATTAGTTTTTTAGAGCATTAAATATAATATCACAAGAAGTCATCAACTGTCAAGGAAATAAACTGCTTTTTTTACCATTATCTAACTATCAAGGTATAAATTAATTCTAAAATGATTCTTAGGAAAGCATGCTCTTCGACAAAGATGAGCATACCATATCTGCAGCGCAGGTTGCAAGCTGAAATTTGAATTAAGCAGGATTAATTATATTGATGTATAAATGTATAGCAGAGGGAAAATCAATGCAAAAATCAAAAAGCCAAGAGAAAATAGTTTTTAAGAAACCGCCCTTTGACAGTGTTAAATCGACAATGTCTACAGATCTTGGGCGCTTTAAAATCAGGGGTCCGATCGATCCAGATCGTTTGGCCAGATACAACCTGGCTGAAAGTCTCTGCTGCTTCAGAATCCCCTGCCGCCAGCATGAAGCACTGATAAAGCTGGCCGGTGAACCTGACGGACTTGTTTTTACTGCCAGCCTGGCCAGGATTGTTGTTGCGTATGCTTCGTTTCAAAAACCGGATTATCCCTGGTGGCAAAAACGCTATTCTCCTCAGTTATTTGAATTGGGAACCATTGAAACAGATATTGCCTGGCGTAAAATGGGACTCAGCAATATGCTGCTGAAAAATATTTTTGATAATTCGGATTTTAATTTTTTTGAAAATTTTATCGTAATGGCCTTTCAATTCGTCCATGGCTGGGATTTAAAAAATACCGGTATGTCACCCTGGGCTTACCAAGAGTTTATGGTTCGATTATTTGCGAAGTATAATTTTACTACATGGGAAACTGTCGATCCGGAAATAAGGGAACATCCCTGTAACATTCTTTTAGCCCGTATTGGAAAAAATATATCAGCAAAAATGATCGAAAATTTTTACAACTGCTGCCTTGGCACTAATTAAAAACATTTAACCATCGAGTTAAGATAGCCTAAAATTTTCGATAAATATTATTGCCAGAATGTTAAAGGAATTGTTTTTCTTTTCGGCGAATAATAATTATACTTTTATTTCCTCAAGGAGGTTATCCATATGCCGGATACAAACCACGGAGAAATCTTCAGTGAAGATCTTCTCAAACCATTTCTACCGTCAACCGACTTCACTAATAAAGCGCAGGTCAGTGATGATAGGCTATATCGGGAAGCAGCAGAAAATAGGTTGACAATCTGGGCTAAAATGGCTGCTAACCTAGAGTGGATAACAAAATGGGAGCAGGTTTTAGACGAAAGCAATCCTCCCTTTTATAAATGGTTTATTAACGGCAAATTAAATGTTTCCAGTAACTGCCTTGATCGGCATGTGAAAAACGGCCTTGGCAAAAAAAAGGCGCTAATTTTCGAGGGTGAGAAAGGTGATATTGCTGAACTGAACTATAGTGAATTATTGGCAGAAGTCTGCAAGTTCAGCAGTGTCTTAACAAAACTGGGTATAACAAAAGGCGATACCGTTACTATATGGATGCCAATGATCCCGGAAGCTATTATCGCCATGCTGTCATGCACCCGTATCGGCGCTGTTCACAGTGTTGTTTTCGGCGGTTTTAGTCCGGATGCACTTAAGGAAAGGATCCTTGATTCGAAGTCAAAGATGCTGGTAACAGCAGATGGGACCTTCAGGAGGGGCAAAATTATCCCGATGAAAGACGCTGCTGAAGAAGCTCTGCAGCATTGTCCAACCATAGAAAAAGTGATAGTTGTAAATCGTACCGGTACGCCACATGACTCTAAAGCGGATCGCGATCTCCTCTGGAGTGATCTAATGACTGATGCCACTAATAACTACAGCCCCGTGGAAATGGATGCCGAAGACCCTCTCTTCATTCTCTACAGCAGCGGAACAACCGGAAAACCTAAAGGAATTCTTCATAGTACCGGAGGCTACCTGGTTGGCGTCAATGCTACCTTCCGCTATGTTTTTGATCACCGTGAGAATGATTTGTATTGGTGCACCGCTGACATTGGCTGGATTACCGGTCACAGTTACATTGTATACGGCCCGTTGTCTAATGGTTCAACTGTTTTTATTTATGAGGGCACCCCGGATTATCCGGACCGTGACCGTTTCTGGGAACTGATCGAGAAATATAAAATCTCCGTTTTCTATACGGCACCCACTGCCATCCGTTCTTTTATGCGCTGGGGCAATCATTTTCCTGCGGGTCGCGATCTCACCAGTTTACGCCTTTTAGGTTCGGTTGGTGAACCGATTAACCCCGAAGCCTGGCTCTGGTATCACGAGAATATTGGTAAAGGCAAGTGCCCTATAGTTGATACCTGGTGGCAAACAGAAACAGGTATGATTATGATCACCCCGCTGCCGGGCGTTACTGCCCTGAAACCCGGTTCGGCAACAAAACCTTTTCCCGGTGTTGAAGCCGATGTTGTCGATGACCAGGGTAAATCAACCGGGCCCGGCGAAAGAGGTTTTCTGGTGATCAAATCCCCCTGGCCGGCGATGCTGCGCACCCTTCATGGTGACAATCGTCGCTACGAACAGACATACTGGAAACAATACCCTGGCCTCTATTTCACCGGTGACGGGGCATGGAAAGATGCTGACGGTTATTTCTGGATCATGGGCAGGGTAGATGATGTTTTGAATGTGTCCGGTCACAGGATTGGGACTATGGAAGTGGAAAGTGCCCTGGTCGATCATAAATCGGTTGCCGAAGCAGCTGTAATTGGTAAAGTCCACGAAATAAAGGGCCATGCTATAACTGCCTTTGTTACTCTTAAAGAGGGTGTCGAGGGAACTGAAGAACTTGTTCAGGAGTTGAAAAGCCATGTTGGGAAAAAAATCGGGGCCATTGCCCGCCCTGAAGAAATCTTCTTTACTTATGAGTTACCAAAAACCCGCAGTGGAAAAATCATGCGCCGTCTGCTGCGTGATATTGCCGAAAAAAGAGAGCTCGGTGATGTAACGACCCTGATGGACCCGCAAGTAGTGGCAGCAATCAAGGCTGATTATAGCGAGAAATAATTAGTAGGATATTGTAACGCGGGCGAATTTGCGCTTGCCTACCTGGATTATAACTTCACCGGTTTTAGATAGCTCAAGTTCAATCGAACTGACTGTCTCTCCGTTAATCTTAACCCCGTTCTGTTGGATCAGGCGGCGGGCCTCACTTTTACTTGAGGACAGACCGGCGCCAACCATCACATCAATAATTCCGGCCGGAGCATCAAAATCAAATGAGGGCATCTCTTCCGGTATCTGCCCTTTCTGAAAAACCTGTTTAAAGCGTTCTTCAGCTTCTTTTGCGGCCTGGCTGCCGTGATAAAGGGTAACAATTTCCCGGGCCAGGCGCATTTTAGCATCACGGGGGTGAATTGTTTCATTTTTAATCCCGGCTAGAATTTTATTGATTTCATCGGAGGGCAAGGCAGTGGTCAGGTGGTAGTATTCCGGCATAATTTCATCAGAAATTGACATTGCTTTACCATAGATATCATCAGCCGGCTCAGTAATACCGATATAATTGCCTAAACTTTTACTCATTTTCTGTACTCCATCAGTACCAACAAGAATAGGCATTGTAAAAGCAACCTGAGGTTCCTGGCCATATTCACGCTGCAGATGACGGCCCATTAAAAGGTTAAATTTCTGCTCGGTTGCTCCAAACTCAATATCGGCCCGTATTGCTATCGAATCATAACCCTGCATCAGAGGATAGAAAAATTCATGAATACTGATCGGAATATTCTCCTGGTAACGCTTAGAGAAATCTTCCCTCTCCATCATCCGGGCCACGGTTAAAGTTGAAGAGAGTTTAATGACATCGGCAAAGTTCAATTTGGCCAGCCACTCACTGTTAAAAACCATTTCTGTACGATCTTGATCAAGAATATTAAAGATTTGGTCCTGGTATGTGCGCGCATTGGCCATAACTTCTTCTTCAGTTAATTGTTTACGTGTTTCGGAACGTCCTGTGGGATCACCAACCATCCCAGTAAAATCACCAAGAATAATTATAATATGGTGACCCAGTTCCTGAAACTGCCTTAACTTATGCAGGACAACAGCATGACCAAGATGCAGATCTGGTGCCGAGGGATCTATGCCCAGCTTACAGCGAAGCGGTTTATTCTCAGCAACACTTCTCTCTAACTTTTTCCGGAATTCTTCATCAACGATTATTTCCGCGGTATTTTCTGCAAGAATTTTATACTGCTCTGCCGCGCTCATAAAACTCATTTAAATAAACCCCCATGATTATTGACAATAAATTTTTCATCCCTGCTATTTTACCACAACCAGGCAATCAGTAAAGAATTGTTTGCGGAAATTTAACTTTTTAAGATTATTAAATATGCGGGACCACTTTTCATATTTTGGCATAAGCATTATCTTCCCATCAGCAAAACACATCATTTCAGCTCAATAATAAGTATGCTAAAATAGTTAAAAAGGATCTGGAAAAGAGAAACCAGAATAACAGTTTGGTTTATTAAAGAAACGGAAAAATATCGATGCTGATCAAAACCTATTATGAGGATGTTCTTCAGTTCAAAGCAGCACGGACTATCTTGAACCGGCCCATTTACTATAGTCATTTTTTCTTTGTGGATGGCCTGCTGATTGACAGTGGGCTGCCTCATATTTCCTCCGAGATTATCACTGCTTTGCGGGTACTTCCCGTCAAAAAAGTAGCCATAACTCACCAGCACGAAGATCATGCCGGCAACTGCAGCCTGATTCAAAAAGAACTGGGCATTCCCGTATACGCTCATCCTGACACCAAAAGCATTATAGCCAATCCCCCGGCAATCCAGATCTATCGTAAAATCATGTGGGGGAAAATGCCCCGCACTGAAGCCAGCCCTTTGAAAAATATTCTCGATACTGAAAACTACCGGTTCCAGGTTATTCATACACCAGGCCATTCAGCAGATCATGTCAGCTTTTTTGAACCCAAAAAAAAATGGCTTTTTTGCGGAGATCTCTATATCGGTGAAAACCTGACCAGCTTTATGGCCGGTGAAAATATAGTTGAACACCTAACAAGCCTGCAAAAATTGATCTTTTTAAAACCGAAGATATTATTCTGCGGATTAAAAGGGCGTCTTGAAGATGCGGAAGAGAGGCTTATACGCAAATATAACAACTGGTGGAGTATTGGACGTACGGTCAGAAAACTTTTCATGGCAGGTTTGAGCAGGAAACAGATTCTCGCAGAAATTTTTGGCGGCGAAGATTTATTTTACTACTTTTCCCAATCTAACTGGGGGCGTCGTTTTATGCTTGAATCGATTATTGAAAACATTTCATACTTTGAAACAGAAACAAAAAACGAGTCCTTCCCAGGACCCGTTCATTATAGATAAGGAACCGAGCAAACTAATAAGCCGAGTTCTGTTCTTCCCGGGCTTATATCATAATTCCGGGAAGCAGCAGCCATCTATCTTGGATACCAGTTGCCTGGCATCTCCAGCGACCTAACCCGAGGAGTCGGCGGGCAACCTCATCCCCCTCCTATTTGGTCTTGCTCCGGGTGGGGTTTACCTAGCGAACCGGTCTCCCGGTCCCTGGTGCGCTCTTACCGCACCGTTGCACCCTTACCCGGCACTCAGCAGAAAAAACAATTTGACAAAAAACTGATTTTGTTCTTTCTGCTGAGTGCCGGGCGGTACTTTTTCTGTGGCACTGGCCTTAAGGTCACCCTCACTGGGCGTTACCCAGCACCCTGCCCTGCGGAGCTCGGACTTTCCTCGAGAAGCACCTTGCGGTATTCTTCCCGCGACTGCCTTGCTTACTCGGTTCCCGACTATCCCTATGTTTAAATTATAACACCCGTCAATTTCAGTGTCAAAACGATCAAGGCTGCTTATCAAGGGTAGCCAGAAATTGCAGGGCTTCGTCCAGGTTTGCCACTGGAACAAGCTCAACTTTACGGGCAACTTCTTTAGCCTTTTCATAATTACCTTCAGGAACAATAAAATATTCAACTCCGGCTTTTTCGGCAGCAATAACTTTTTGGACGACACCACCAATCCGACCCACATTTTCATTTAGATCAATTGTACCGGTCCCGGCAATGCTTTTTCCGGCTGTTAAATCATATTGCAAGTACTGGTTCATTATTTCCAGAACAAACATCAAACCTGCCGACGGGCCACCGATTCTCCCGGTTTTTATATTTATATTGATCGGAATAATCGGCTCCCAGGGTAAAGTTTTTATGAAGATACCTAAAAAAGGCATATCTTCATCGGTAGGGCTGGGACCGGTCGGTACAGAAAGTTCTATTAGCTGATCATTACGGACTATCGTTAAATTAACTTCCGCCCCAACCGGGCGATCCTGAACCAACAAGGGAACTTCTGTCGCCAAAAAAACAGGTTGCTCGTCAACATAAATAATCTTATCCCCTTCTTCAAGAAAGCCCTCAGCCGGTGGATTTTCCAGAAAGCCAATCACCTTTACACCGTCACTGACTATATCCACTTCATAGCCAATCCTTCTAAGGGCAACAACCTGGGCCAAGTGACGGCTCTCTATCATATTTTCCGATAAAAGCTGTCGATATTCGCTCTCATCCATGCCGACAGGAATAATACTTTCCATGGGGTTTATAGCCATGTGGGGATGCAAATATCCATAAATAAGCGTAAAGGGGCTGGCTCTATGTTGAGTGACAGTAACCAGGTAGAATGAGCCCTGATCATCCTGATCCGCATTTTCGACAAAAATTATTTCACGCAAATTTACAGCCCTGCTTGGCTGAATAATAAAATAATCCAATCTTATTAAGAAACCGGTTATAAGCAGTGCAGTAATAACCAGAACTGTTCCAACTAACTTTTTCCGTCTCAACAACAACCCTCTTTCAAATATGGGACATGGACCAGGCGAAATAAAACATTGTTAATCCAAGAATGATAACCAGGAGGCCGCCAAAACGGAGAACCATAAGATAGAGTTTATTCGGCGGTACACCAGGTATTTTACGACCGACACGCAGGTGCCAAAAGAATTGCGGAAAGATTATTGAAACCAGTCCAAACACAATGATCAGCAAACCAAAAAATATCAGGTTTCCCGGTTCAATTGCCTGGGGATTTCCAGAAGTTAAAAACAAGTTACTTGTAGAGCATTGGTATAGTAGATTCATTTACAGCCTCCAAAGACTCAATTGGTTAAACATCTAATCTTGTCAGGCAATCAGGATCATATTCAATCAAAGTTAAAATTTGATATGATCATATCATGAACTTCGGGCGGCACCAGACTGCTGATATCCCCTCCAAGGGCAGCAATTTCCTTGACAATACTGGAACTAAGATAAGAATATTTGCTATTAGTCATCATAAATAAAGTTTCAATCGCAGGATTTAACTTCTGGTTTACCAGGGCCATCTGAAATTCAAATTCAAAGTCAGATATAGCCCGAAGTCCTTTAATTATAATATTGACCTTTTTCTGATGCGCATATTCGATCAGCAGTCCCTTATAATAATCAACTTCAACATTGCTAAACGGTTCCGTGACCAACCTGAGCATTTCAACCCTTTTTTCAATCTCATAGGTCGCCACTTTTCGGGGATTATCCAATATGGCAACCGTAAGATGACTCATAAGTTTACTCGTCCTGGTAATAATATCAAGATGGCCTTTCGTTACTGGATCGAAACTACCCGGATATATAGCCCTGGTCAAATCGGTTCCCCCTTTAGGTAGGCTGAGTAACAATCATAAGGACTTCATTTATTTTCGCTACGAAAAGCATATACCCTGCCAACCCGGAAATAAAATGCTGTTAATCATGAAAATTCTTGTTTGAAAGGCCTGGATGTGCTACAATATAACTCATGATATTAAAGGTGCCGGGAGGGTTGTGTAATGGCTAAGGTTTGTGTGGTTTGCAAAAAGAGCAAAACCAGTGGCTTTCAAATTAGTCACTCCAATATTAAGACAAAAAGAAGATGGCGTCCCAACATGCAAAAGATCAAAATCCTGCTGAATGGAACCCCCCGGAGGGTTAATGTGTGTACCCGCTGTATAAAAGCCGGGAAAATCGAAAGAGCAGTTTAATTCGATTATTAAAAGTATTAAAAGGGAGCAAGGTTAATAACCTGCTCCCTTCTTTATTTTAGGTTCTAAATTCGACCCTCAAGGCTCAGCTGCGATCGAGGAAATATTTCTTGCATTCATAAAGTGCATCGGCAATTTCGCGCTTCGGAGCAAAAGTGTTCATTGGCTCGAACTGGGTCAGCAGGCGAATGCCTGAATAGGCCTTCGATGCCGCTTCCTCTTCGAGGGTGGCGGCGATTACTTCCTTTGCCCATAGTTCCAATTTCGGAACCATTTCATGGATAAAACACTGGGTCATCTTAAAAGCTAATTTTGAATCATTACTCTCACCTGCGGCCATCATTTTTTTCGCCCTGAGCAGGCCGCTTTCGGCAGCTAAAATTTGCATAGCCATATCGGCAAGGCGGCAGAGTACTTCCTGCTCTTTTAACAAATCTTCGCCAAATTTCTGAGCGGCATTACCGGCAGCGAGGATGAAAAGCAGCTTCATATTGGCCAGGTAAAATTCCTCACGTTCCGGACTGCTTTCCGGAATCTTTGCCTCTTTCAACTTCGCCAACTCTCCGCCGAGACCCATCACTGCTTCCATGAAAGGCAGTTCCTGTTTCATAGCCTTGCGCATCAGGGTGCCAGGGATAAGAATACGGTTGATTTCGTTTGTTCCTTCAAAAATGCGGTTAATGCGACTGTCCCGGTAAAGGCGTTCTGCAGGGTACTCCTGGCTGTAACCATAACCGCCTAAAATCTGCACTCCTTCATCCGCAATGTAGTCCAAGGCCTCTGAACAAAAAACTTTGGAACTAGAACATTCAATGACATATTCCTGAATTGCGGCCATTACTTCAGCGGTACCACCGCCCGTATCTTTGACTTCATTTAAGATATCTTCCATCATACCGGCAATCCGGTAAACCATGCTTTCCATGATATAAGTCAGGATGGTCATATTGGCAAACTTGTTCTTGATAATATTGAACTGGGCAATCGGTTGCTTGAACTGAATGCGCTGCAGGGCATATTCGGAAGCAAACTCCAGCGTTTTCTTGCTGCCGCCAACGCTGCCGGGGCCCAGTTTAAAGCGTCCTATGTTCAGGATATTGAAAGCAACCTGGTGACCTTTACCTTCCTGCCAGAGCATATTCTCGACGGGAACCTTGGCGTTTTCAAAGATCACACTGCAGGTAGATGAACCCTTAATGCCCATTTTTTTCTCTTCGGGATCTATCGAAACCCCCTCGCTATCAGCATCAACTATGAATGCGGTAAACCTTTCACCGTCGATTTTAGCGTAGGTGACGATTACGTCCGCCCAGGAAGCATTGGTAATATACTGCTTGGCACCATTTAAGATGTAAAATTTGCCATCATCACTGAGAACAGCCTTAGTTTTACAGTTAAGGGAATCAGTTCCGGCTTCCGGTTCTGTCAGGGCGTAAGCGGCAATCATTTCGCCGGTTGCCAGTCCCGGCAGATACTTTTTCTTCTGTTCTTCAGTACCGAAGTAAACGATCGGCAGGGTGCCGATACCGGTGTGGGCGCCAAATGCAGCGGCAAAAGAACCGCTGAAGCTCGAGGCATTCTCGGCTATAATCATCGTTGTGATTTTATCGGCTCCTTCCCCACCGTATTCTTCCTGAACATCACTGCCTAAAAGTCCTATTTCACCGGCCTTTTTCATCAAACCGATCGTTACGCCTTCAGCCATTTCTTCAATTTCATCGATCTTCGGCTCGACCTGGTTCTTCATGAAGTCATAGCTGGTTTTCTTGATCATCAGGTGAAAATCGTCAAAATCTTCCGGAGTGAAAACAGTGTTTTCATCTACGGGGCCCAGCAAAAAAGCGCCACCTTTAATTAACTCGGTCATAAAATATGTCACCCCTTATTTAAATAGTCAGGCAAAAAAATACTTTTACCGTTTAATATTTTCGCTAGTTAAACTTTTTCCCCTGCTTTGTGAATTTATTAACTTTAAGCAATTACAAGGAAATAAGATCATCATGCCAGAATAATTATGATAAGTCTGATTATGAAATTGTCAGGGCAAGGCTTGCCTGTAAGTTTGGTTTATGCTAATATATGGCTATCAACCTGCCGAAGTGGCGGAATTGGCAGACGCACACGACTCAAAATCGTGCGCCCTCCGGGCATGTGGGTTCAACTCCCACCTTCGGCACCAAAAGTTATTGAAGCACGGGGTAAATTCCCGGTGCTTCTTTCTTGTATGTCCATATATTCATAAGATCAAGGCAGGGATAGAATACCGGATATTGACCGCGAATGAATCCGTTAAGTTAATCAGGGGATGGAATTTTCACAGGGCACTTCTACCTGGCATTTACCGCATATGCTGTGTTCATAACCAAATTTTTCACGCAACGCTTTAAGGTGATCCTCAACCCGGGTGTACTGGTAACAGGCAGATTTATTTTTGCCCTGTGCGGTTATCGCCCCTGAGGGGCAGCGGTCAATACAAGCTCCGCAGCTTTGGTCGGCCAGGAAAGGACAATTTTGAAACGGATTATCGGAGCTGCGGGTAGTTGCCGGAAATTGCAGGTCGGTGATTACACTGCCGAATCTGCCGGCCATCCCTTTTTCAGTAATCAATCCCCGGCTTAAACCAAAAGATCCAAGACCGGCGGCATAAGCTATATGCCTCTCCGACCAGTTGCTGGTAAAATGCTGATAATCAGCCCTGTAATCCTGATGCAGACCCGGTGAAACTGCCTTTCCGCCCATATCCTGCAGTTCCGTGAGCAAGAAACGGCGTAGCTTTTCATTAAACTGCTCGCCCAAAAAGCGGCTGTGCAGCCATGTAACAGAAGTTGGCAGATCTCCGTAATTAGAATGGCGGACTGCTTCGCTGAAGGGCAAAAAGTATGAAATGACCGTATAGGCCTCTGCTAGCCATTGCTGCGGATGGCGGAATAAAGGACCGATTACAGTTTCACTGCAAAATTCTTCGAAAATTGGATCGGATGCAGGAGCAAACCCAAGCAGCGGAGCTACAAAAATGGTTGTCCCGTCCGGCAGCTTGTTTTCCGGATCCTTTTTGACGAAGGCAGCAATATTTCTGAGCAGCATTTTTGGATCGTTTATAACTTTCCCCTCCTGTTGCCGATATTATACAGTAAAAAATTGCTCTTTTCTATGATCAGAAAATTAATAACCGACTGGATAATAGAACGCCAGAGGTATCTTTTGAATAATTAATGTAAGCTATTTATGGGTTATGTCGATTAAGAATGCGCGCTTCATTGCGCTGCCTGCTGTTCTAAGTTATTATAAGGTCGAATATCAAGACCGACAAAAAATGTTCCACCAGATCCATAACAAACATAGGTGAAGATGATGCCCTGGTATCTTGCTCTGACTGGCTCAATTATTATTATTCTGATCGGTATTTACAAAAAACTAAATATCGGCCTGACCATGCTTTTCGGGGCAATCGCACTTGGCTTATTAGCCGGCCTACCGGCAACTGCTTTCCTGGAAGTTTTCTTTCGGGGACTCTGGAACAACGTCACGATCATGCTGGTGATCAGTATTTTAATGCTAGGCATGCTCGGCCATGTTCTGAAGTCAACAGGGGCCATGTCAGAGCTTATAATCAGCCTGCAGGCCCTGTTTACCGATATCCGTATTATTACCGCCGCAATGCCAATGTTAATCGGGATGCTTACCGTGCCGGGAGGAGCCATTCTCTCAGCACCTCTCTGCGCCGAAGCAGGCAACAGGCTTAATTTGCCTCCGGTAAGACAGGCGGTGATGAATAACTGGTTCAGGCATGTGCTTTATTTCATGTTCCCGCTATTTCCAAGTTTAATTATAACTGCCGAGCTTACCGGGGTCAGTTTAGGCCGTTTTTTCCTCCACAATTTCCCTTTAACAATCATCGGAACTGTTTTTGGGTTTTTCTTTTTATTCCGGGGATATGGTGGAACTGAATATGGCAGCAGCGGCGGTTTACGTCGGCACAGTGCTGCCCGACTGATAAAAAGCATTTTGCCCTTGCTGTTAATCCTGATTCTGGTTGTTATTTTTGATTTCTATTTTCCATTTGCCTTGTTGGCAGGAATAGCGCTTGCCCTTCTTAATTACCTGCCGGGCGAAGGCCGAATCAAGGCCTTTGTTTTTCGCCTGCGGGCCATGCTGCTAACCGGCATCAAAATCCCTGTAGCTTTAGTTATCGCCGGAATTATGGTTTATAAGGAGATGCTCACCCATACTGAGGTGATTGCCGATCTGACCGGCGTAATCCTGGAAATTGGCCTGCCGGTAATTGTGCTTATTGCCGTAATATCTTTCCTGGTGGGCATGCTAACAGGCGATAATTCCGCCAGTGTGGTCATTCTTATTCCACTATTCCTTCCACTGATCCCAACCGGTGGGGCAGTGTACAGCGCTTACTTTGCTTTTCTATACGCCGGTTCAACGGCCGGTCATATCATATCACCCGCTCACCCCTGCTTTGCCTTAACCAAAGAGTACTACAGGGTTGCTGTCGGGGATTTTATGATTCACAGTCTGCCGATGCTGGCAGTAATTATGGTCACGGGATTTTTAATTACCGCTCTCTTTGGGTTTTATTGACATTCATCAATTATAAAAAGGAAGCCGACGCAACCCCCGTGCTTCCTTTTATCATTCTAATATTTTAAGATATTATTGCTCCAGAATTTTTAACTCGTTATTGAGGTACTGATTGCGGCAGAGTGTCCGCTGCAGCTTGCCGGAACTGGTTTTAGGTAAAGTGCCCGGCTGAACCAGGATAGTATCACGTGGTGGAAAACCTACTATATTAACAACCTGATCGCGGATTTCCTTTTTTACCGCTGCGTAATCATCTGCCCTTGTTTCTGCAACAACAATAATTGTTTCTTTACGTTTACTGCCTTCAACACCAAAGGCAATTACATTACCGGCTCGCACTCCTTTAACCAGTCCGACAGCTCTTTCTATGTCTTCAGGAAAGATATTGCGGCCCGCTATAATGATAACGTCTTTAATCCTACCACAGAGGATCAATTCAGGTGGTCCTCCATTGGGACCTTCGACGAAATAGGCCAGGTCTCCGGTGCGAAGCCATCCGCCATGGAAAAGTGATTCGTTAAGATCGGGTCTTTTGTAATAACCGGTCATGACCGAAGTGCCTCTTATCTCGAGTTCACCAACTTCACGTAAACCCCTGAAGGTGCCTGTTTGCAGGTCACAAATTCGCATTTCCAAGCCGGGAATCGGTGTGCCGAGAAGGGGAAAACGGCGCGTTCCCTCATCAGCAGGGTCGGCCGGACGCGCCAAACGTTCTTCTTCAAGAACCTTACGATCAACAGCATCGATAGCCATTCCTCTGAAAGGGGGAGGAAATGCACCCCCCAAAGATAATTCGGCCATGCCGAAAGCGCAAAAGATCGCTTCACGTTTGAACCCATGGGGTTTAGCCGTATCAATCAATGTTTCGACAACAATAGGGTCAACCGGCTCGGCGCCATTAAGGGCAAGACGCACCCGTGAGAGATCTAGGATTTCCCCCGTGTCACTCATACGTTTAAAAGCACGGGCTGCCAGAACCCATGAAAAATTCGGGCCGGAGGTTACTGTACCTTTATAATTGTGCATCCAGCGCAGCCAGTCTGCCGGACGGGAAAGAAAATCCTGGGGCGAAGCAAGGACCAGTGAACAGCCGACGGCCATCGGTACGGTCAGCAATCCGACCAGGCCCATATCATGATAGAGCGGGAGCCAGGAAACAAAAACATCTTCCGGAACAGATTTAGATGCTTCAATCATCCCGCTGATATTGGCTTCGAGAGTACGGTAGGGCAGCATCACTCCCTTTGGATTAGAGGTCGAACCGGATGTAAACTGCAGGATTGCCAGACGCTCCGGATCGGCAGGGATTTCTCTGTAGTCGCTAACGGTTGCCCGATCCGGCGCCGGCTCAAGCTCATTTAAAAGAATTACAGGGGGATCTCCAGGTTTACTCTCATGAAATGCAGCCAAACCAGGATCAAGCAGCAGCAGGCTTATATCACCATGCAGCATCAGTGAGCGGGTTTGGTTGCTAAATTCCTCAACAGAACTAAGCCGCATCGGTATTGGCATCATGCTGACGCTGGCTCCGACCAGCCATACAGCCTGGATTGCAGTTACCAGGTTCCTGGTAGTCGGCCCGAGCAACGCTACATGGTCACCTGGAGTAATACCTTTAGCCTGCAGAATTGCCGCCATCGCGAGGGCATCCTGATGCAGTTCTCCCCAGGTAAGAGTCAGATCTTCCTTATCAGCATTGCCTGCTGCGGAGCCAACGAAGGTTATAGTATTTGTTCCTGCGGCAACTTCACGAATACTTGATATTAATGGCTTTATTTCAAGCGAATCAGCCGGTGTGCTGATGATCAATGGTATTCGCCGGTTTGATTCTGTTCCGTTTAAATCATTCATTTCTAACCTCCTGATAAACTATTTATAATGGCATTTGGTAAATACGATAAGTCTTATAAAGTTTTCCTCCGGCTTTTTCAGCATCCAGATTCATGCGACGATTAAATTCGTGGATCGTTGAACCCTCACCATAAGTATAACCCCGCCGGCGGGCATTAATCATCGTATAGTAGTAGAGAGCTGCCGAAACACCCCTTCTGCGTCCCTGTGGCGTGACAAAAATAGCAAACATGCGAATTCCGGTTATTAGCCGCTTATACCAGAAGTATTTTAAAAACCCGGTTGGAAAAAGCCGTCCGTTTAGATGGGCCAGAACCTGGTTGTAGTCAGGTAAAGTTACCGCAATACCTAAACATTCTCCTTCGCTATTCTCAATAAATAGGATCAACTCGGGAATAGCCAGCTGTTTCAGTTTGGCGGCTTCGGCTTCAAGCTCTTCTTCACTGGGCGGGATCATGTCCGGCCAATCCGGCATGGATTGATCAACAACCTGTTTGATAACCAGTATTTCGCGGTCAAGATTCTTCAGGTCAAGCATGCGCACTTTATAACCGTAGCGCTTCTGGACCAGATTCACTCCCCGGATCAACCTCTCCGGTGGCTCGTCACTGATATCGTAATAATAGGCAAAACGATCAAATTGCTTGCAGAAACCGTAACGCTCCAGATAGCCGGCATAATATTTGGGATTATATGAGTTCAGCAAAACTGGCGGTGAATCAAAACCATCAATTAATAAGCCCCTGTAATCGTCACCATTGCTGGGTGACTGAGGCCCTGTTGCTATCTCCGCTCCATGGCCGCGCAGCCAGTTTAATCCGTAGTCAAAAAGAGCCTCCGCTACCGGGTATTGTTCAATACTCTCAAAGAGGGTGATATAACCGAGCTTCTCATTTTTTGCTTTATTTAACCGGCAGTCTATGCCAACTCCAAGGCGGCCAATGGGATAACCGTTTTGAAAAGCAAGAAAGAAACAATACGGGCCAAGGCGCAGCAGGGCATTTTTTTTCGGGTTGAGTGTATTGTACATATCCATGAGCAGGGGAGGAATCCAGTTGGGATCATCTCGATAAATCATCCAGGGCAAATTAACAAAATGCCTCCGATCTTGCCTGGTTTGAACAGTTCTTATCTCTATTTTTTCGCTCAAGGGAGCACTTCCTTCAATTTTAATCGAGTGCTGAGACCATCAACATAAAAATATATTTTCCATAAACTAGATAGAATCCTTTTTAAAAAAGTAAAAAAAGTAAAAGTGGTAAAAAAACCAGGGGCTGCCCTTATACTGATCAGGGCGCCCCTTGTGGCAGCTTATAAACTATCCAATGCGCATAAGCTAGTATGGTTTTGATTTCTTGGCCAGGTAGTCAAGCAGAAAAGGATTTAAAACCTTAATATAGGTTCCTTTCATGCCCAGAGAGCGGGACTCAATCACTCCGGCGCTTTCAAATTTACGCAGTGCGTTAACAATCACCGATCGGGTTATTCCCAGTTGGTCGGCTATCTTACTGGCAACGAGCAAACCTTCGACTCCGCCAAGTTCTTCAAAGATATGCTCAACCGCTTCAAGCTCAGAATAGGAGAGTGTTGCCACTGCCAACTGAACTACAGCTCTGTTGCGGGCATCTTCTTCTATTTTATCCTGCCGGGACCTCAGCATTTCCATGCCAACGACGGTAGCACCAGTTTCAGCCAGAATGAGATCTTCGGCATCAAAAAGTTCATTGAAGCGGGCCAGCAATAAAGTACCAATACGCTCACCGCCACCGATAATCGGAATTATTGTGGTAATTTTGTTGGCAAACAAGCATCTTTCTGCCTCCATAAAGACACAATCATTAGATTTCTGACGTAGGTTAACCCTCGATTCATCTTCTCTGAGCAGAAATTCATTATAACTCTCCGGGAAATAACCATTTTCTAAAACATTATTAACCATTAATTCACATTCAAATTCATCAACTAAAGACCAACCCAGGATCACACCCTGATGGTCGGCAATGTAGACATTAGCATGAATGACATTTTTAAGGACTTCGGATACTTCCTTAAAATTAACATGCTGTCCTGCAGTTTTTTGAAGAATTTTGTTGATACGACGAGTCTTCTCAAGCAATGGAGAAGAAATCACGTCTTTCACCCACCTTTCATTCCATTTTAATTTACAAGATATATTTACTTAAATCTTTATTTTTAACCACCTTATGCAGCTTGCTTTGTACATATTCCCGATCCACTTTAACCTCAGTAACCGCTTCCCGGTTGGGTAAATCGAAGGATAGATCTTCGAGCACTTTTTCCATAATTGTATGTAACCGCCGGGCACCGATGTTCTCCATTTCCTGGTTCAGGAAACAGGCTGTTTGAGCGATTTCTTCAATCGACTCTTGTGTAAATCTTAATTTCACCCCTTCCGTCTCCAACAATGCTTTGTATTGTTTTATTAATGCATTGCTCGGCTCGGTCAGGATCCGCTTAAAATCTTCTTCAGTCAGGCTGTTAAGTTCAACTCTGATCGGAAATCTGCCCTGAAGCTCGGGGATCAAATCTGAAGGTTTAGTCATATGAAATGCCCCTGCTGCAATAAAAAGAATGTGATCAGTTTTTACCGGACCGTATTTAGTGACAACTGTTGATCCTTCCACGATCGGCAGTATGTCTCGCTGGACTCCTTCCCTGGAAATATCGGGACCAGATCCATGATAATCTTTACCGGCAATTTTGTCAATTTCGTCAAGAAAAATAATTCCTAACTGCTCCGCTCTTTTGAGAGCTTCACTAGTAACGGCATCCATGTCAATTAATCGCTGGGCTTCTTCCTGTTCTAAAACCTTTCTGGCTTCGGCTACACTGACTCTTCTTTTTTTCTTTTTCGGTGGAACGATATTGCCAAGAACATCCTGCAGGTTGATGCCCATTTCTTCCATTCCCTGCCCGCTAAAAAGCTCTAACATGGGAGGCCTGCGCTCTTCGACTTCAATTTCAACCATCTGTTCTTCCAACTCGTTGTTAAATAGGCGTTCCTTTACCCGTCTTTGTTCCTCCCTGGCCTGCTGCATTCTTTCCATAAAGGTTGCATCTTCAACCGGGCTCTCTTCCTGAAGGGGAGCAGCCTGGAAAAGAAAGCCCAGCGGATTGGTTGACCGCCGCTTTTTCTTCGGAAGCGGCGCAATAACATCAATCAGCCTTTCGTTGGCGTTTAGAATCGCTTTATCCTGAACGACAACCATTCGCTCATTCTGAACAATTCTGAGAGCGGTTTCAACCAGATCGCGGACCATAGACTCAACATCCCGGCCGACATAGCCAACTTCGGTGAATTTTGTCGCTTCAACTTTGACAAAGGGTGCGTTGACCAGTCGGGCCAGGCGTCTGGCTATTTCTGTTTTACCAACACCGGTCGGACCGATCATGATAATATTTTTTGGGATAATTTCTTCCTGCAAGTCTTCCGACAGCTGCTTGCGGCGATACCTGTTCCTTAGAGCTACAGCAACACAGCGTTTTGCATCTTCCTGGCCGATGATAAAACGGTCAAGTTCAGTGACAATTTCCCGGGGTGTAAGTTCTTCTGTTGACATATATGCTGATTCAACCCTTCTAGAGTTCTTCAATAATAATTTTATCGTTTGTATAAACACATATTTCGGATGCAATTTTCAGCGCTTCACCGGCAATTTTCCCTGGTGGCAGATCGGCATTGCGCAAGAGGGCTCTTGCGGCGGCCAGGGCATAAGGGGCCCCTGAACCGACCGCGGCAATACCATCATCGGGTTCAATTACTTCGCCAGTGCCTGAAATCATCAGCAGAGCATCGCTGCTTGCGGCAATCAGCAGAGCTTCCAACCTTCTAAGGACCCGATCGGTCCGCCATTCCTTGGCCAGCTCAACAGCTGCCCGCTGCAGGTTACCCTGGTAGCTTTCCAGCTTACCTTCAAATTTTTCGCATAAAGTCAGCGAATCGGCCACTGCACCTGCAAAGCCGACGATAACTTTACCTTCGTAAAGCCTGCGGACTTTGCGGGCACCGTGTTTGATGATTGTCGTATTGCCAAGAGTAACCTGGCCATCTCCGGCTAAGGCAACGTTTTCGCCAATTTTAACCGCCACTATTGTTGTGCCTTGAAACATACAGTAACCGCCTTCATAAATTAATTTCGCGGAAAAGCCATTCGGTAAACTTCATTTAGCCTTTCCTTGGTAACATGGGTATAAATCTGGGTAGTAGAAATGCTAACATGGCCCAACAGTTCCTGAACTACTCTTAAATCCGCACCCCCTTCCAGCAGGTGTGTGGCAAATGAATGCCTGAGGGAATGCGGGGTAATGCCTTCTTTATGGGAAACCTGAATAATATACTTATGAAAAATATAACGTACACCACGATCACTCAAAGGTTTACCCCACCTGTTTAGGAAAAGTTCCTCATGCAGGTTGTTTTCTTTATTCAGATCGGCAAGCACAGGGCGAACGCTTTTGATATATTCTTCAAGCAGGGCAGCAGCAACTGTGCCTATGGGCAGGATACGCTCTTTTCTGCCCTTGCCGTATACTTTTACCAGCCTCTCTTCAAGTTGAAGTGAACTGATTTTAAGGTTAACCAACTCACTGACCCTCAATCCTGAAGAATAGATCAATTCAAGTAGGGTTCGATCCCGAAAACCAAGCGCTTTATTGCTATCCGGTGTTTCCAATAAAGAAACCACTTCGTGATAATAGAGAAATCGCGGTAATGATTTACCCTGTTTAGGCCGGGCGACCGTAGACCACTTCCCACCGCTGATTAAGTTTTCTTTTTTTAAAAAAAATAAAAAAGAACGCGTGGCAGACAATTTGCGCGCAATTGAACGGCGGTTATAGCCCTGATTATTCAGCCAGGCGAGAAAGCGACGCAGGGTAAGGTGATCCACCTCTTGAAAGCCTGCCGGTTCAATACCCTCCTGTCCGAGGAACTGCATAATGTCATTCCGATAAGCCTGCAGGGTCAGCGGTGATGCGTTCTTCTCAAACTGAAGATAGGTCATAAAGCGTTCGAGCCACTCGTAAACAATCATAACGCAACACCCATATAATCCTAACATAACTATTTGCCGGTTGCAAGATAATATTAAGGTTTTTAAAAATATTCCAGCTATTCAGTTTCAAATGGCAATAACGTCAGAGCGATCTAATTATAAAATATTTTTATTTAGATCGCGCTTTAGTTTTCTGCAGCGGCTTTTTTCTTTTTGACATCTCCTTCGCTGCCGCAATCCCTGTTAGTACAGCGGGCCAGTTTACTATCGCCTTTTCTGATCTCGGTCATCAGGGAACCGCACTCGGGGCACCTTGTATGAAGAGGTTTGTTCCATACGGAAAAATTACATTCCGGGTAATTGTTGCAGCCGTAGAAAACCCGTCCTTTCTTGCTCCTCCGCTCGATAATCATTCCTCCGTCAAGAGGGCAGGCAACTCCGGTTTCTTTGACAATTTTTTTGGTGAAACGGCATTCCGGGTAAGCCGGACAGGCCAGAAAGCGCCCGAAACGTCCATGTTTATAAACTAACTGCTGGCCGCATTGAGGGCATAATTCTTCGCTTAACTCTGGGGCAACCTCTACTTTTTCTATCTTTTGTTCAGCTACGGCCAGCCTATCTTTGAAAGAACCATTGTAGAAGCCTTTTAAGACTTTCAGCCAATCCTGTTTGCCTTCTTCTATTTCATCAAGCTGTTTTTCAAGCTTGACAGTAAAGTCAACATCGATCACTTCAGGGAAATAAGAGATCATCAGCTCGACAATCACAAAACCGAGTTCAGTTGGCGCAAAAGCCTTGTTTTCCTTAACCACATAGCCACGGCTTTGGATCGTTTCAATAATCGGGCTGTATGTGCTGGGTCGGCCGATTCCTTTGTCTTCAAGCATTTTAATCAGGGAAGCTTCATTAAAGCGGGACGGTGGCTGGGTAAAATGTTGCTCAGGTAAAAGCTTAATAAGGGTAAGGATTTGCCCTTCCTTCATCTCCGGCAATACTATTTCTTTTTCTGCTTCTTCACCCTGGTATAGAACAAGGAAACCAGGAAACCGTAACGTTGAACCGGTTGCTTTAAAAGTATATTCACCGGCATTAATATTGACCCTGACCTGATCAAAAACAGCAGGTTTCATCTGGCTGGCCATGAAACGGTCCCAGATCAGCTTATAAAGACGATTTTGATCGTGGCTTAAATACTGCTTAACCAAAGACGGCTCACGCATAACAGAGGTCGGCCTGATCGCTTCATGCGCTTCCTGAGCCCCTTTACGCGATTTATAGAAAGGTGGCTTATCGGGAGTAAAATCGGCACCATATTTTTTTATGATAAAGGCACGTGCTTCTTCCTGAACCTGAGCTGATACTCTTGTCGAATCCGTGCGGATATAAGTAACCAGGCCGACGGTTTCACCCGAACCTACATTGATTCCCTCATAAAGCTGTTGAGCAATGCTCATTGTTTTGCGGCCGGTGAAACCGAGTTTTGAAGAAGCCTCCTGCTGAAGGCTGCTTGTTGTAAAAGGCGCCCAGGGTTTCCGTTTTCTCTGGTTGCGGATTATTTGATCAACTACAAATTTTTCATTTCTGACTGCATTGACAACTTCTTCAGCCTGAGAACCGTTTTTCAGTTCGATCTTTTTACGCTTAAAACGATCAAGGGCAGCTTTGAAGGAGACTTTTAAGTGATCATCTTCAAGGAGTGCATCGAGAGACCAGTATTCTTCGGGAATAAATTTTTTAATCTCTTCTTCGCGTTCACAGATCAGGCGGACAGCAACAGACTGAACCCGCCCTGCACTGAGGCCGCTTCTGATTTTTCTCCAGAGCAAGGGGCTGATTTGATAGCCGACCAGGCGATCAAGAATACGGCGCGCCTGCTGGGCATCGACCCGGTTATGATCAATAAGGCGTGGTTTTTTAAAAGCTTCTTTGACTGCTGTTTTTGTGATTTCGTTAAACTCAACCCGGCAGGGCTCGTTCAGATTAATCTTAAGTGCATTACCGATATGCCAGCAAATCGCTTCTCCCTCACGATCCGGGTCGGCAGCGAGAAAAACCCGGTCTGCTTTCTTGCCGGCTTCTTTAAGTTCTTTTAAAATATTACCCTTACCGCGAATGGTAATATAACTCGGTTCAAAATCATTATCCAGATCAACGCCGAGTTTGCTGCGCGGCAGGTCAATCAAGTGACCCTGTGAAGCAATAATTTTATAATTTTTGCTCAGATATTTACTGATCGTTCGCGCTTTAGTCGGGGATTCGACAATTACCAAATTCATTTGTGTAACCCTCCTCAGGGTTCTGAAAGTCCTCCGGAAGGTATTCTATCACATATGTCAAATCCGGCAAAAATATTTACCCGGAGACTGGCGGATTGATTTCTTTAATTCTAGCGACAGGAGCAGCGCGCTGGTTTCGGCAGCCCTGATGCCGCTTAACTGAATAATACTATCGATATGCATCGGTTGATAGGGAATCGTCTTGAGCAGAGATTTTTCCTGTTCGGATAAAACGGTATTAATAGTATCTCTAGTCAGCTGCTCCTCAAATAAAGTATCGAGGTATAGCTCTTCAATAATATCTGCGGCAGACTCAACCAGGCGGGCCCCTTCCTTAATCAGGCGGTGAGAACCGCGGCTATAAGGGCTGCCGACATTGCCGGGAACTGCAAATACTTCCCGGTTTTGTTCCAGGGCATAATTGGCAGTAATCAGGGCGCCGCTTTTCGCCGTAGCTTCGACAACAACTGTACCCAAAGATAATCCGCTGATAATCCTGTTACGTCGTGGAAAATGAACGGGCAGCGGTTTTGTGCCAAGCGGAAATTCGCTTAATACTATTCCACCTGTGATAATTTGATCCATTAAATTGGCGTTTTGAGGTGGATAGCATTGATCAACCCCACATCCGAGGACCGCTGCGGTGTAACCACAGTTTTCAAGGGCCCCACGGTGAGCAGCGGTGTCAACTCCGAGAGCCATCCCGCTGATCACGGACACACCCGTTGAGGATAATTCAGCGGCCAGCCGGTGAGCAACCTCCTGGCCATAAAAAGTACAACGTCGGCTGCCTACTATGGCTACGGCCGGCTGATTGATCTTCTTCAGGGAACCACGGTAATAGAGAAGCGGGGGCGGGTAATGGAGCTGCTTTAGCAATTTAGGATATTCCGGGCTGAAAATGGAAACCGACTTAACATTCAGCTCCTGCATTTGATCCCATTTTTGGATCGGATCAATTTTCGTTTTTTCCCGGTTAAGTTTTTCTGTGTGATCGTGCAGGTTAAGAATATTTGTGATCTCAGCGGTGGAGGCTTCCCAGGCCGCCTTTGCTGAACCAAAATGCTTCAGCAAGGTATCGATACTTTTTGGCCCAAGGAAAGAAATCGAGTTAAAAGCATTTAAATAAATGCGTTCGTTTGACTCATATTGATCCATCAATTATTATGCTCCTTCGGGGGTAAGAAAGTAGCGTCAGAGGGCAGTCTAACTCATAATAGGAAACAGTTATTTTTACTCCAGTTAATTTTTCTGCAGATTATAGCTAAAGCAGGTTTTCACCGGCTGTCTTTTTATCCAATCCGCATCGATCTCATTATGAATTAATCCCATCGCCTTTTAACTGTTCCAGAACATTTTTCGCTTCTTTAAATTCGGGAAGGTTGCGGCAGAGCAAACCGTATTCAAGGCTGTCAACCAGGGCTATCCAGCTGGCTTCGATAACATTGGGGGAAACTCCGACCGTACCCCAACTTGTATGTTCGTCACGTGATTCAATAAGCACCCGCACCTGGGCGCCGGTTCCATCCACGCCATCGATGACCCGCACCTTGAAATCAGTAAGTTTTATTTTTTTCAAAGCAGGGTAAATCTCTTCCAGGGCTTTACGCAAAGCGTTGTCAAGCGCATTAACCGGCCCGTTTCCTTCTGCAGCTGTATGTACCTGCACATCGCCAACCCGCACTTTAATTGTTGCTTCAGAGAAAAGCTGGCCATCCTCTCTTTTTTCAATTATAAGTCTGAATCCCTCGAGCTTAAAAAGAGGCTTGTAAGCTTTCATCATTTTAAGAACTAAAAGTTCAAAAGAACCCTCGGCCCCTTCAAACTGGTAGCCATAATGTTCCAGCTCTTTGATCCGTTGTAAAACAGACACAGTGTCAGGGTGGTCTCTGGCAAGTTTCAATTGATTGTGGTTTGTTTTTAAGCTGATATTGCTGCGGCCTGACAGTTCTGAAACAAGAATTCGACGCTGATTGCCGACCTGTGCAGGATCAGCATGTTCATATGTGGCCGGTTTTTTGCTCACTGCATCGACATGAATGCCCCCTTTATGGGCAAAAGCGTTAAAACCGACATAGGGCTGTTGATCAGCGGGAGCAATATTTGCCAGCTCGGCAATAAATCGGGAAAGCTTGGTTAACCCGCAGAGCTGTTCCGGGGTGACAATCTGAAAACCCATTTTCAGCTGTAGATTTGGAATGATCGTACAAAGGTTGGCGTTTCCACAGCGTTCACCGTAGCCGTTGATTGTCCCGTGAATCTGGGTAATTCCTTCGATGACAGCCAGAAGCGAATTAGCCGTGGCCATGCCGGCATCATCGTGGACATGAATGCCAAGAGGCACTTTCACCCTATCCTTGACTGCTTCTAAAACAGTTTTAAGTTCCCAGGGCATTAAACCTCCATTTGTATCACAAAGAACAATAACGTCGGCTCTGCCGGCTGCGGCTGCTTCTATCGTTAAGAGGGCATAATCGGGATTGGCTTTATAACCGTCAAAAAAGTGTTCGGCATCAAAAATGACATCCAGACCCAAACCCTTGAGGTAGGTTACGCTATCTTTAATCATGGCCAGGTTTTCTTCAAGGCTTGTTTTAAGGGCATCCCGGACATGGAAATCCCAGCTCTTGCCAAAAAGGGTAACTGTTTTTGTCCCTGCTTCAATAAGGGCACGGATATTCTGGTCTTCGGCAGCCTTAACCCCCGGGCGGCGGGTGCTGCCAAAAGCGCACAACCGGGCATTTTTTAATTTGATTTTTGCCGCCCGCCTGAAAAATTCAATATCCTTAGGGTTTGATCCGGGCCATCCGCCCTCGATATAGCTGACCCCGAATTCATCAAGTTTTTCGGCAATTTTTAGTTTATCATTTACAGAGAGCGATACACCCTCACGCTGTGATCCGTCTCTTAAGGTAGTGTCGTAGATGTCTATTTTTTGCATAGATATCCTCCCAAGTGCCCCGGATATATAATAAATAAAGAATAAGGTATTATACTATAGATTTTGAAAGTGTGTCCAATAATTCCGCATTTAAAATCCGTCGTCATAATCTACAAGCCGATAGCAATCCGTGGGCAGTTCCCGAAGAAAAATAGAAGGTCCCTCTGAGATAGCACCATAATTACGAAAGTCTTCCCGGTAAGTGGTCAGGTAAAGGTAACGGCGGGCACGGGTAGCGGCAACATAAAAGAGTCGCCTCTCTTCGGCCAGGCTGCTGCTGTCGAAACGCTGGCCGGGAAAGTGGCCCTGGTTCATACCAACAATAAAAACAGCATCCCACTCCTTACCTTTGGCACTATGAATCGTGGAAAGGGTTAACTGTTCTCCTGACAGGTTCATCGCCGCATTAGTGTCCGCAAATACTGATTCTTCAAGGGCTAATGATTCCAAAAAAGCAGCCAGAGTACCAAACCGTTCAGCATAGATCATCAAACGTTCGATTCCGCGCAGCCGATCTTCATATTGATCAGGGTAATTCTGCTTAAGAATATAATCGTAATTCTCATCCAGAACTGCAGAAAGCAGACTGGGAACATCCTCAAAGCCCATCCTGCAAAGAGAATCTAGAGTTTTTAACAACGCTTCCCAACCGGTTTTTCCTCTTGACGGGTTTGCCTTTCTTTCCAGCGCTGCATTGAGCGGGCTTTGATATTCTTTTAATTTTGCCCAGAGCCGATCAAACGAAGCCGGGCCCAAGCCCTGCTGGAGAATGGTGATGCGGCGCCAGGAGTTTTCGTCACTGGGATTGTAAATAACCTTTAAATAGGCCAGCAGGTCCTTAATATGAGCTTTTTGAAAAAATTTAACGCCACCGTATGTTTTGTAGTTAATCCCTTTACGGGCCAGCGCAAATTCAATTTCGGGGGTAAGATAGGAACTGCGGTAGAGGACAGCAATTTCATCAAGGGAAATCCCGTTGTTCTGCAGTTCCCAGATGTTTTGCAACACAAAAGATGCTTCCTGGCGGGCGTCGAATACTTTTGCCACTAACGGCTTCTCTCCCGCGGGGTTATTTGAAAACAGCTTCTTCGGCAGCTGTTCCCGATTATAGCTGATTGAGCAGTTTGCCAGTTCGACAATTTCCGGAGTGCTGCGATAGTTCTGTTCCATACGAACTACCTGGCAGCGATCATACTTTTCAGGAAACGACAAGATATTACCGATATGAGCATAACGAAAAGCATAGATTGACTGGGCATCATCACCGACAACAGATATTTTGGAAGCACCGGCAAACAGTTCGATGATCCTGGCCTGAATAATGTTAGTATCCTGAAATTCATCAACGAGCACATGCCTGAAACGGTGGCGGTATTGATCCCTGACCTGGGAATGCCGCTCAAATAATTCAAGCCAGTAAAGCAGCAGATCATCAAAATCGAATGCATTGCTTTCAAGTTTTTTTTGCTCATAAAGTTCGGCTGTATTTTTAATCACATCGAGATATTCAAGGCGGTAAGGATAATCTTCTTCCATAACTTCTCTAATCGATAATCCGGAGTTGCGAGCCTGGCTGATAATCCGACCCAGCAAACCGCGCTGCAGGATAATTTTTCGTTCTTCATCACCAATCGACAGTGACACAAGGATATGTTTTAAAATAACTCTGCTGTCATCTTCATCGAATATTGAAAAGTTGGGTGTTCTTCCCATCAGAAAAGCATGTTTTCTTAAAATGCGCGCTCCTACGCTATGAAAAGTGCCGGCCCAGAGATTGTGAGGCAGAAAGCCAAGTAAGCTTTCCAGCCTATTTTTCATCTCGCCGGCAGCTTTGTTAGTAAAGGTAAGCAGCATTAACTGTTCCGGCTGAACACCACATTTAATCAAATGAGCAGCCCGGTAAACAAGAGCCCTTGTTTTGCCTGAACCCGGACCGGCCAGACCCAGTAAGGCCGGATCTTCAGATGTGGCAAATTCAAATTGAGCAGTGTTTAATTCATTCCTTAAAAGGTCAAGCCACCTCTGGTCAGGCACGGTTAGTGATTCTTTAAAATATTGATCTTTGCTCACGGGTTTAACCCTTTCTCTTTTGACAACTGGGCGGATCATAACATATTTTAAGCAGGTTCGACAGGTAGAGATACCATCAGAACAAATACCTGTTTTGGTAAAAAGAATAGGAGGATTAATATCCTCCTGATCTGTTTGTGCAGCTTACAATTAATATTAATGAAAGCTATAATTTAGAAAATTCGTCTTTACCAACGCCGCAAACCGGGCAGACCCAATCATCGGGAAGATCTTCAAAAGGCGTGCCCGGAGCAATTCCTCCATCGTTGTCTCCTTCTGCCGGATCATAGACATACCCGCAGACCTGGCATTCCCATTTGTCCATTTTTTTTTCTCCTTTCCGAAATGTTTTTCTTTAAATAATAACATTTAGATTCATTGTTAATCAGTATCTCTTGATAAACTCTATGAATTATAACATAAAACCCGCGGGCTGGGGAATACATTTGCATGCAATGCAGGAATAGATGATAAGTGGGAGAATCTAAAGGGCTGTGCCGCAAATTAACCAGTAACAATTACCGCTTACAACACAGCAGATCAAGGAGGCGCCACATTGCTTGCCAAAGTTCATTCTTGCACCCTTTTAGGGATAAAAGGGATCCCTTTGGAGATTGAGGTCGATATTGCCGATGGACTACCCGCTTTTGATATAATCGGTCTTCCCGACGCTTCAGTCAGGGAAGCTAAAGAAAGAGTACGGTCTGCCATTCGTAACAGCGGTTTTCGATTTCCTTACTCTCGGGTCACCGTAAACCTTGCCCCTGCAGACCTGAAAAAAGAAGGATCGGCTTTTGATCTGGCCATTGCAATGGGGCTTCTTGCGGCTACCGGGCAGATACCCAGAGGTGAAATGCTCGATAAAGCGGTTTTCGTCGGAGAACTTTCGCTTGATGGCACCCTGCGTAGTATCAATGGAACCCTGGCCATGGCCCTGTCTTTAAGTGAGCTTGCGAAATACCGTGACAAAACGATCTATCTTCCTGATGCAAACTGCTCCGAAGCAGCCTTGGTAAACAGCCTTGAGGTAAAAGGAGCCGGGACTTTAATTCAACTGGTTAATTATCTATGCGGTGCCGGTGAATTACCGACTGCCCGGCCCATGCTTGACCTCTGGGAAGAGGAAGCTTCCGGTGAGATTGATTTTAGTGAAGTAAGGGGCCAGGAGACGGCTAAAAGAGCCCTGGAGGTTGCAGCGGCCGGATCGCACAATGTTTTGCTCTATGGACCTCCCGGAAGCGGTAAAACAATGCTGGCCAGGCGTATCCCTTCTATATTGCCTGCTCCAACAATCGAAGAAATTCTTGAAATGACCAGGATTCACAGCGTAGCCGGACAGTTGAATCCCGACAATCCATTGCTGAGAGTGCGACCTTTCCGCAGCCCACATCACAGTGCATCAACTGCCGGCATAATCGGCGGCGGTAAAATACCAAGACCGGGCGAAGTAAGCCTCGCCCACCAGGGCGTTCTTTTTTTTGACGAACTGCCGGAGTATAACCGGGAGGTTCTGGAAGCGCTTAGACAACCTCTCGAAGATAGAATGGTTACTGTAACCCGTCTTTCCGCATCAATCAATTACCCGGCCGATTTTATGTTTATCGGATCAATGAATCCCTGCCCATGCGGCAACTACGGCGACCCCCGCCTTGAATGCCGCTGCAGCCCCGCCCAGATTTTTCGCTACCGTTCAAAATTGTCCGGCCCGTTAATCGATCGCATTGATATCCAGGTTGAAGTACCCGGCATAAAATTTGAGCAGCTGCAGAATGAAAAGGAAGCAGAAAGTTCAGTGGAAATCCGAAAAAGAGTTGACAAAGCCTGCCTTAAACAACGTGATCGGTATAAAAAAATCAAAGTAGTTTCCAACGCTCAGCTACGCTCACGCCATTTTGAAAAGTACTGTCCCCTGAGCGCTGAAGCCCGGCAATTACTGCACCAGTCTTTTCAGCATTTAAAACTCTCCATGCGCGCCCACGACCGCATAATTAAGGTGGCCCGGACAATCGCCGACCTCGACAACTCGGATACTATTGAGGCTCACCATATTGCCGAAGCGGTGCAGTACCGGAGTCTCGATCGACAGAGCTAGCTTTATTGCCGAAGGGCAAAAGCTTTTTCTACAGCCATTGCCGGAGTTTCTGCTTTGATGATACCTCTCTTCAGGCTGCCCGGCGGTTTAATAACCCAACTTTTTAAAGCGATGACCGGTTTGCTCATCTTTAGAGCAAGGGCAATTTCGGAGAGTGTGCCAAACTCTCCCCCGATAGCAATCACCGTATCGACTGTTTTGGCGATTATGGCATTGCGGGCTTCGCCTAAACCAGTGGCTATCGCATATTTCAGGTAGGGATTACCCATGCGGCGATCGTCACCCGGTAAAATACCGATGACTGTTCCACCGGCTTCTACGGCTCCCCTCGCGGCAGCCTCCATAACCCCGGATCCGCCTCCACAAATCAGGATTCCTCCTCTTTGTGCTATCCGAGTTCCAACCTCACGGGCTAATTTTTCTTCCTCTTCCGTGCATAAGGCTCCACCGACAACAGCAATATAATATTGCACGAGATTCAACCTCCTACCCTCAAAGAATCCCCCGGATGTGTTTTAAGTTACGGACGGATAAATCATTTCTGTTGAGCATAACGGCAACTAAGTCAATACGACAGGCCACTTCACACCCGTAGATGTTCTGGAGATAATAAAGCGTCAATCGGCGAAGGCGTCGGACTTTTTCTGCCGTGATTGATTCCTCTGGCAAACCATAAGCAGATCCTGTTTTTGTGCGGACCTCGATGATTACTACGGTAGCATTATCGCGGGCAATAATATCAATTTCCCCGAGGGGGCAGCGGTAGTTTGTTTGGACTATCTTATAGCCAATTTTCTCAAGATGATCTCTGGCTGCTTTTTCACCGGCCTGCCCAACCTGTATGCGCTTTTTTGTCATATCAGTAGCCCCGGCCTTCATTTAAAAATCGGTCAATCTGAAAGAACAGCGGTGTTCAGGGCAGGGGCCATGTTTCGAGATAGCCCGGCGGTGATCTAGAGTGCCGTAGCCCTTGTTTCGATCAAAGCCATAGTGGGGAAAACGAACATGAAGATCGGTCATAATCTTATCCCTGGCCACCTTGGCCAATACCGAAGCCGCGGCAATGGATAAAGATAAGGTGTCGCCACCTTTGATTGCTTTCTGCCTGTAGGGGCAATCTGTAATTTGAAAACCATCGACCAAAACAAAATCTGGTACAAGGCGAAGCCTGTCAAGAGCCCGCCGCATAGCCAGCAGTGATGCGCGGTGAATATTAAAGCGATCAATTTCATCCCGCGATGCACTGCCAATACCGTAGGCTTCAGCTTGCTGAATAATAAACTCAAATAGTTTTTCCCGCATTGCCGCCGAAAGCTGCTTGGAATCGTTTAGACCATTAATGACCCGGCCTGGAGATAAAATAACTGCAGCGGCCACTACCGGGCCGGCCAGCGGACCACGACCGGCTTCGTCGACACCGGCAACTGCTTTATAACCTTTTTCCCATAATATTTTTTCTTCAGTCAACATCTTTTGCAGGCGGATATCTTCTTTCAGGCACGCTTCTTTTCGCCGCAAAAAACGCTTGAGCAGTACAGCAGCTCCCCGCCTCCGGTCTGCCTCGAGAAGAGCAATATCTTCCGGAGAAAGATCTTCCCGGCAATCCAGATAGGCAGCCAATTCGGCTATAGTCATCCTTTCAAAAGCCAAGTGGTGGGTCCTCCAAAGTCATTCTGCCCAAAACTCCTCCCTGGAAATCACGCAGAATCAGGGTTGCCGCCCTTCCAAGATCTACTTTTCCGGAAGATTGCAGGCAACCCTGGGATAATCCGATAGCTTCAAGTGTTTTTTCAGTGGTGTCAAACTGCAAGTCACCATAGCGCTTAACAAGCAGATCAGATTTTTCTTTCCTTATATATAGTCCTATTAACCAAAGGGCAATCTCCTCCAGGTCAATCCGTCCTGACGGTATCGCTCCGACAACGGCTAGTGGTTTTGCAGTTTCTTCATTAAGATAAGGCCAGAGAATGCCCGGTGTGTCAAGAAGCTCAAGGCCCGGCGTAATCCTAATCCATTGCCTGCCCCTGGTTATACCGGGTTGATTAGCAGTTCTGGTTACCGCCTTATGAACAAAATAATTAATCAGGGTTGATTTGCCAACATTAGGGATGCCGACAAAAATCATGCGCAAAGGGCGCTTTAAGCGTGTGGGTCGAAGGTTGTGCTCCTGCCCTTTCAGATAGCGAAGCAGTTGCTTGAGATAGCGGGAGTGGTGAACACTAAAAGCCATAGACTGCAGATCCATGCCCTGAAAATAGGAAAGCCAGCGCTCTGTAACAGCTTCTTCTGCCCTGTCAGCTTTGTGCAGCAGGATCAGGTGCTTTTTACCGTCGAGCAGGCTGGCGAAAACAGGATTACGGCTGCTTATTGGAATACGGGCATCAAGCAATTCAACAACCAGGTCAATAATTTTAAAATCCTGGCGCAGAACATTAACGGCTCTGGCCATAGAACCCGGGTACCACTGACCTTTTTTCAAGGTTACTCCACCTTACTGCTAATTACCCTGGCATCCCAGGGTGGCCAGAAAATAAAAAAAGCCCGTCCCTTGATATCTTCTTCTGAAATAAAACCAACTCGCGGATCTCTGCTGTCCATGCTGTTTTGACGGTAATCGCCCATCAGAAAGAGATATCCGGGAGGAACTATCACCGGCCCGTAATTATAGATTTCCATATTTTCCAGCAGATAAGGTTCATCCAACAGTTTATTATTTATATAAAGCCGGCCATTTATTATCTCAATTTTATCGCCTTCCACACCAATAACACGTTTGATGAAATCCCGGCCGGGGACAAACTCAAATACGACAATGTCTCCCAGACTGGGATTATCAAAACGATAGACAAGCTTATTCACCATTACCCGTTCCGCCTCAATCAGGGTCGGATACATTGATCTTCCTTCGACAACAAAAACTTCAAAGAGAAACAGCCGGATCAGCATGGCCAGTACAATCGCAATCAGGATAGAACGAAGCCAATCCCATACTTCTTTCCATTTACTCAATCAGATCATCCCCGTTAAATTATCTCCGTTCCTTAATCCGGGCAGCTTTGCCGGTACGCTTTCTCAGGTAATAGAGTTTAGCCCGACGGACACGGCCTTTTTTGATCACTTCAATCTTGTTAATCGATGGTGAATGGACGGGAAAAATTCTTTCCACGCCAATGCCGAAGGTTACCCGACGGACAGTAAAGGTTTCACGTGCTTCACTGCCCTGGCGCCCGATGACAACTCCTTCAAATACCTGATTCCGCTCCCGACCTCCTTCTACTACTTTAACATGGACTTTGACCGTATCGCCGGGACCAAAATGCGGTAAACCCTCTTTCAGGTTCCGCTTTTCAACTTCTTTAATTAAATCCATTTCAAAAACCTCCTTCAATCACTGGGTAATTATATCATATTAATTATGGATCAGAGCTGTTGCTTTTTAATGGCATCCAGGTAAGTCTTATCTTCAGGCAAAAGATCAGCCTTTTCAAGCAGGTCAGGCCTCCGCTCGTAAGTCCTCTTAAGAGACTGTTGCCTTCGCCAGCCGTTTATGGCACCATGATTACCGGACAACAACACGGCAGGAACTTCCATTCCCCGAAAAACAGGTGGGCGGGTATAATGCGGGTGTTCCAGAAGTGCTTCGCTGAAAGATTCTTTGGCAGAAGCTTCCTCGGCCAGAAATCCGGGCAGCAAACGTACTACAGCATCTACCAGCACCGCTGCGGCCAATTCTCCTCCGGTAAGGACATAATCCCCGATCGATATTTCGTCGTCAACCAGGGCCATCCGAACTCTTTCATCTACACCTTCATAACGCCCGCAAATCAGGATAATGTGATTTATGTCAGATATTTCCCTGGCTGCCTTTTGATCAAATTTTCGGCCCTGTGGAGTTAAAAGAACAACCCGGGAGTAAGTGGAACCGGACTCTGCTTTAAGGTGTTCAACTGCCGCAAAAAGCGGTTCGGGCTTTAATATCATGCCGTAACCTCCACCATAGGGAGTATCATCAACCTGACGATGACGGTCCCGGGTGTAGGATCGTAAATCAACCAAATTGATCTCCACCAAACCTTGTTCCACTGCCCTTTTGATCATACTTTCTTTGAAAGGGCCTTCAAGGATACCGGGGAATATTGTAATCAGATCAATTTTCAATTTAAACGGCTCCTTTAAAGCTCAAGCAGACCTTCCGGTAAATCTACAACTATTTTTTCCTCTTTTAAATCAACCTGCCTGACAAACTTCTTTACTGCCGGAACCAGAGTTTTACGATCACTGAGACCAGCCCGTTCGATCATTAAAAGATCGTGCCCTCCGGTAGAGATAACCTCAACAATCAAGCCCAGCAGATCTCCGTCAGAATTATAAACTTTCAGGCCAACCAGCTGGTCGTGATAGAAATGGTCATCCGGCAAAGCCAGCCTTTGACTCCGAGGGATTACTATCTTGCTTCCTCCCAGAAGTTGAACCTCTTCCCTTGTCTTGATTCCTTTAAATTTAACAAGCCAGAAACGACCGTATAGTGAGGCTTTCTCTATGACTACCCTACGGCGTTCTGTTCCCAGAATCAGGTCAACCTCTTGCAGAAGGTTGATTCTTTCCGGGTTATCAGTTAAGGGAAATACTTTAACCAGGCCGCCAACACCATGTGGCGAAACGACTATGCCGATTATCACATCATCGTTTTCATTGAACAATTTCAACAACAACCCGCTTATTTTCTTTTACAGCCGCAGCATTAATAACCGTTCTAATTGCTTTGGCAATACGACCCTGCTTTCCAATCACTTTACCCATATCGTCAGGCGCAACTTTTAACTCAAGCACAATTAACCGTTCACTTTCAACCAGCTGAACATTAACCTTTTCCGGCTCATCAACCAGAGCTTTGGCGATGAGTTCCAAAAGCTCTTTCATAAATACAAACCTCCCTGCATTGCTACTTGGGCAAACCGGCTTTTTCAAAAAGCGCCTTCACTGTATCAGAAGGCCTGGCCCCTTTTGAAAGCCATTGCTGGACCTTTTCTGCATCAACTTCAAAGGTAGTCGGTTTGGTAGTGGGATTGTAGAAGCCAATTTCTTCAATGAAACGACCATCACGGGGATAGCGGGAATCAGCTACCACAATACGGTAAAAAGGCTTCTTTTTTGCGCCCATTCTCTTTAACCTGATCCTTACTGCCAATTGTATCACCTCCGTTAATTAAGCTCTTACTCTTTATCATAAACCGGGATGTATAACCCGGGTTGATTACCTAAAAAGGAAAACCTTTTTTACCTTTTTTCAATTTTTTCAAAGCACCTTTTTTATCAAGCGAGCCCACCTGTTTGAACATTTTCTGCATCTGGCCAAACTGGTTAAGCAGGCGGTTAACATCCTGAACGGTTGTGCCGCTGCCCTTAGCGACACGGCGGCGGCGGCTGCTGTTTAACATTGATGGTTCAAGCCGCTCATCTTTTGTCATTGATCCAATAATTGCTTCAACACGTTTAAAGTTATTTTCATTTAAAGAAATCTGCCTGACTTCTTTGGGGATATTACCCCCACCGGGAATCATATTTATAATTTCTTCCAGCGACCCCATACCACGCAGCTGCGCCAATTGATCTCTGAAATCATCCAGGGTAAACTGCTGCTTGCGCAGTTTCTGTTCCAACTCCCGCGCCTTGGAGATATCAATAGCCGCTTCCGCTTTTTCAATCAGGGTAAGCACGTCACCCATCCCCAGGATACGGGAAGCCATCCGATCGGGATGAAACGGCTCCAGAGCTTCAACTTTTTCGCCAACGCCAACAAATTTTATCGGGCATCCGGTCACGGCACGTATTGAAAGCGCAGCTCCGCCGCGGGCATCGCCATCGAGCTTGGTTAAGATGACCCCGCTTAAACCAACCGCTTCATTAAATGCAGAGGCGGCATTAACAGCATCCTGACCGGTCATGGCATCGGTAACCAGTAAAATTTCATCAGGGTTAATTGCTTTTTTTATGGCAGCTATTTCAACCATCATTTCTTCATCGATATGCAACCGTCCGGCGGTATCAAAAATAACTGCGTCAAAACCATCTTTAGCCGCCAGATGCAGGCCTGCAAGGCAAATATCTACCGGTATGGCATCAGGATCACTGTAGACCTGTTCACCTATTGACTCGCTCAGTACCTGGAGCTGTTTAACAGCTCCCGGCCGATAAATATCAGCCGCGACCAGGAGTGAACGCCGCCCACCGCGACGCAGATGGGAAGCAAGTTTAACAGCTGTTGTCGTTTTACCGGAACCCTGTAAACCAATGATCATAATTTTTGTCGGGCTTTTGCCGGCAAAAATCAGGCTGCTCTTTTTTTCACCCATCAACCTGGTCATTTCTTCGTTAACTATTTTAACCACCTGTTGGCCAGGAGTAAGGCTGTTCATGACTTCCTGGCCAACAGCTCTTTCCCGAATTGCCCCGATAAACTCTTTTACGACTTTAAAATTAACATCGGCTTCAAGCAGGGCCAGGCGGATTTCCCTCATCGCTGCGTCAACATCTTTTTCGTTCAGCTTGCCTTTGCCTCTCAGCTGACGAAGAGTATTTTGCAATTTATCTGTCAGATTCGAAAACATAAAACAAATTCGCTCCTATTGTTCGCTCTTTGAGCGTAAATCAGCTATTATAGCCTGCAAGCGCTGCCGGTCTTCTATGCTGAGCTCTTTTTTAACCAACAGTAAATCTGCTTCAGCGAGCAATTCCTGCTGATCGTTAAAAAGTTTGTAGAGGCCAAGTTTACTTTCCAGCTTCTCAATTGAGGCCAGGCCACGTTTGATAAGATCATAAACGGCCTGTCTGCTGATCTCGTATTCTGAAGCGATTTCACCCAGTGAATAGTTGTCGCTAAAGTATAGCTGCAGAATCTCCTGCTGACGCTCTGTCAGAAGGGGGGCATAAATATCATAGAGCAGGTTAATCCGGTTTAAATGATCGAGCATTACATCTCCTGTTAAGTATTAATCCTTTACAGAGAAGTATAGCAAAAAAAAAGAGCTTCTGCAAATTATTTTAAGTTAAAACCTAAAATTCAAGAAGGGCGTGAACGAAGTCTGCTGCATTAAAAGGAGTCAGGTCATCCATCTCCTCTCCGGTACCGATGTAGCGAACCGGTATTTTAAGAGCATCCTGAATACCGATGACAATGCCGCCACGGGCTGTGCCATCCAGTTTGGTAAGAATTAAACCGTTAAGGGGCAGGGTTTCATTAAAACTCACAGCCTGCGCTATTGCATTTTGACCGGTGGTGGCATCGACCACCAGTAAAACCTGGTGCGGTGCTCCCTGCATGTTACGGCCGATGACGCGATAGATTTTGTTCAATTCTTCCATTAGATTATATTTGCTGTGCAGGCGGCCGGCAGTATCGCCAATGACAATATCAATCTTCCTGGCCCGGGCAGAATTGATGGCGTCAAAAAAGAGGGCGGAAGGATCTGATCCGGATTGCTGTTTAATAAGCTCCACTCCAACCCGCTCAGACCAAATTTCAATTTGTTCAACAGCGGCAGCGCGAAATGTGTCTCCGGCAACCAGAAGAACTTTCTTGCCCTGTTTTTGGAAAAGATTGGCCAGCTTTGCTGCTGAGGTGGTTTTTCCGGATCCATTAACTCCCACCAGTAGAATCACATAAGGCTGCTCAGTGATTTCCGGAACCTGTTCATCCGATGAAATTAATGCAATTAAAATTTGCAGCAGTAGCTCCCTTGCACTATTCCTTTCTTTAAGCTTCAGAAAACCGACTTCTGTTTTAAGTTTTTCAACTACTTTCATACTGGTTTGGACACCGACATCGCCGCTGATAAGAGTCTCTTCAAGTTCCTCATAAAAAAGATCATTTAATTCCCCTGCAGTAAATAACTCTCTGAGGTGAACGATAAAACCGGTCCTACTGCGGGCAAGGCTCTGTTTAAATTGATCGATCAGGCTCATCTGAATACTAATTCTCCCTGGTAATGGCGTTGTTTTCCAACTTGAGCGACATCAATCGTGATATTCCCGGTTCGGGCATGGTTACACCGTAAAGCGCCTCTGCCTCTTCCATGGTTCTTTTACGGTGAGTAATGAGAATAAACTGGGCCTGCAGGGCGGCTTGTTTTAAAAATTTAGTAAAACGGGCGAGGTTGGCGTCATCAAGCGTAGACTCTACCTCATCGAGTAAATAAAACGGAGCCGGTTTGAAGCGCAATATGGCAAAAACAAGAGCAATTGCTGTTAATACCTTTTCGCCGGCTGATAAAAGTGTTATATTTTGTAATTTTTTACCGGGAGGCTGGGCAATAATCTCAATTCCCGAATCAAGGATGTGATCAGTATCAGTCAATTTCAACATAACCTGACCGCCTTCAAAAAGTTCCCGGAAAGATTGCGCAAAGTTATTTTTTATCGTTTCAAAAGCAACATTAAAATAAAATTCCATGCGCTGATCAATCTCAGCCAAAACTTTTTGCAGGGATGCTTCACCTTTCTGTAAGTCGTCTTTTTGTTCTGTTAGAAATTCAATTCTGTCTTCAAGTCGTGTCAATTCATCAATTGCGCCCAGATTGACTTCACCAAGGGCATCCAAGTCTTCTTTCAGGTTTTCAATCTGCAGGCGGCTTTCTTCCGGTTCAAAATCAGCCTCAACGACAGCCAGATCAAGGTTTTGAAAAAGCTCTCTGAACCGCATTTCCTGATAACTGATCTCAGTTTGAAGTCTTGTTTGCTCCATGGATAGCTGTCTCTCCCGCTTTTCATGGCGGTCAAGCTGATTTTGTCGACGACGGCCCTGCTCCTCTATTTCGATTAGATCAGCTTCTATCTTATTGACCTGCTGTGCCATCCTTTCAAACTCTATTATTAAGCCTGCTTTTTCACTGTTAAGCTCCTGGACTATAACGGTGATGCGCTGCTGAGCCTCTTTATTTTCGGCCAGTTCTTTTTGACAGGTTTCTGATTCTTTATCTTTTTCCTTTTCTTCAGCCGCAGGTCTTCCGGCATTTTCTTCAATTTCATTTATTCGGTCAATCAGGGCGCCACGCTGCTCCTGGCAGGAGCTGATTTTAACCAGGACTTCAGTAATTTTTTGTTCCAAAAGATATTTTTCTTCTGTGAATTGCCGGTAATCTTCTTTTCTTACAGTCAATTCTTTTTCATAAATATCAATATCGCTATTACATTTTTCAACCTCTGCTTTGGCGGAAAGCATTCTCAGGTTGAGTTCTTCTTCCTCTGAATGGAATTCTTTATTAGCTGATTTTGAAGCCTGGAGACGATCAAGAAGGATACTAAGCTCCCGTTGCAGTCCTTCTGATTCTTTTTGCAGAGCGTTTAAATGATCAAAAAGAACCTGTCGCCTGCCGCCTGCTTCTTTGAGCTCTCTTTCGACAGTAAAAAGGCTATTTTTGGCTTCTTTGATCACTGCTTCAATTTTTCTTAAACCTTCAAGCTGTGATGAATGCTGTTTCTGCAAATCCTCAATTTCTTTGCGCCTGCCCAGCGGCATACCGGCATTACGCCTGGGAAGGCTCCCTCCACGCATAATGCCTCCCGGGTTGATCATTTCACCATCCAGGGTAACCACACGGCAGCTGTAGTTTACGAAACGGGCCGCTTTTGAAGCATCTTCAAGATTATGGCATATAAGAATCGGTGATAAAAGATAATCAATCGCTTTACGGAAGGCAGGATCTACTTCGATTAGCTCTGCTGCTTTACCAATTACTCCCGGTAGATCCCGCCAGCCAGGATATCGGGCCAGGGGATCAGCAGCCTGATGAAGAATATCAAGTGGCAAAAAGGTAGCCCAGCCCCGGTTATTTGCTTTAAGGTATGCAATGGCTGTCTGCACTGCTTTTTCCGATTCCGCAACAATGTACTGCAATCCGCTTCCGAGAGCAGATTCGATCGCCTGAATATACCGGCCATCAACTAAAATTAAATCTGCTACCGGACCTATTATTCCCTGAAAGCCTGAGCGGGCCTGCATAATCTCCTTTACACCACGGTAATATCCTGATAGTGCCGCGTCCTGCTCCTGGAGCAACTGCAATTTGCTGTCGATGCCATAGGCAACTTCTCTTATCTTTTGCTCCTCCACAACCAGCTTTTCAAGATTTCTTCTGAGAACATTCTCTTCTTGGGTCTTTTTATCTTCATCTTCACCGGCGGCAGCAAGCTGCTCTCCTGCTTTTTCAATCTGAGCAGCCAAAGAACTTTCGGCATCCTTTAACTTCACCTGCTTGCTCAACAAGAAATATTCTTCATCCTGATTAGTTTTTTTCTTAAGCAGTAACTGCTCCAGGCGGCGATTTAATTCTTCAATCGTTGAAGAGGCTGCTTCCCTGCGGTTCCTCGCTTTATAAATTTCTTCCTGCCTTTTTTCAACTTCAGCCGAAAGAGCGCTGGTTTCATGGCGGGAAAGCTCATCCTTCAGATTTTCAAGTTCCTTGTTTAGCTCTTCAAGTTTTTCTTTCTTTACTTGTAGATCCTGCTGCGCTTTCTTTTTTTGTTCGGCATACTCCTCCATTAAAAAATGGAGCTGTTTAATTCTTTGCCGGTTCTGATCAAGCTGATCCTGAAAACGGCCTTCCCTTTCACGAAGAAGCCTTAGTTCGCTATCCTGATGTTCAAGCGTCCTCGTAAGTTGATTAAGCTTGTCTTCTTTTTCCTTTTTAGCTTTGAGCTGATCCTGCAATTGGTTTTTTAAATCATGGAATTCTTTTTCCTGAAGACTGCCCCGGGCAACAGCAGCAACAAGAGCATCGTTAACTGACTGAAGCTGTTTATTATTTTTGTCCAATTCTTTTCGCGATTGCTGTAGTTGATAGGAAAGAAGTCTTTTTTCTTCATCATTAATCCGCTGCTTCAAAGTACGGTACTGCCGGGTTACTGCAGCCTGGCTCTGCAGCGGTTCAATCTGTGTTTCCAATTCATAGATTAAGTCCTGGACCCGAACCAGGTTATCCCTGGTTTCATCCAGGCGACGCCCTGCTTCTCTTTTGCGTAGTTTATATTTAAAGATCCCGGCCGCTTCTTCAAATATTTCCCGTCTTTCTTCCGGACGGCTGTTTATAATTTCATCAACACGGCCCTGACCGATAACTGAATAAACGTCTTTACCCAAACCGGTATCTAAAAAAAGCTCGGTAATATCTTTTAGGCGGCAGGGAGATTTGTTAATGTAATATTCACTGTCACCACTACGAAAAAGGCGCCTGGTAATAGTTATTTCTTCATAATCAAGATTTAGAAAATCACCGGCACCGGAGAAAGTTAACGAAACCTCAGCGAAGTTTAAAGCTTTTCGGCTTTCGCTTCCGGAGAATATAACTTCTTCCATCCGATTACCGCGCAGGGACTTTACACTTTGCTCACCAAGAGCCCAACGCACAGCATCGACCAGGTTGCTCTTGCCACAACCATTAGGGCCGATAACCGCGGTTATACCGGGACTGAAACCCAGTTCTGATTTTTCGGCAAAAGACTTAAACCCAAATAATTCCATTCGTTTGAGATGCACTCTTAATGGCTCCTAACCAAAAAATAAAAATAACCAGTCAAACGAATAATCAATTAATGATCCCGTCTGATCTTGTTAATTATTAAGCTATTGCATTCCTACCTTGGTTCAACAGTGATTTTTATTGCTGTCCGTTCTTCACCATCAATCATTATCTCCACAAAAGAAGGGATAATAATCAGATTAATCCCGTTTGGCGCCACGTAGCCCCTTGCTATAGCCACTGCTTTTATGGCCTGATTTACAGCCCCTGCTCCAATTGCCTGCAGCTCGACAATCCCTTCGGTTCTGATTACAGCCGCTAAAGCTCCAGCCAGGGCTTTAGTCTTTGTATGGGCCGATACTTTTAAGGTTTCCATTGCTCCCTAATAATGCTCCTCCCATAGATTATTTTGAACCAGGGTTTGTTAAAGCTTAAGGTATGATCATGTTCCAGGCTTCTTTAGCCGCCGCCTGCTCAGCCTCCTTTTTGCTACGGCCCCGGCCGCAGCCAATAGGCTCTGTCGACAAAATTACTTCTGCTTCAAACTCTTTATCATGGTCGGGTCCTTTTTCATTGATAATTCGGTAAACCGGAGTTTTTGCAAACCGGGCCTGGGCAAACTCCTGCAATAACGTTTTGTAATCGCGACGCAAAACTCCTTCCTGAAGATCTTTCAAAATCGGTTTATAAAGCTCCAGAACGTAATTCCTGCTTTTTTCCAGGCCAAGATCCAGGTAGACGGCGCCAATCAAAGCTTCGACCGTGTCACCTAAAAGGGATGGACGGCTCGAACCGCCACTTACCACTTCCCCTTTACCCAGGCGAAGGTACTGTCCAAGATTCATTGCATAGGCCAGCCTGGCCAGAGAAGCTTCACAAACCAGATCAGAACGAAGCTTGGTCAGCTTTCCCTCAGATAGCTGGGAGTACGTCTCATAAAGATAATCACTGATAATTAATTCAAGGACAGCATCACCAAGAAATTCCAGGCGCTCATTATGATTGCGGCGATGTCCTTTTTCATGTGCATAAGAGCTGTGCGTCAATGCCTGCTCATAGAGGCTGAAATTTTCAACCCTCCAACCAACTTGATCAAGGAAGAGTTGGATTCTTTCAGACCAGTTCATAATAATTCCTCACTTATTAAAAAGCCCCAGCCCATAAGGGTCAGGAGCAGACTTATAACTTATTATTCCAGCATTATTCCAAAACTCACATTTACCAGAGCCTGTTGGTGATAGAATTCTAATTTTGGCAAATACTGCTTTAGGCACATTTTCACCTCAAAAGCCGGCTATACTTTTGATTCAATATACTTAACTATATCGCCAACGGTTTTAATGTTTTCAATTTCCTGATCAGAAATCTCCAGATCAAATTCTTCCTCCAACGCCATAACTAATTCCACAATATCTAAAGAATCGGCGTCAATGTCTTCAAAAGTCGTATCCATAGAAAGTTTGTCAATCGCTACTTCAAGCTGATCGGAAACAATTTTTTTGACTTTAGCCTCAACGTTCACTGACTCACCTCCTCCCAATTTCAGTTTCCTAATTTTACAAGGTCAGATAAGCTTTTTTTATCTGGTAAAAGATCTACAGTCAAACCTCGTTCACGATTGTATTTAGTATATCAATTCTCATAAAATGATCAATAGCACGTAACTTCATCGGTCAATTTTCGCAATGCAGTTTCGAGTTGACTGGTAACATTTTTTTGCACAAACGGATAAGCCTGCTTAAGTAATGCCTGCTCAATTGATCTGGCCCGGGAAGAACCGTGGCATTTGATACAAAGCCCTTTTACCCCTAAAAGAGGCGCGCCCCCGTAACCCGAGGTGTCAATTTGCTCTCTCAAACCAAAAAATACCGGCTGAAGCAGAAAAGCACCAATTTTATAGTTTAGTTTTTTATTTATTTCTTTCCTGAAGTAGCTCAAAATAGCCCTGGAAAGCCCTTCAGAAGTTTTTAAGAAAATATTTCCAACAAAACCGTCACAGATCACTACATCAGCGGCATTGAAAAAGGCTTCTGTCCCTTCAACGTTTCCGCAAAACCCGGGCAGGTGATTCTCGAACAGGGCATAAGCTTTTTTAATCTGGCTGTTGCCTTTATTTGGTTCGGATCCAACATTAAGCAAAGCCATTCGGGGATCCGGATAATTTAAAACCTGCTGCGCATAAATACGACCCATAAAAGCATATTGTAAAAGCTGTTCCGGTCGGGCATCCATATTTGCACCGACATCAAGAAATAAAACAGTCCTGCCGCTAAAACTGGGCATGGAAGTTAGTAAAGCAGGTCGGCTAATTCCACTCAAACGCCCGAGAAAAAGCACACCACCAGTCATGAGCGCACCTGTATTTCCGGCGCTGAGCACTGCGTCAGCATCACCAAAGCGTACCAATTGCAGCGCTTTAACCATAGAAGATTCTTTTTTGCCCCTGATTGACAATCCCGGATCGTCGTTACCTTGAATAACCTCTTCAGCATGACGAATACTGATCCGGTCAAACGGGTATTTTCTGTTCCCGATGGATCTTGTAATTTCATCCTGATTTCCAACCAGTATTAAATGAAGATCGTCTAAATAAGAAAGCGCGGACAAGGCCCCGCTAACAATTTCATCAGGTGCATGATCCCCACCCATGGCATCAACAGCCACTCTTACACTCAAACAGATCACTCCCCCGGATCAAATCATAAATAGATAGAGTACACCCCTTTTGCTTAATCAAAAGGGGTGTACTCTAAATTATCCCTTAATTCACTTTAACTGCTTCTCGATCCTTATAATAACCGCAGTTTAAACAAACCCTGTGAGCAGGTTTAAGTTCGTGGCAATGCGGGCAAGGAATCAGCCGGGGAACAGTAAGTTTACTTTGAGCCCGCCTCATATTCCTTTTCGATTTCGAAGTCCTTTGCTTCGGAACAGCCACTATAACGCCTCCTTATTAGACTTAGCTGCCTGAATTCAGCTCTTTAAGTTTAAGTAATCTTGTATCAATCAGGTTATCATCTTTACCGCAAAGACAGTCCGCCTTATTTAAGTCTGCACCACACCCGGCACAAATCCCCCTACACTCGGGTTTACAGAGCGGGCTATATTCCTGAGCCAGAATGATAAGCTGGCGGATATATTCATCAATATATAGATAATCTCCGCTAACTGTGAGCATATTAGCAACTTCAGCAGCTAAGAAATCCGGTGTGTCTTCAAAAGGTGCTGTTTTTAAAACCGTAAAAGCCTCTTTAAAATCAGTTATAAAACTATGTTCGAATGGCTCCAGGCATCTGGAACAGATCGTTAAAGTCGATACTTCAAGACTGCCGGTAACCACAACTTTATCTCCAATGGAAGAGGCGCTGATCAAAAGTTTAAGAGACCCGCTATCCTTAAAATCATCGAAGCAGTCGGAAAGCTTTTCCTCAAAACTGTAATCGACTGCTTCTCCACTTTTTAACCTAACCTCAGGCAGGTATATATACATTATCTACACCCCAAAAAAACTAAAGTAATTATATAGACCTTTAATTTCTTTGTCAACACGGATAAAATAGCATTGCCCTGCAAAAAAGGATACGCCGGTACAACTGAAATGAAACTGTTTGCAATAAAGAAATATTAGAATGTTATTCCATCAATGTCCCCGGTGCCTCCGCCTGAAACTGTTTCATTAAATACTATCATGATCTGATTGGGCAAGCAGACAATACTCTCGTAAGAGTATGCTATCCAACCTGTATGAGAACAGATCGCCTTCGGGCATAATTCCTCATCAAGGGGAAGCATTCTTATGCGCCCATTATCTACTTCAATCAATGCAGAATGCTCGTTATTGTCGCCAAATTGAATTACATGGCTGAATTGGTCATCCCCTGAAAGAGATATTTCGGCGACCTGTTGATTTTTAACATAAATAACAGCATATTTTCGTTCGGTAGCGCTCACTTCCTGCAGGTTAAACCAAAACCCGGCCAAACCCCAAAACAAGATTAAGCCAACGATCACATAATCGAGAATTTTTATTTTTAATTTAGACACATCAATTCACCTGAGTTGATTATAACATAAGCATCTTATAACTTTTTTTAATAAACACTCGCAAATAAGCTTATGACCTATCCGGAGATTTTTTTAGGTATTATCAGGACATCGGCGGCAACGGCCCCTTTTTCAAATAGAACCAGCGGGTTTATATCCATTTCTTCAATCGAACCTTCAAGTTCAACTGCCAAGCGCGATACTTTCATCAGAATAGAAATAAGGGTATCTACATCCCTGGGCAGCTGTCCACGAACCCCTTCAAAAAGGGCTTTGCCTTTGAGCTCATTGACCATCGACCGGGCATCTTCTTCCCGCAGAGGGGCAACTCGTGTAGCAGAATCCCTTAGAATCTCTACAAAAATTCCGCCAAGACCGACGACTACAGCCGGCCCGAAAATTGGATCTTTTTTAATACCGATAATAACCTCTAACCCGGGCTTTAACATTTCCTGAACAAGGACCCCTTCGACAACCGCTTCAGGGTTGTAAAGACGGGCTTTTTCGATAATTTCATTATAGGCTTTTTCAACTCCGGCCGGATCGGCAATATTCAGGACTACTCCGCCGGCATCAGTTTTATGCAGTATATCAGGAGACATGATCTTCAGAGCAACCGGATAGCCAATATCGGCGGCTGCCGTTAAAGCTTCATCAACATCACCTGTCAAAGTTTCCCTGGTTACCGGTATGCCATATGTTTGAAGAATAATCTTAGATCGCCATTCTGTCATCGCGCCTTTATTATGGGATTTTTGCTGATCAATCATCGCTTTAGCTTTCTTTTGCTCCAAACCGGTTATATAGGTTGGATATATAGATGATTCTTTTACTTTCTGTACCCAATCGACAAGAGCGTTAATCGCCCATAAGCCGCTTGGGATATGTTCAATGACCGGTACGCCTGCCCGTACAAGCTCGTTTTTGGCTTCAAGGGCATAATCCTGTCCCGTTGGCCAGGTAAATATAATCAGCGGTTTTTTAATTTCTTTATATACTTCAATAATTTTATAGACAGCTTCCGGATCAGGTGTTTCAAGATTATAGAAAAACCCACCGATGTCTACTTGCGGATCCTGCATCACCAGGCGTAAGGCACGTTGAAAAAGACTGCTATTGGTAACCAGTTTTGAGGTCAGATCGACCGGATTAACAACCGTGCCGTATGATGGGAAAAATTCTCGCAAGCTCTTCTGGGTGGAGTCGCTCAAACGCACGACCTGGAGCCCATACTCAGGGCATTTATCAGCCACGACTACTCCTCCACCGCCGGAAATGGTAATCACAGCCATCCGTCTGCCGGCCGGAAAACGACCGGTGGCATACAGGGCGATCAAAGCATTCATCTGTTCGACATTATCAGCCCGTTGAACACCAAATTGTTTGAAGACACCATCGTAAACTTCATCTGCTCCGGCGAGCGCTCCGGTATGCGATGACGCTGCAGCAGCACCGCTGGCAGTGCGCCCTACTTTAAGCATTGTTATCATTTTTCTTTTTTCGAGAGCTTTACGGCAGGCTTCAATAAATAGTCTTCCATCGCCCTGTAGACCTTCGAGATAACCGGCAATAACAGATACTTCATCACGCTCAGCCAGATAATACAAAACCTCGGCAAAAGATACATCAGCTTCGTTCCCGGTGCTGACAAAATAATTAAAACCGATCGAAAGCTGAACAATCATTTGATAGATAATCCCGCCGAGACCACCGCTCTGGGTTACAAAAGAAAGCTTTTTCGGATGAAATAAGTCAGTTCGTTCCTGATTATAAAAGAAACTGGCCATAGAGCCATTATAATAATTAAGGACCCCCAGACAGTTTGGGCCAAGGATACGCATAGCGCTTTCTTCCGACAGCTTTTTCATGTCAAGTTGTTGTAAACGCCCCTCTTCTCCGATCTCGGCAAACCCTGATGTAAAAACAATGGCCGCTTTAACCTTCTTTTCTGCACATTCTTTGAGGACATTCATAGTCCGGTCTGCAGCCACACCAATAATCGCCAGATCAACATTAGCCTCCAAATCAAGAATAGAGGGATAACATTTTAGCCCACCAACCCGATCGTACTTGGGATTAATAGGATATACATCACCCTTGTAACCAAACATACTCAGAAGATACAGGGGTATACCATTCGGCTTTACCGGGTTCTGGCTGGCCCCGATAACAGCAATCGAGTCCGGATAAAAAAAGTTCTTTAAATCACTTTCCTGTTCCGGATCTATCTTCTCCAGGGGCTGCATATTCATCCACGATTCCTCCTTCGCAGTAACTGCAATGAAAATCCAATATAATTTCACCCATTAATATTTTACATGATCAATTAATAAATGGGTATACTTTTCTTTTCAAAATTATTAGCATTGAACAGTTATGTTATAATTGAATCAGACCATTTTTCTATGTTTCAAGGAGGCCCGTGTATCAGTGGCAGAAAAAAAGTTGCCGTTTGATCAGCAGAAAAAGAGCAAATCCGCTATAAAAAATAGCCGGCCCCGTAGCAAGCGGAGAATTATATTAATAGTGCTCCTTGTGTTACTGGGGGGACTTTTCCTGGCCGGAGGGGCCGTTGCAGCGGTCGTGATCAACTATGCCAACGAAGCTCCACCACTAGATCCTTCGCGTTTAGCCACAGTAGAAACATCTTACATTTATGATAGTAATGGTGTGGAAATTACCGCTTTACACGAGGAGCAAAATCGGGTTGCCGTGAGTTTAAATGAAATACCGCAGCATGTACTTGAGGCTTTTATCGCTATTGAAGATGAACGGTTTTACAGCCATTTCGGCTTTGATATATGGGGCAGTATGCGAGCCGCTTATGCCAATTTTCGGGCCGGGTCCATTGTTCAGGGAGCGAGCACCATAACCCAGCAGTTGGCTCAAAATGCCTTTTTGACTACAGAAACCAGCTATAAACGTAAAATACAGGAAATCTGGCTGGCCATACAGTTGGAGCGTAGCTATGCCAAAGAAGAAATTTTGGAATTCTATTTAAACCGCATTTACTTTGGTAACGGAGCCTATGGTGTAGAGGCCGCGGCCCAGACTTATTTCAACAAAAATATCGGCGAGTTAAGTGTTGCCGAAGCGGCAATGCTGGCCGGCGCTATACGTTCGCCAAACTTTTACAACCCGATTAACAGCGCGACTGAGGCAGAAGCGCGTATGCGTATCGTTTTGGCCAGTATGTACAGGCTTGGCTTTATCAGTGAGGCTCAATACCAGCAAGCCCTGGATCAGAAAATGATCTACTCACAGGCTCCAAGCCAGGAATACCCCTACCCTCATTTTGTCGACTATGTGGTGCACCACGAGTTGATCCGCATCTTAAGTGCGATTCCCTCAATCGGTTCCCGTGTGGAAGCCTACCGGGCTATTTATACCGGCGGCCTGCGAATTTACACAACCCTGGAACCGTCGCTGCAGAGTCATGTTGAAGAGGTATTAGGGCGGGCTGATCTCTACCCAACAACAATTTTGGCTGACATGCCCCGGGTAAGAGAAGCTATTGCAGCTCTTCCCGCTGATAGCGACCTGACAAGAGCTCAGTTATTGGAGCTCGTCGATGAAGAAAATGGCGTACCTCAGCCTCAGGCGGCAATTGTAGTTGCAGATCCGACTACCGGTGAACTTAAAGCACTCGGCGGCGGACGCGCATATCGCAAAAAAGTTGACGAAGTCCTCCGTTTCGTGACTTTGCGCCAACCCGGTTCAGCAATCAAACCGATAATTACTTACGGACCATCCTTTGAAGAGGGCACTCTTGCCGGTGCAGGCTCAACATTGGATGATTCTCCCTATGTGAATCCCCGGGGAAATTGGTTTCCGGAAAACTTCGATTATAAATTCAGAGGAATGATTACAGCACGCGAAGCTCTTTACTTTTCTTATAATGTTCCGGCAGTGCGGGCTTTTGAAGCCCTTGGCCCGAGGGTCGGCGCAGGCTATGCTGAGAGAATGGGCATCTCGACTCTACACCCCGATGAAGTCGATAATTTAAGTCTGACCCTTGGCGGGCTGACCTATGGAGCCAGCGCTGTTGATATGGCTCAGGCCTACAGTGTCCTGGCAAATAACGGGGTCAGAGTCGATCTGCATTCTGTAGATAAAATCATCGACCGCCATGGCGATATTATTTATGAAAACAGGGCTGATCCAAAACAGATTTTAAGCCCACAGGCAAGTTTTTTAGTTAACGATATCCTCCAGGACTTTGTTACCAAGTACCTCGGCAGAGCGCTGCAGATCGATCGTCCGGTAGCCGCTAAAACCGGGACTACTGATGAATGGAAAGATGTTTACCTGGTTGCTTATACTCCAAACCTGGTTGCCTCTTTCTGGATGGGTTATGACGAACCGAAAATGGGCCGTATTGAGCAGGGCTGGCGCTATTCAACTGTTTTTCTCAGAGAGGTTTTTCTGGAAGCTTTCCTGGATCTCGAGATTATGGAGTTTGAACGTCCCGAAGACATTGTCCGGATATCAGTTTGTAACAAGTCGGGTCTTTTACCCAATACATCCTGTCAAACTGCAGGCACTGTGATCAGTGACTATTTTATCGCGAGCCTGGCACCGGGTGAAACATGCGAAATGCATAGCGGTTTTTTTTACAATCGACCGCCTTATATCTTAACTGATGAACGGTGGTCGCGGAGAGGCGGTCCCGGACGAGGCCCGGAAGATGCCGAAGAGAGGTTCGCAGATCCTTCTTTTAGCGATCTAAGTGAACAGGCCGGTTTAACGACAAACGAAATCTCTCTTTTTAATGCCTTCGTTACTCCTGATGGAATAACTTTGCAGTGGGAGTATATTGGACCGGGGATTACCGGTTTTCAGCTGAGGAGAACCGCCCAGGGAGATCCCGGTGGTGATAAAGTCATCGATATCTCTGCCAGCTCACGCCAGTATTCAGATCTGGGAATTAGCCCAAATACACTTTATACGTATACCCTTTTTGCCCTCCTTAATGACAGGACTCATTCAGATCCGGCCGCTATAACTGTCAGCACAGCAACTATGCCGGGCGGGGGTGTATTCGATCAGCCTGATGCCGGGCCTGTTGTTGTGCCCGATCTTGTCGGCATATTTCAACCGTTTGCCGAAATGCGTCTATCCACGGCCGGCCTGAGGGTGGGAGCCATCGAACACCGCTATGATAATACGGCCAGGAGTGGATATGTTATTATCCAGTTTCCGACTGCCGGCTCTACGGTAATCAAGGGCAGCCGGGTTAGTATTGTTGTGTCGAAAGGACCGCCACCAGAAGGGCGATAAGATAAAACTGAAATGCTACCTGCTCCAGTAATATTGATTTAATTTACTCCGGCGCAGACACTGCTTGGCCGGCAAAGAAAGCAACGCCTGGGAGATGCGGGTTGAGGGCTGTTGAAGAGAGCTGCAGCTTTTGCCGTAGAGCATCTCTCCCTCTTTTTCGAGCTGCCGCCATTGCATAGGATATTCCATCCTGAATTCTTCAACTACCTGGGCAGTGGTCTTGTATATGCCGGATTCCAGCAATCTTAAAACAAGCTGCTGCAGCAATTCAGTTTTCATCTGCTGCCTCCTATTGTTTTAGGGTTACAACTGTTACGCCTTCGCCGCCTGCTGCCGCAATGCCGCTGCGGAAGCTTTCGACCAGCGGATGTTCTTTAAGGTATATACGCAGACCCTGTTTGAGCTTGCCGGTTCCTTTGCCATGAATCAAATCAACCTGGTTCAAACCAGCCCACAGGGCGTTATCAAGAATCTTGTCAACCAGCGGTTGAGCTTCGTCAAGGTTTAATCCCCGCAAATCTATTGAATTGCTTATTGAAATATCTTTAGTAACACTGTAACCGCTGCCGGCTGGAACTTCCTGACCACTTATCTTCTGTTCTATTTTTAATTCATGCAGAGGTAGATGCACTTTAATGGAACCAACCTGGACCAGAGCTTCATCGGCAGATAAGGAAACAACCTCTCCCTTTTGTTTTAAGCTGCGGATAAATACAATCTGACCGATAGCAAGGTCCTTTTCTTTCAAGTCGTAATCAGCAAATTCATCTTCAGTATCGCCATCAATATCCCGGCGCAGCAGGTTTAACTCCCGGCGGATATTTTCTGCCCGGACTGTCGGTTTTTCTATGCTTTCATTCTTCATAGCCCGCAGTTCTTTAATCAACTGATCGGTAACACTTTTTGTTTTCCGAACCAACTGCCGCGCTTCTTCACGTGCTTCCCGCAGGACGTCATCACGCCGGGCCCGCAGCAATTCACGATCTCTTTCCAGTTGCTCGGTCAGCAACTCAGCACGACTTCGATCCTGAGCCGCCTGGCGGCTATCCCGGTGAAAACGCTGTTGATCTTCAACCAGGCTGGCTATAACCGATTCGACCTGATCATGTGACCGGTGCATTAAACTTTTTGCTTTTGTAAGCACTTCCCGGGGCAGGCCTAACTGTTCAGCAATATAGAATGCATTACTCTGGCCCGGAACGCCCTGCAGTAAAAGATAGGTTGGAGCAAGTGTATCGGGATCGAATTCCATAGCTGCGTTTTGCATTTTTTCCTGAACCTGGGCAAATAATTTTAATTCATTGATGTGAGTTGTCGCTATCGTCAGGGCTCCTTTACAGGTTAAATCCTCGAGAATAGCCATCGCCAGGGCAGCTCCCTCAGAGGGATCTGTCCCCGCTCCCAGCTCATCGAAAAGAACAAGGGAACCGCTGCCAGACTCCCTGATAATTTCTATAATATTTTTCATGTGCCCTGAAAATGTGCTGAGAGACTGAGCTATGCTCTGTTCATCTCCGATATCTGCCCTTATTTTTTTAAAAACGGTTAGTTTTGTCTCTTTTCCAGCCGGTAAATGTAACCCGCTTTGAGCCATTACTGCCAGCAGGCCAATTGTCTTTAAAGCAACTGTTTTGCCACCTGTATTCGGGCCGGTAATAACCAGGGTCTGGACCTTACCGCCTAGATCTACTTTCAGGGGAACTTTTTTCCCGGTCAGAAGAGGATGGACAGCGCTGTCTAAGCTATACAGTGGTTCATTTCCCGGGATCAGTCTTGGCGCGCTACCCTCATAGGTGAGGCTTAGACGGCCACGGGCAATGATAAAATCGAGCTCTGCATAGAGTGATCTGTTGCTCATTAAAACCTCAGCTGATTCAGCCACCTGTCCACCCAGTTGATAAAGAATCCGCTCAATTTCTTGTTCTTCCTGCTTCTGTAAAGCCGTAAGATCATTTTGCATCTGCACAACAGGCATAGGCTCAATAAATAAAGTTGCCCCGCTGGATGATTGGTCATGAACAATACCGTCAATATATTGTCGGTATTCCTGTTTAACCGGTAAAACATAGCGACCACCACGAATGGTAACCAGTATTTCCTGCAGGTAACGCCGATAGTTGGCGCTGCGCATATATTCATCCAGTTTATCTCTGATTTTGCCCTGTATGGAAAGCTTCTTCCGGCGCAGTGATGAAAGGGCCGCTGAAGCACCGTCTAAGATATTTCCCTCCCGATCAATTGATTTTTCCAGAGAGGAACCCAGTACAGAACAGGCTTCGATCTGTAAAGCCAGGCCGGATAGAAGTGGATAGAGCAGGCGTTGATCATTATCCTCGAAGAATATTAGCCAGCGTTTAGCAGCTTTAATAAATTGCAGAACCACTGAAAGCTCAGACCCTGAAAGTAAAGCTCCTTTTATCGCTCGTGAAAGCAGAGGCTTAATATCTTCTACTGCGTTCGGGCTAAAGGCATTTTTTGAACTGAGCAGTCGCCCTTCACTGGTTTCCATTTGCTGCTTCTCGACTACAGCTAAATCTGAAGAGGGATTCAAAGAATCGGCCATTTCATGAGCCATAGGACTAACCGTCATCAAGGCCAATTGCTGCCGAATCTGGTCAAATTCCAGAATTTTGCTTTCACGTTTTGTTATTACATCAACCAACAGATTCTCTCCTCGATAAATACTTATTTCCACTGATAATAAAGCGTAACTTTTTATCTTTTGCCGAAGATATACCGATTCGCGGAGTAACTACGATCTGCCGATCGCCGACAGTGCTTTTTCCACAAATAAAAAGTGGTTTATTTCGCAAGTCGTGACCATCAAGCTTTTTATCAATGGCAAACGCCTGGCATAATTTACCAGGCCCACTGGTCAGATCAGTTATTGATTCCACCTTGCCCCGGCGATAATACATCAAATCAAGCCCGCTTACCGGTTCCACAGCCCTGATCAAAACCGCTTCACCCAGTCCCTTCGGACCGGTGACAATATTAAAACAATAATGATTCCCATAAATAAAGTAGATATACGCATGCCCAGGCGGGCCAAACATAGTCGCGTTACGCCTGGTCATTCCCCGGGAAGCATGACAGGCAGGATCATTACGGCTTAAATATGCTTCGGTCTCAACAATTATACCAGAAACCAGGCCTTCTTCAGTTTCATGACAAAGGCAGCAGCCAAGCAGACCGCAGGCCACCTCTTCAGTATCCAGCTTATAAAAAGATCTTGTTAAAAGCATTTATTAAAAATTCCTTTCAGGCATTTTCCCGATCATAGATTTGTCAGTTGGCTTGATCTTAAAAAGCCGGCATCTTCGGTTCATTTATATACCTGAGCCAGGCACAAGTCAAAATGAATACCGGTTGAAACCAGCTTTAATTAACCGTTTAAACTGAGATAGTAATTGACAACCAGTTCTTTAAGATGTTGAGCCACCGGTTTTAAATAGTGGTTGGCAATGAAAACCACTTCAGATTTTTCAAGGGTATCAATAAAAAATTGCATTGGAATCATCGAGACTCCGGCAATAATAATATAAATGAAGATTACCCCGATCGCTACACCAAGAAGAGCGCCACCAATACGATTAAAAAATCCAATGACCGGAATACGGTTAACCAATCTAAAACCACTTGAGAAAAGACGAAAAGCAAGACTTAGCAGCAAAAGCAGCACTAAAAAAGTGATAATACCGGCAATTAGCTGTGGCGCTTTTTCAAGGGCTAAATCAACACCCAGTCCCTGGATTATCTCATGATGAGGGATTATATCTTCCGGGTTGATATATACAGCTAATGGTTCACTAAAATAACGGCTTCCCCAGAAAGAAAGGATTATGATTAAAAAAAATCCAAATACATCAAATAGCTGTTTGACCAACCCCCGCAAGAATCCATTAATTAGATGCAGTAAGATAATAACAATCAAAAAAATATCAAACCAGCTCATTATCCACACCCCTGCGTTGAATATTACCGGAGGACCGCGTCTCTGCTTCTTTCAGTTTAAGCAGTTCATCGGCAAGATTCAGGGCTGCTAAAACAGCTATTTTATGACTGCTCATTTGGATATTTTTCTCAGCCAGCGTTCTCATCAACCGATCGACATAACGGCCTACGCGATGGATTTCATCAGGTGTAGAAGTTCCCCTGAGGACATACTCTTCGCCCATAATCGTTACAGTAACCCGGCTTTTTTCCCTATCTTCCATCCCGTGGACCGCCCTCCGGTTAATGGTAAGCTTTTAGCTGCATTATTCGCTACCTGTTTATAATTATCCTGCATGGCTAACTTCTTATCACGGCTCCCAAAGAAGTAAGCGCCTGTTCGATCTTTATAAGGGCCCCGTTTACGACAGCGTCTGTTAAGGTACCTTCGTCTGATCTGAAGGTAATTGCATAAGCCAGACTGCGCTTGCCTTCCGGAATCTGCTTGCCCTCGTAAAGGTCAAACAATTTAACCCTGCTGACAGGATCTCCACCGGCTGCCCTGATCGTTTTTTCCAGCTGAAGCGCCGATATTTCCCGGGGGGCCACTATGGCAATATCCCTGTTGGCTGCCGGATAGCGGGGCAGCGGGGCAATCCTTGGAACCAGGTTGGATCGATTAACCAGCATTGAAAGATCGATTTCGCAGATTGTCACCGGCTGATTAATTTCCCAGGCTAAGGCTACTTCAGGATGCAGCTGTCCTAAAAAACCAAGTTTTTCATCGGCGATCATAATCACAGCACTGCGGGTAGGATGGCAAAAGGGCATTGCCTCTGTAATAAAATCGGCATTTGCGATTTGTAACCGGTCAAATAAAGATTCCAAAGCTCCTTTGATGGTAAAAAAGTCGGCTGTCCTGGAAGGAGTGACCCAATTTGGCTCCGGTATTAATCCTGTTACAGCAAGGGCCAACTTCTGTATCTCCGCCGGCAGTTTCACCAGCGGCAGTGCCTCGGCCTCGTAAACAGTACCTATTTCAAAAAGCATCTGGTTAAGTTCCCGAAAGCTGTTGTTGAGCTGGATCGCCTTAAGCAGACCTGGAAGCAAGGTGGTTCGCATAACAGCCTGCTCTTCGGAAAAGGGATTCTGGACAGGAATGGCACGCATTCTGAGATCATTTTCAGGCAGCCTGAGTTGAACCAGGTTTGCCGGGTTTATGAAAGAATAGGTAATACACTCGTAAAACCCGCAGGAGATAAGAATGTCTTTTATGATGGTTTGTAATCTTTGACCCCTCGATTCCCGATTATCTATCAATTCACCCCGGGGCAGAGTGGTCGGAATATTATCATAACCATGCAGCCGGGCTACCTCTTCAATAATGTCTTCTTCAATAATCAGATCAGCCCGGCGCAGTGGCACAGTCACTTCAAGCAGCCCCGTTTGTTCTGATCGTACAGACAAACCAAGGCGATCGAGAATTTTCAAAACCTGATCCCGTGGAATATTCATACCCAGGATTTTATTTATCCTTTCGGGATCAACTACTATTTGGCGGGGCTTTGCCGTTGAATAGTTCAAGTCAATTACTCCGCTTAAAACCTTTCCGCCGACCATTTCACTGATTAACAGGGCGGCACGGTTTTGAGCAGTGATAACCGTTTCATGGTTAACTCCTTTTTCAAAACGCTGTGACGCCTCAGAAGGCAGTGTAAAATGACGCGACGTCCGTCGGATATTGGTCGGGTTAAAAGCCGCAGCCTCGATCAGCACATCGGTGGTATTACTGGTAATCTCTGTATTTTCGCCGCCCATTACCCCGGCCAGTCCAACCGGTTCATATCTATCGGCAATAACCATAACTCCGGCATCAAGTTCACGCTTGACTCCATCGAGAGTGACGAGGGTTTCTCCTGTTTTAGCCCGCCTGACAATAATTTGTTTATCTTTCAGCAGCACCATATCGAAGGCATGAAGGGGCTGGCCAAACTCCCACATTACGTAGTTGGTGATATCAACAACATTGTTGATCGGGCGTATGCCCGCCTTAAGCAGTCTCAACTGCAACCAAAGCGGAGATCTGCCGATCTGAATATTTTTTATAACCCTGGCAGTATAGCGTGGACAGAGTTCGCTCTCTTCAACTTTTATTTTTACAACATCGTTTATATCCTCAGTCGTTTCCGACGGGATAAAAGGCGGTATTTCCACCCGCCCTCCGGTATGAGCCGCAACTTCATAAGCCACGCCAAGCATACTGAGACAGTCAGAGCGATTCGGAGTCAATTCAAGATAGAGGATCTGATCATTAAAACCTAAAACCTGGTCAACCGGCTCACCAATCAAAGCTGATTTATCGAGAATAAGGATTTCATCTTCCAGGCCCAATTCCAAACCAAGTTCCTGTGCAGAACAAAGCATCCCTTCCGAGCTGACTCCGTATAGAACTGCAGTTTCAATAAGTCGCGGGCCTGGCAGTTCAGAACCTGGCGTGGCCACAGCAACCTTGTCGCCAGGCTGCATGTTTTTAGCCCCACATACTATCTTTAGAACCTTATCTCCGATATCAACCTCGACCAGGGTAAGATTGCTTCTGCCCGGGTGTGGTTCCATGGCAATAATATGTCCAACCATAACCCCGGGCATTGATGGCCCAAAAGCCTCTACCGCCCCCACTTCTACGCCGGAAAGGGTTAACTGTTCGGCCAGTTCTTCGGCACTCATTATCGGATCAATATATTCTTTTAACCACTCATATGAAACACGCATCAATTTATCTCCTTCCATCAATGCTATTTAAAACAAAACCGGTCAACAATAATGGTCTGCCTGTTTTGAAGATTATACAATTAGTCAACCTTAACTTATTCTACTGATTTTTGGATCATGAAACCTGGGCTTTGCTCTTTAACCAAACTGTTTTAAAAATCGCAGGTCGTTAGAAAAGAACAGGCGCAGATCACCGATGCCGTATTTGAGCATGGCAATGCGTTCCACACCCATACCGAAAGCAAAGCCGGTTACTTTTCTGGGATCATAACCGGAGACCTCCAACACTCTCGGATGAACCATACCTGCGCCTAAAATCTCCAGCCAGCCGGTATCGCCACAAACCCGACACCCTTCCCCACCACACATAATACAGGAAATATCAACTTCTGCGCTCGGTTCAGTAAAGGGGAAAAAACTGGGCCGCAGACGTATTTTCTGATCGGGGCCAAACATTTCCCGGGCGAAAAGAAGCAGTGTGCCTTTTAAATCGGCAAAGGTGATATCAATATCCACAGCGAGCCCCTCAACCTGATGAAACATCGGTGAGTGAGTTGCATCATCATCACGCCTGAAAACCTTACCGGGAGCAATAATCCTGACGGGCAGTTCAGGAGCCAGCTTTTCCATAACCCTGATCTGCACCGGAGAAGTATGGGTTCGCAAAAGAAACTGTGGAGTAATATAAAAACTATCCTGCATATCACGGGCCGGATGATCGGCAGGGAAGTTAAGGGCCTCGTAATTGTAGTAGTCTGTTTCGATTTCAGGACCGTGGGCCACCTGGAAGCCGAGTCCAATAAATATTTCCTTGATCTCATCATTAATCAGGGTCAGGGGGTGCTTCTGCCCCAACTGCCCGGGCCTGCCGGGCAAGGTGATATCAAACCGCTCTTTTTCCCACTGCCCTTCTTTAAGGGCATCGCGTAGAAAATGCCCTTTGCGATCGATGGCCCGTTCCAGTTCAGCTCTTAAGTTATTTGCTTCCTGTCCCACCAGAGGTCTTTCTTCAGCAGCAACTGTTCCCAGGCTGCGCAGAAGAGTGGTCAGGGCCCCCTTCTTGCCCAGAAACCTTATTTTGATCTCCTGCAGTTCTTCAAGGCTTGCGGCGATTTCAATTTTCTGCCTTGCCTCGTTTTCCAGTTCTTTTAATTTCTCCAGCAAAACCTACACCTCCCGGAAAATAAAAAATCCCTCTAACGAGGGACGAAAGTTAACCTTCCGCGGTACCACCCAATTTAGCCTATGCCGGCTCGCTTGGTTTCGATAACGGAACCACCGTCCACAGCCTACCAGGCAAAATAGAAGCCCTTCAGCGGGAAGCTCCGGAGTGAATTTCAACAGGCTGCGCCGGGATAGCTTGCAGTCAAGGCTACCCCTCCCTGGAAGGCGTTTACTCCTGCCTACTTGTCTCCTTCATTACCATTATTCTTAAGATATAAATGCATTATAGCATCTGCTCCCTTAGTCATCAAGTTGATAATGAATTGCGCTGGCGGATAATTTCAAAGAGGATTACCCCGGCAGCAACTGCGGCGTTCAATGATTCAACTGAACCGGAAAGTGGTATTGATACCTTAATATCAGCTGCAGCCTCAAATTCAGATGATATACCGCCGGCTTCATTGCCGATTATCAGGGCAATCGGTACCTTTAAGTCAGCAGACCAGTACTGCTGACTTGACCGGGCACAAGCGGCAAGAATCTTTATTCCTTTTTCCTGAAGCGCTTTTATTACCGACCGGGGTTCGCGGGCCAACTCCAGGGTCAGATTAAAAATTGCACCGGCAGTAGAACGTAAAACCTTGGGGCTGTAAGGATCAACGCTTCCCGAAGTGTAGAAGACCAGATCAACCCCTGCTGCCGCTGCGGTGCGAATGATCGAACCCATATTGCCGGGGTCCTGCAGCCTGTCGAGAATTAAAATTAACTGCGGGGATTCAACAAATGACTTATTAATCTTTTCAGGGTTAAAAGGCATTATTGCCGCCACAGCCTGGGGGGTTTTTGTATCAGCAATACCTGTAAAAACTGATTCAGCAAGAACAACCTGCATGACTTCAGCAGGCAGTTCAGAAAGCCATTCACTTCCTCCGGTTTCAGAATACTTTTTCGTAAAGAATACAACTTCCGGAATTAATCCGGATTTAAGCGCTTCCCGGACAAGATTAGGGCCTTCAAGAGCAATTTTTTTTAACTTATGCCGATGCCTGCGGCTTTGCAGCAGCTTTTGATATTCCCTGACCAGTGGATTACGTCGGCTGCTTACGGTGATCGACACGAGTTAGATCCACTCCAATTTTTTTAGATTTTTATTATCACCAACAGCGACAATAATATCCTCTGCCTCAATCATATCTTCAGCAACAGGCGCTATATTGGCCCTGCCGCCATGATTGCGGCGCAAAGCAATTACACTGATCCCAAAACGGGCGCGTAAATCGAGATCTTTCAGTGATTTACCAACCATATCTGCAGGCGCCGAAACTTCAACAACGCTGTATTGGTCCGAAACTTCGATCAGGTCAATAATGGTCGGGGAAATCAGGCTGTGGGCCAGCTTATGGCCCATATCGCGCTCAGGGTATACCACTCTGTTTACACCAATTTTGCTAAGCACCTTGCCGTGCAGATCGGTCTGTGCTTTGGCAACAATATATCGTGCTTCCATTTCAATCAATAATATAGCAGCCATGATACTGGCCTGAATATCAAAACCGATCGCCAGGATAACCACATCAAAATCCCGCACACCCAAAGCTTTCAAGCCGGTTTCCGAAGTAGCATTGGCAATGACCGCATTGGTAACATCGGCGCTGATCTGCTGGACGAGAGTCTCGTCGTTATCGACTACCATCACATCATGGCCAAGACCGTAAAGAGTGCGGGCAACGCTTGCACCAAATCTTCCGGCGCCGATTACCAGATAAGATTTTTTCACTGTTAAACCTCCATAAATCTTATTGTTAACCTATAACAATTTAACACCGGCTCTACGCGGCGCAGGCTGCCGAATAGAAACAAACCCATTTTTATGCTGTTGACGAGATAACCATTTGGAATGCCGGTCAAGATATTAATATCACCCAAAAGATCGAACCCGGCATTACCAAAAACCGTAACAGCATGAAAAAGAACAAAAAAAAGGCCTTTATTAAAGCCCATGTGGGGAATGAAACGAAACGCAATCAGCATTGCTCCAATCATAATATTGATAACCGCTGTCCGAAGAATAGTTAAATCCAACAGAACTAAACCTGCAACCTAGTCTTGATTCAGGGTTTCTTTGAGAAGCAGGCGATCTCTTAAAGAAATTTTTCGTCCTAAAAAAACAAATACCAGCATAGCAAAATTCTACGGCTAAGTATGTTGACGGCAAACTTAGCAATAGTGATTCGTTAAGAATCAGCCCCATAAATCCGGCTATTATAACCCGGGCCGGATTTATGGATTTTGGCCTGTTCGCCAAGTAAAATCAACTCCGTGGAGAAAATAATATTTCTTATAAACAGGCAGTTTTATTTCAATCAGTTATTTCCCTTTGCCACTTCGACCAATTGAGCAAAAGCAGCTTTGTCGTTTACTGCCAGATCGGCCAGAACCTTGCGGTTAATCTGAACGTCGGCTTTTTTCAAACCGTTGATAAAACGGCTGTATGAGATGCCGCTGTTGCGGGCAGCAGCATTGATCCGGGCAATCCATAATTTACGAAAATCCCTCTTACGCTGCCTGCGGTCACGGTAGGCATAAGAAAGTGATTTCATAACCTGCTGGTTGGCTACCCTGAACAGCTTACTCTTTGCTCCATAGTAACCTTTTGCCAGCTTCAATATTTTTTTACGCCTTTTTCTGGCGACAGTACCTCTTTTGATGCGAGGCATATCCAATCATCCTCCTAAATACTTGCATAATCTTTGGTTTTTATAAAAGCTGTAAACCATTCTTAAGCCTTTATCTTTACAAATACCCCAAACGGTTTGCCGGGGCTAAAAGACCTCTTTAAGGAATTAATAGTTTAACCCGCTTGGTATCGGCAGGTTTAACCAATGTTGATTTACGCAGGCGCCTTTTACGGCCAGGGCTTTTTTTGCCGAGCAGGTGACTTGCGAAAGCGCGAAATCGCTTGATTTTGCCGCTGCCGGTTTTTTTAAACCGCTTCGCCGCGCCGCGATGAGTTTTCATTTTAGGCATTATGATAACAACCTTTCTCTACTATGATTTGGGCGATATAATCATGATCATATTTCGCCCTTCCTGTTTGGCAGGTTTCTCGACAACACCATATTCGGCCAGATCCTTGGCCAACTGTTGGCAAAGGCGCTGGGCTATTTCCGGATGGGTTATTTCCCTGCCTCGAAACATTACCGTGACTTTAACCTTGTCACCGTTTTCTAAAAATTTTTGACCCCGTTTTGCCTTGACCTCAAAATCATGTTTATCGATATTAGGCCGAAACTTAATCTCTTTGATCGTTGTTAATTTTTGTTTTTTCCGGGCTTCGCGATCCCTCTTGCTCTGCTCGTACTTATGTTTCCCATAATCCATAAGCCGGCAAACCGGCGGGCGGGCACTGGGCGCCACATTAACCAGGTCCACTTTCTTCTCCCGGGCCAACTGCAAAGCCTCATCTGTCTTCATAACACCAAGTTGAGTTCCATCGGCATCTATCACTAAAACTTCCCGGGCATTAATTTGTTCATTGACGAACAAATTTTTACTAATTTCCTTTCACCTCCTAAAAAATTTAAGAGCAGGGATGTACCACCTGCTCTTAATATCCGTAAAGCTTATGGATAAACCCTGGTAGCAGTACTAACACCTCAGGGTGAGAAGCGGTGGCTTCTACTTAAACAACCTTTATTCTTACAGTATTGAATATATCATTATAGCGTGGGCAGGTCAAATTATTTTTTCTTGAATCTCCTTTTTTATTTGATCAATCAGCTTCGGCAGGTTTTCAGCACCGAGATCACCCTTGTCACGATGACGAACCGCCACCTGCCCGCTTTCAGCTTCGCGATCGCCGACAACCAGCATATAGGGAATCTTCTTAACCTGAGCTTCTCTGATCTTATAGTTCATTTTTTCATTGCGCTGATCAATCGCGACACGGAAGCCCTCTTCCTTAAGTTGAGTATAAATCCGTTCAGCATAGTCATGACTTCTCTCCGTAACAGGAATGACGGTAACCTGCACCGGGGCAAGCCATACCGGAAATGCTCCGCCATAATGTTCAATCAGCAAGGCCAATAATCTTTCCATCGAGCCGTAAATAACCCGGTGAATCACGACCGGCCGGTGTTTTCCTCCATCTTCGCCTATATAAGTCAGGTCAAATTTTTCCGGCATCTGAAAGTCAAGCTGGATTGTTCCACACTGCCAACTGCGGCCAAGGCAGTCTTCCAAATGAAAGTCAATCTTCGGTCCGTAAAATGCCCCATCACCCTCGTTTACCCGGAAATCAACGCCCTTGGATTTTAAAACATGCTCCAGGATAGCAGTTGCTTTATCCCACATTTCAATATTACCCATTGCTTTTTCCGGCCTGGTACTCAGCTCAATCCGGTAATCGAAGCCGAAAACACTGTAGAAGCGGTCCATCAGGGCAATAATCCCTGACACCTCGGCTTCAACCTGATCGGGAAGCATAAAAAGATGAGCATCATCCTGGGTGAAACTGCGCACCCTCATTAATCCATGGAGTGTGCCGGAGAGCTCATGGCGGTGCACAATACCCATTTCAGCAATGCGGCGAGGCAGATCACGGTAACTGTGCATCTTTGATCGGTAAACCAGCATTGCCCCGGGGCAGTTCATCGGTTTTACCGCGAAATCCTGCTCGTCAATTTTAGTAAAATACATATTCTCGCGGAAATGATCCCAGTGCCCTGACTGCTCCCAGAGGCCACGGTTTAAGATCAGCGGTGTCTTGATTTCTTCATAGCCAGCCAAACGGTGTTCACGTCGCCAGAAATCAGTCAGCTCCTGCCAGACAACCATACCGTTATTGTGCAGGAAGGGGAATCCGGGGCCTTCTTCATGCAGGCTGAAAAGCTCGAGCTCGCGGCCCAGCTTGCGGTGGTCTCTCTTTTTTGCCTCTTCGATCATATTTAAATACTGTTCCAGGCGCTCGTTGTTCGGGAAGGCAGTGCCGTAAATGCGCTGCAGCATTTGGTTACGTTCGTCACCGCGCCAGTAGGCTCCAGCTAACCCGGTCAATTTAAAAGCCTTGACCATGCCGGTATGAGGCAGGTGCGGGCCGGCGCATAGGTCGATAAAATCATCTTGTTCATAGCAGCTGATCACGACATCTTCAGGCAAATCATTGATCAGTTCGAGTTTATAATTTTCTCCCATTTCCCTGAATAGTTTCAGGGCGTCCTGCCTGCTCATTTCACGGCGCCGGATCGGCTGCCGCTCTTTGATAATCTTCTTCATTTCCTTTTCAATAGCGGGCAGCTCATCGGCAGAAATTGGCTGATCAAACTCTATATCGTAATAAAAACCATTTTCGATGGCCGGGCCAATGCCAAGCTTTGCTGTTGGATAAAGTCTTTTTACAGCATGGGCCAAAACATGGCTGGCGCTGTGGCGATAGATACCAGCCCCCTGAGGTGTGTCAAAGTCAATAAAAGATACTGTGCTCCCCTCCGGCAGTGGAAGGTTCAGATCGCACTCTTTGCCGTTGACGAGAACAGCAAGCAGATTTTTATTATCGGCTGCCTTTTCCCGAAAGAGATCCATGCAGGTTGTCCCTCGGGGATAAACCGCTTCTCCCCCGTTATCAATTTTTACTTTTATCTGCAAACTGTAAAGGCCTCCTCTTCTTAAAAACTATGATTACCAAAACCATAGGCTCCAGCCTTAACCCTGTTAAGCCGGATTAATCAGCCTTTCAATTGTAAAGGCTTTTCCAGCAACTCAATTTCAACCGGCGCTCTTCCAGGCTGTTCTCCGTCAAGCTCGAGCAGAACAGAACCATTTGATGAAACCTTAACCTTTTTACCCCGAAAACTGTTTATGCGCGGATGGCTGAGGTGGCTGCCCCTGTAAACTTTCGGCAGGTTAATCAGCAGCTCTGCCTTACTCAGGTTTTCTAAAATAATAATATCGAAGAAGCCGTCATCAATCAGAGCATTGGGGGCAACATACATTCCCCCGCCAAAGTAGCAACCGTTGCCAATTACAATAATTGTAATCGGTTCATCGCAGATTTGCTGCCCATCAATACTAATTGTCATATTTTGATTTTTATAGAGCAGCAATGTAACCACGGTGCCCCATAAAAACGAAATAAAACCACCGAGAGCCTTGCTGGTCCGGTTTACCCGGACTGCAATATCGCCATCAAGGCCTAAACCGGCTACATTGATAAAGTATCGGACCGCCTCTTTCCCATGGTTGTCAACATAGGTTACCTTTCCGACATCTACAGGCCGTAAAGGGCTTTTTAGAATATGGCGGATAGCATCGTCAGTATCAGTGGGCATACCAATAGTCCTGCCAAGATCGCGACCGGTGCCGGTTGAAATAAAGCTGAGGGCAGCATTTTTTCGTACCATATTTCCGTTAAAAAAGAATCCGTTAACTACCTCGTTGACAGTGCCGTCTCCGCCAACAGATATGATTAAATCATAACCTTCACTCAAATAGCGGCGGGTGATTTCCGTGGCATGGTCAGGTCTTTCAGTAAACGAATAAACAAAAGAGAGTCCTTCCCGTTTAAAGGAAGCGGCAATTTCCGGCCACCTTTTAAAGGTTGTGCCATTGGCTGAAACCGGGTTTACCACTACCGCAGTTTTAACTGCCGGCAAATCTTGCACCCCATTTATAAATTTAATTAAATAAACAGCCCTGTCGAGATTTCACAGTGATTTATTTTAATTTTTATTCAAATAAAAGCCTGATTAATTATAACACAAGAATTTACCGGGCAAAAAGCAAATTACCGGGCAAAAATGATTTGCCCGGTAATCCAAAAATAAGTTTCATTAAGCCGAGAAGCCTTTATTCGGCAATAAGCTGTTCGATATAAGTTTTGATCTGATCCCGGACTTTTCTAAATTGATCCAGTTTTTCCGATTCCGTCCCTTCCGCCCGGGCCGGGTCTTCAAGAGGCCAGTGCCTTTTTTCCACTTTAGCCGGCACTACCGGACAGCTTTCCCTGGCATCACCGCAGAGGGTGATCAACAGATCTGCCTGATCGAGCAATTCTCTGCTGACAGCATCGGAGGTTTGATCGGTGATATCAATGCCAATTTCCGCCATAATTTCGATAGACAGCGGGTTAACACCGACCGGAGCGGTACCGGCGCTGTATACTTCGAAGCGGTCTCCGCCAAGCACTTTCAGAAAACCTTCAGCTATCTGGCTGCGGGCCGAATTACCGGTGCATAGAAAAAGAACTTTTAACTTAGTCTGTTCTGTCAAATTGTATCCTCCATCTAATGCAGACATATAAGCTGAGCCGGTATACAAATGCTCAGGATACTTTCCTTAAAGCAGGAAACCAGCTGCGGGTCCTTAAACAAATGCGTACCAACAACAGCATGATCGGCACCTCGATCAACACCCCGACAACTGTTGAAAGTGCTGCTCCCGAAGTAAGGCCAAATATTGTAACCGCAGTGGCAATGGCCACCTCAAAGTGGTTGCTGGCGCCGATCATCGCCGCCGGTGCCGCTTCTTCATAGGTCAGGCCGATAAATTTGGCTGCAATGTAACCGATCAGAAAAATAACAAGGGTCTGGATGATCAGGGGGACGGCAATCATGCCGACGACCAGCGGCGCTTGCAGAATAACCCCACCCTGGAGCATGAAAAGAAAAACCAGGGTCAGCAGAAGGGCAATGATTGATATTGTACCCATATTTTTTAGAAAAACCCTTTCGTACCAGTCTATCCCACGGGTCTTGATCAAACGGATGCGGCTGAAATATCCGGCCACCAGCGAAACTCCTACATAAAGCATTACACTCAGGAATATGGTCATAAAGGGCACATACATCTCAGCTACGCCGAGCAGAAAGTTGCCCAGGGGGGCATATAGCACCAGCATGGTTAAAGAGTTAAGGGCAACCAGAACAAGAGTCAGGCCCATAAAACCTCTGGCCAGGTAACTCCAGACCAAAACCATCGCCGTACAGGGAGCAATACCCAGGAGAATCATCCCGGCGATATACTCGCCGGCAATCTCGTAACCAATAAAAGGAGCCCAGATCACCCGCATAAAAAGCCAGGCAAAGAAGAACATGGTAAACGGCTTAATCCCCCAGTTAATAATCAGGGTCAGCAAAACTGCTTTTGGAGCTTTGACTGCATTAACAACTTCGCTGAAATCAATCTGCACCATTATCGGATACATCATGGCGAAGAGGAAAATCGCCACAGGAATATTAACCTGTGCTATAGCCAGCGAGTTTAAAAACTGTGCCGCCCCCGGAAAAGCCGCTCCCAGACCGATACCGATCAAGATACATAATGCGACCCATACCGTTAAATACTTATGAAAGAATCCAAGTTCATACTCTTTTTGTACACTCATTTTGTGTGATCACCTCATCAATTAGTATTTAGCTTGTGCCGGTTAATCTATTAAGATGCCGGAATTAACAAGACCGGACGGTTAGAGGTTCTGGCTACTGCTTCTGCTGTGCTACCCAGCACCAGGCCTTCGACGCCGCCTTTCCCGCGCATCCCAACAATAATCAGCGTAATATCTTCTTCCTCGGCAATTGCTTTAATGTGCCTTGATGGCACCCCTACTTCAACACGAACTTTAACATCGGGACAAGCCAAGCTGCAGCTTTCTCCTAATTTTTGCAAGTATTTTTCCGCTTTTGCTTTTAAAACCTGAATCTCTTCTTTTGTTTCGCCTTCGTCCACTATTGAGGCAAGAACAATTTTACCTGCATATTCAGCTAATTCAGTTACGATACTTTCAGCTTTTTCAGCAGCAGGGGAAAAGTCAGTCGGCAATAAGATAGATTCAAATTTACGCTCGCAAACTAACTGGCAGTCTTTTTCACCCATTTTTTCTACCAACTCTATTCTTTCAATTAAAGTAGGTGTTTTTGCCTGCCTGATCATCCTTGAGACAGTACTACCCAGAAAAAACTCCCTTATTCGATTTTTCCCGCGTGAACCAATGACAATAAGCGATGCCTTGTGATCTTCTGCAACCTGGTTTATCTCGCTCGCCGGAAAGCCGACCGGCGCTTCGCAGGTTACCTTAAAACCCATTGTTTCCACTTCTTTAGCCTTTTCTTCCAGCTTCTGTTTGTGAAGTTCCTTCAGTTTCCCGGTCGGTCCTCCTGCCGAACCGATTTCCATGACCCAGATTAAAATTATTTCTTCTGTACCCAGGTTCTTCAGTTCTCCTAAACAATTAAGCAGTTTTTCTGCTCCTGGAGAAAAATCTGTAGCCATTACTACTTTTTCAAACATTATTAACACCCTTTCATACTAATTATTTACAGTATTTAAATCAATATTAGGTTTGTAAATAACTTGTCAGACTATCTTATAGATTCCTATTTTATACATTCGGCTTTTGGTTCTTTTTTGATCACATATTCATAGTTCTTGACTGGTTCAACAAATTTTTCCTGCAAGCTTTTCAGGTGTGCTTCAAATCCTGATTTATCGATCGAGTAGAAAGTCCACTTGCCGTTTCGCCGATCATTAACCAATTCAGCCTGCTTTAAAATCTTAACATGATGGGAGACAGCAGATTGCGAAAGCTTTAATTCTTCTATTAGTTCGCATATACACATCTCCTCCTCCAAAAGCATCGAGATAATTTTTACCCTGGTATCTTCACCCATTGCCCTAAAAAAGTTAATCAGTTTCTTCATCAATCAGGCACCTGCCTTTTAATAAACGATATATTTAAATATGTAGTTTTATAACGACACAATTATAATATATCTAAAAATATTATGCAAGAAAATCCTTGGCTACAACATACCGCTACATAATATAGCGGCGATTATCATTTATATTTATGAAATGTTTGCCACCCTTTAAAAGTTCATTGGCATAGTATAGTGAAAATTCACCTTGCGAAGGCTACCGGCGATCATCTCCAGGCCAAAGGGTTCGACGTTAGATATTTCCGCCAACCCCTGACCGGTTGCTGATTGCGGTTGAATAAGTAACACTTTCATTTGACATTTACCTCTTTTTGATTTGCTTTTGCTCGCCATGTGGCCGCGATCTGGTCCATAGCGGCAGCGTAGTCACCATACAATACCGAGTCGTCTCCTTCATGGGTGGGGCTAGCCCCGGATTCATTTACTATTTCTCGCAGCGCTTCGGGCACATCAATCAGAGCGCAGGGGCGTAGCATGTTATCGCTAAAAGGTTGCCGTTCCTGATAGGCCTTAAAGATCGGATTATGGAGGATTTCGATCAGCGATTTACCGTGGATGGTATCGACAGCAAAATGAACGAAAGCACATGGACTCAACATCGCCTTTGGCAGTGATATGAAAGTAGCGCCGTCCTCCGGCAATGCACCCGTGAGTCAGTGATCCGTCATTCCAAAAGTCTGCAATCTGAATCGGCTTAGTGGTGCGAATATGCTTCACCCTGTCTACCAACGCAACTCTTTGCTCCGGCTTTAACATCATTTCAAAATCGGGATTGCTGTCAATGGAAATGTAATGAAAGGACCAGCCATAAATAGATCCTTTTTCAATCATAAGATCAATAAATTGATCCAAATTGATTCATTTAAGCTCAACTCCTCTTCTGTCTACTCTCGAGCACTTCACATATTTCACATACACAAAGCTCTTGTTCCATCAACAATAAAAGTATTCTTAACCTTGTTTCATCAGAAATAATCTTTAAGAAACTAACCAGCTTGTTCATATTAGTTCCTTTCTATATCTGATAATCGGGCTATTGTTTCCCCCATTTTTTCTTCAATTAGTTCCATATTGGTTTTATCGCTAAAATCTTTATTTTTCTTAATGTTAAAATCCTCTGTAATGGTAAACTCTTCATATTTCATAATACCGGCTGACTCAAATACTTTAGATGAATATCTAACCGGGCAGCCGTTTAAAGCAATGTGTTTGTCAATAGCTTTTGCCATTTTTATTATGCTCTCAATGCCAAGCGGTAAACCTAGGGGCAAACCATATTTATCGTGTCGTTATTTACATACCGCAAAGCTACTTTGTTGCTCATTACACCGACATTACAGGCACCCTGACAAGGCAATATTCCAATCTTCATTATCCTTCCTCCTTTAATATATGCTTATACGTATAGACATATATTATTCCATGATAAATATTCTGCCAACCCCACGGGAGATGTCAACCCCCCGGGAGATTGACATTTCGCAAAAGTTATATTAAGCTAAAAATAGTTCGTTATTTGGCGAAATATCGAATGGAGGGATTCTCTTGAAAAAACTGCTACAGATAACTAAAGCCCTTGCCGATGAAAACCGGCTACGGATCATGATGATGGTTAAAGAAAGAGAGCCCTGTGTATGCCAAATTGTTGAGGTTCTGGGAATTGCCACTTCAACTGCTTCAAAGCATTTGTCAATTCTTAAGACAGCTGGTTTGATTGACTGTTACAAGGATGGACGCTGGGTATATTACCATTTGCCGCGAAACCCCGATGAACTAATCAGCAGCACAATGCATTATATATATTCCAATTTGAAAGATAGTGAGGTTGCTCAGCTTTACATGAAACGAGTAAGCAATATCTGCGATTTGGATCCAAGTTGCTTAACGAGGCAGCAGAAACTATCTTAGCAAAATCAGAAAGCTATATAAATGAACCGAAGGAGGTTTTTAATAATGAAAACAATTGAGATTTACGATCCGGCGATGTGCTGCCCAACAGGATTATGCGGACCAAGCATCGACCCTGAACTGTCAAGAATTGCCGCCGATTTGGAAAAACTGAAAAAGAATGGTGTGCAGGTAAACCGCTATAACCTATCCCAAAATGCAGGCGCATTTGCCGAAAATGCAGTGGTAAAAAAATTACTTGAAGATGAAGGTACTTCAGTGCTTCCAGTTGTCATTGTAGATAGTGAAATTTTTAAAAAACAAGCTTATCCTTCCCGTGAAGAACTGGAAGATTTATTTGGACCACTGCCGAAACAACCCCGCGAAAAACAGAATCTGCTATCCGAAGATATCCGGGAATTGATCGCCATCGGCGCCGCTGTTGCGGCCAATTGCGAACCCTGCTTTCGCGCCCATTATAAAAAGGCCAGAGATGCTGGCCTGAGCAAGGAAGAAATGCTGGAAGCAGTAGCAGTTGGCGAAGGGGTAAAGAATGCTTCCTCAAATAACATAATGAACCTGGCCGAGCGTTATCTTGCAGGTAGCAGTTCCTTAAAAATGAGAGATGACAGTAATAATGATGCCTGCTGTGAGCCGGGAAATGATTATACAGGCGAATCTTGTTGTTAAAGACAAGACAAAGGAGTTTTTTTGATGATTAATCAATTCAAACCATCCATTATGGATTTAAGCCGCTATATATTTTTTACCGGAAAAGGCGGCGTAGGAAAAACATCTGCTGCCTGTGCCACGGCTATCGCCCTGGTCGATGCGGGTAAAAAGATTTTGATTGTCAGTACTGACCCTGCATCCAATTTGAATGATGTCTTTGAAGCAGAACTCTCATCAAAACCTGAATTAATAAACGGTTTGAACGGACTTTATGGTGCCAATCTTGACCCGGAAGCGGCCGCTGAAGCATACCGGGAAAGAGTTGTCGGACCATACCGGGGGGTACTTCCCAATGCCGTAGTGACGGACATTGAAGAACAACTTTCCGGGGCGTGTACGGTGGAAATTGCAGCTTTCGATGAATTTGCTATTCTACTTGCTGATCCGGATTTAACAAAAGCATATGAACATGTAATTTTTGATACCGCCCCGACCGGTCACACCCTGCGTTTACTGCAGCTGCCCAAGGCCTGGGATAACTTTCTTGATCAAAACACCACTGGCTCAACCTGCATCGGCCCGCTTTCCGGGCTGGGCGATAAAAAAGAACTGTATGCTAATACTGTCAAGGCCCTGGCAGATGCTTCTTTAACCACATTGATCCTGGTAACCAGGCCTGAACAGGGGGCCCTCACAGAAACACATAGAACATCGGCGGAGCTAAAAGAGCTGGGCATCAACAACCAGCTGTTACTGGTTAACGGCCTGTTCACATCAGAATCTCAGGATTCTTATGCAAGAGCGCTGCAAAAACGCCAGGAAGAAGCGCTAAGTAATCTTCCGCAATCACTCAGCAACCTGCCACGTTATGCGGTTCCCCTGGCCCCATATAATTTAACCGGGATCGAGCACCTGCGTTCAATGTTTGACGGAAGCAGTAATGATCCACTGGAAGACCACAAACTACTTCAAATCCCAGCAGCAGGAGGCCTTGACCGGCTTACAGATCAACTTGCCAGTAAAGGAAAAGGTATTGTCCTGACTATGGGTAAGGGCGGAGTCGGCAAAACCACCATGGCCGCATTCCTGGCTGTGGCCCTGGCTGAAAAAGATATACCGGTTCACCTGACAACCACCGATCCGGCGGCCCATCTTGACCAGACCATCGGTAGTATCGAAGGGAAATATCAGCTAAAAGTTAGCAGAATTGATCCCAGGATTGAAACCGAACGCTACAAGCGGGAAGTAATTGAACAGGTTGGTCCAACCCTTGACCAGGATGGACTCGCCCTGCTTAACGAGGATCTGGCTTCACCCTGCACGGAAGAGATTGCCGTTTTTAAAGCATTTGCCCGAATTGCCCAGGAAGCAAAAGAAAGGTTAATTATTTTCGACACTGCCCCTACCGGACATACCCTGCTGCTGCTTGATGCAGCACAATCCTACCACCGCCAGGTTGAAAAGGCCAGCGGTCAGGCCGACCGGGCAGTTAAGGATTTGCTGCCCACCCTGCGCGATCCACATCAAACAGATGTGGTGCTGGTAACCTTACCTGAAGCAACGCCTGTTATCGAAGCAGGCAGGCTACAGGACGATCTCATCCGGGCGGGGATTACCCCTTCATGGTGGATCATAAATCAAAGCTGGGCTGCCCTGGACACCAGCGATTCGATTCTGAAGGGAAGGGCACAATCTGAAATACCCTGGATTAACAAAGTCAGCAATGAACTTGCGGCAAACATTGCCATAGTGGGCTGGCAAATAAATGAGCCCATTGGCTGGGATAACTTAAAATCCTTAGCGGTAGCATAACATGAAAAGATTGTTTCTTGTGGCTTTGAAAGATAAGTTAGTTGAAGAGTATCAACAGTTGGATGATAAAGATAAGCTTGATTGCATGAAGCAAATTATGCCTGATTTCTGTCGCATTTTTGAAAAATACCCGTAAATGATGCAGAAAATGATGCCCCTGTTTATGGAATCAATGCAAAGTTGTGGTTTTGACATGAAACAGATGATGAACAGTATGATGAATTTCAAACAATAAAACCGGTTTTTAACACATAAAAAAGCGGCCGCCCAAAACCGAAAATTGGGTCAGCCGCTTTTTTATGTAAATAGTCCTGCTATAAGACCATATTGCCAAAGAGCATCCCTGATGCCGTTGCCATAACAATTACCAGAAGAACAAAAGCTGCTGTTTTTTGCGTTCCAAGCACTGATCGGATGACCAGCATGTTAGGAAGGCTTAAAGCAGGCCCGGCCAACAAAAGGGCCAGCGCCGGACCTTTGCCCATCCCGGCTCCGAGCAAACCCTGCAAGATAGGGATTTCAGTAAGGGTAGCGAAGTACATGAATGCTCCGACCACCGATGCAACCAGGTTAGCCCTAAAGCTATTGCCTCCAACAAGAGACTCAATATAACGAACCGGAATCAAACCGGCATCGGTTCCCGGGCGGCCCATCAGTAATCCGGCCACGAGCACACCGGCAAAAAGGAGGGGTAGAATTTGTTTTGCAAAATCCCAGGTGGTGTTTACCCAGTCTTTACGCTCTTCCTGTTTAAACCACTTAGCCAGAATAACGGCAAGAAAGGCGAGTAAAGCGAAAACCACCGGCCATTTTACAGTGTAAAGTGCGTTATAGAAACCAACCGTTTCAGCAGGCTGACTCCAGGTGGCAAAGATCAGGATTAGGACGAGGGTGAGGAAAAAGAGGATATTCTGCACCGGGCTGCGGGTCTCGCTGAGATCATCATCCATGCCGGTCATTTGCGAAGCAAGCCTTTCTTGATCGTCCTTGCGATATAACAAAGCCATTATCAAACCGATCACTACGGCAAAAATTACCGCCCCGACAGCTCTGGCCAAACCAAGCTCCCAGCCAAGCACGCGGGCAGTTAACACGATGGCCAATACATTAATGGCCGGTCCGGAATAAAGGAATGCACAGGCCGGGCCAAGACCGGCGCCCCGACGGTAAATACCGCTAAAAAGAGGCAAAACCGTGCATGAACAGACAGCGAGGATCACCCCGGATACTGAAGCCACAGAGTAGGCAACAATTCTACTGGCCCCGCTGCCAAAATACTTGATTACAGAACCCTGGGAGATAAAATTGGCAATCGCCCCGGCAATAAAAAAAGCAGGGACCAGGCAGAATAGCACATGCTCCCGGGCATATTCCTGAAGCAGGTGAAAAGCTTCAATGATCGCTCCACCCACCAGGGGGTTGCCAAAGGGAATGAAGTAAGCTGCCAGAAATACCGCAACAATCAAGATTAACTTCTGGTATTCTTTCATTTAAAATTTCATCTCCTTTAACACCTGCGACTAAACCTACAAAGCCAAGCTGTATTTCTACAATTCCTGCCTGATAAGCTCTTTAATTTGTTCAGGTTTCAAAACTTTGCCAGCTGATTTAACTTTGTCGTTAATTACCAGAGCCGGTGTGAGCATCACATCATACTTCATAATCTCATCCATTTTCGTTACCTTCCGTACGTCGGCAGCAACATTTAGTTCGGCAAGGGCATTAATGGTATCTATTTCCAACGTCTGGCATTTACTGCACCCTGTTCCCAGTATCTTAATAATCATCTTCTAATCTCCTTTCAATTTAATTTATTAAACTATTTCATCGGACCCTGCATCTTTTTGCTTCGGAAATCCTGATCCTGCAGAAGCAAATGCTGTTGTGAGGTTAAAAGCTCTCCTTCTTCGAATTTTTCTTTAAAAAAGTAGATGCAATCCTGGCCTTCGCCCGTATCTGAAATTGATTTTTTAAAACGAAGGCAATACGCTGGAGTTGCTTTCTTATCGAGCAATCCACAGGCTGAGCAATCCATTAACTCACCTCCCGGAGTTGCAATTATATTTATCACAACCTAGATGGATTTTTTTCTGCTGCTTACTCAACCTTTATCCATCTCCACTATTTTGTATTAATATAAGACAAATCATGCCCCAATGCTTCAACTAACTCCAGCATTACTAGAAGCTGTTCCCTGTAATTTTCATCAAAAAGAGGGCTGCACCGCTCAAGACTCTGCTGACCAACTGATAGCAACGCTGCAAAGGCAAGGCAGGTTTTTTCGCAGCACTGACCACAATTAGTTCGCGGAAGCCAGGTATAGAGCTGCAGTATATGGGGCTTCTTAATATATTCGTATAATGGTTCAATTTGCTCTCTGCGCTCTGCCGTGTTGTTAATTAAATCTTTTAACCAGGCCAAAACCTGGCGTGCGTCTGTATCATTTAAAGCCTTGATTAGAATAAGATCTCTGGGTTGCAGGGTAATCATGCGAAATTCTTTAAACATGGTTACATTTGGCGCATACGGGTTAAAGTTGGCATTTTTTATAACCCTGTTTAAATAGGGCATAATATCTGTAATATCATCCGAGAGCCTTGCTTTTATGCGGATCTTTCCCGCCTCAGCAAAACACGGTGAAGTGTGGTAGATATCAATATGATTAAGAAATTGCGCTATAGCTTCCACGTCTTCATGATCTCCCTTGCTATGCATGGAACCTCTTTTTTTAGCTTGGGTGCGATTCGCTTTAAAACGAAATGAAGTGCCTCCTCAGGATCTTTATCAAGACAGATACTTTGCAGCATTACCAGATCTTCATCACCCAGTGCAACAAAAACTTTCTTTTCCATGCCGGAACACCCTCTTTCGCATCATGCTGCAGCTATTTCATTTAAAGCAGCAATTAACGCATCAACATCCTCTTTCGTATTGTAATAGCCGAGGCTAATACGAACAGTACCCCCATCAACTGTTCCGATAGTTTTATGAGCCTGAGGAGCGCAATGTAGACCGGAGCGCGCCATAATCTCGTATACTTCGTCTAAAACATAGGTAATCTCTTCCGGTGCTATATTAGAAAAGTTGAAAGAGATCACAGCAGTTCTTTCTTCCGCCTTTTGAGGGCCGTAAATGACAAGATTCGGGATTTTACACAGTTTGTCAATAGCATAGCCAGTCAACTCAATTTCATGATATCGGATTTTCTCTAAACCCTGGTCAAGAATAAACCTCACACCAGCGCCTAAGCCTGCTATTCCAGCCGCATTAAGAGTGCCCGCTTCATAACGATCGGGTAGATGCTCCGGCTGTTGTTCGAGCAGAGAATCGCCGCCGGTGCCGCCTTGCTTCAGAGGATCGAGAACAATGCCTGGTGCTATGTATAATCCTCCTGTGCCGGTCGGCCCAAGCAATCCTTTATGGCCGGTAAAAGCCAACAAATCAATTTTCATCTCCTGAACATTTATTGGTAAAACACCTGCTGTTTGAGCAGAGTCTACAAGCAGAGGGATTTTTTTGGCTGCGCAGATATGCCCAACTTCTTTCACAGGCATAATAGTACCGGTAACATTCGAAGCATGATTTACAACAACAAGGCGCGTTTCGGGGCAGATCGTACTTTCAAGCTCGCGAAGATCGAAGCTTAAACCTTTCGGGCAATGCAAAGTTGAGATCTGAATCCTTCTTTGATTCTCTAACACTTTTAGGGAGCGCCAGACTGCATTATGTTCCATCTGGGTTGTGATTACATGGTCCCCGGCTTTTAGAAACCCTTTCAGTGCAAGATTAATTGACTCTGTAACATTGCATGTAAAGACCATGCGGGTTAAGTCATCGATGCCAAATAGTTCTGCCAGCAATTCCCGTGTATTATAGATAATTTCGTCAGCTTTCCGGGCTGCCTGATAAGACCCCCGACCAGGGCTGGCTCCTAAATCACGCATATAATTGCTGACAGCCTCATAAACCTTACTAGGCTTCGGATACGATGTCGCTGCATTATCAAGATATATAGCCAATCTCAGCGCCCCCGAATAATGCTTACTTCATATCCATAAATCAACATTAGCAGGAAACAATATATTTTCAGGATAGTATCGATGCCTTTTCCTGCCAGATTCGCCTTACTGAGTCTGAACAGCGGTCGATAATCTCGTAGATCAGTGGATTGGGCACCCAATAAATTACTTTTAGACCCTCTTTGCGGGAATGGAGTAAACCTTCTTTTTTCAGTAATGCAAGATGCCGGGAAACGCTGGATTGTTCGATATTCAGCTCCGGAATAATCTCGCAGACACAGCGTTCACCGGAACGTAAAAGGTTTAAAATCTGTAAGCGGGTAGGGTGTGAAAGCGCTTTTATATAATCGGCCATCAGGTGATACTGATCCACAATATAAGCCTCCTTGAAACTTTATTTCTATATTCCTATATATGCATATAGTATCACAGTTGCTTCAAAGTTACAATCATTTTTTAGGCAAAAAGAAAAAGGTTTAAGCCCTTTAAGTGAGCTAAAACCTTAATTATAAACTTGAATTATAGGGAAGCTAACGGGCTCCGCCACCGCCTCCCCCTCCACCTCCGCCACCGCCACCGGAGAAACCTCCACCGCCACCGGATCCGGAGGACATTGCTGAATGGAAAGCAGTCTGGAATGATTTTTCCATTGAGGAGGTAAGATTATTAAAGCGGATCGGGCTGGCTGCCATAGCGCCAAAAGAAGGGCCGAGCAGATAAGCATCAGTTTTAAGTTCCGGATAAACAAGATAGAGCTGCTCCATGACCTCTTTAGCTACTCCCATGACCACGGCGTAAACAAGGTAATGTTCCCACACAATCAGCGCCGGTATCGTTGAACGATCGAGCCGGGAAAAATGCTGTAAAAATCGCTTAAATGCCATCCACTTGGCATGATGATCAGCGCCCAGTGGTGTAAGCCTCTTCATCAAAGCAAAACCGGCGATAAGCAGCGGGCCGGCGATGGTTGCAGCCATGGCAATTACAAACATATTCAAAAAAAACAACGGAAAGCCGATAATTGTGACTGCCGCGCCGGTTATTATACCCGTGCGGTTTACACCTTTAAAAAACTTATGTTTATCTGTCTCCTCTTTGATATACTCGATCCACCTTTTGTAAAAAGAGGCCGTGCTTTCGCGGTTGCGCTTTCCGTAGTTCTCAATATCACGCAGGGTTGTTCCCTGGTTGCTGTATTTGCCAATTTTTTCAAAGATAAATATATGCAAATGCTGCTCATGTTTCTTCAGGGAATCCTTGCCTTTGGCTGGGATCACTTTGAAGTCGGTAAAACTTCTTTTACGAATCAGGCCGCTTTCTCCCCGGTACTCTTCAAGTTTAAGATGCCCCCGGCGGGCAAGATCTAAAACTGTGGCAGTGAAATCTTCCGGGCTGGATTTTCCCGAACGAACCAGGTAGCCTGCTTCTGCCGGTGAATAATCCCCGGGTAATTCACGGTAATACTGACCTTTATAAGCATCAGGAGAACGCTTTGAATAAATCTTTGCTACAACATAGTAAATTAACATTCCTAAAAATATCAGCGGTCCTAAGATATAGTCAAGCCGGCCCATAGTCCGTTTGATGTTGGCCTGGCGGGCCCATTTTCCCTCATCTGCCAGCATACCCGGCAGACCATCTTTACCGCTAAAATTTGTTGTGTACGGTACCAACTGAAGAGGAAAAGCTACCCTGCTTTCTAAAAAAGTTTTTGCCGGTAAGTTCTCGACTTCCCAGACGATGGTAACCGGATCAATAATCTTCACCTCGCCGGTAAGCGGTCCGTGACCCCAGGCTTTGATCTCATCCTGACCGGAACCTTCCGGCAGGGTTAAGGAAATCCGGGCATAATCGGTGCGTTCACCCCATTCATCACCGATAAACTGCCAGTACAGCTCGGCGACATCCTGGTGAAGCAAAACCGCGTTATCAACAATGTAGCTGATTGTGAAGGTACGATCTTCGTTGTATGCTTCGTAACTCC